>Ga0222660_1000749_pt1 | contig 13556 bp, 10 predicted proteins | sample AntAcemetagen549_FD_179832 | JGI IMG/M metagenome (GOLD analysis project Ga0222660, IMG submission 179832) | Saline water microbial communities from Ace Lake, Antarctica - #549 | ecosystem: Environmental > Aquatic > Non-marine Saline and Alkaline > Saline | place: Antarctica: Ace Lake...
AGCTGTGCGCTTTGTTGCATGGAGGCAACGGCGCGCTCCGCAATTACCTTGCGCAAGCGGCTCATGGGAACTGTAGTCCCTCGGAGCTCTGAGGTCTGAACGGCTGCGGGCGTCGCACTCGTTGCAGGTGCATCGCTGCCAGACGCGGCGGCCACGATGTCTTCTTTGCGGATGCGACCGCCGACACCTGTGCCTGTCACGCTCTCCAGGTTGACACCGTGGTCGTGAGCAAGCTTGCGCACGATGGGGGTGACATAAGGCATTGCCCGGGATCCACTGGGCACCGGCTGAGGAATACTTGGAGGTGCTGGCGGAGCCTCGACTGGCGCAGGTGCTGCGGGAGTCGAGGTGGCCGGGGTGGTGGGTGTTGCGGGTTCTGCTGGAGCAGCCGCAGGAGCTGGGGGAGTTGCGGGTGCTTCGGTGGCCGGGGCTGCGACTGCTGGCTCAGGAGCGGCGGGAGTTTCCGCGGCCGGGGTGGTGGGTGTTGCGGGTTCTGCTGGAGCAGCCGCAGGAGCTGGGGGAGCTGCAGGTGTTTCCGTGACCGGAGTGGTGGGTGTTGCGGGTTCTGCTGGAGCAGCCGCAGGAGCTGGGGGAGCTGGGGGAGCTGGGGGAGCTGCGGGAGCTGCGGGTGCTTCGGTGGCCGGGGCTGCGGCTGCTGGCTCAGGAGCGGCGGGAGTTTCTGTGGCCGCGGGGGCAGTCTCCGCAGGGGCAGGTGCATCCGCGGCAGCGTCGGTGGCACTACCGTCACCAATTCGCACCAAAGGAGCTCCCACTTCCACGGTCTCATCTTCGGCGACCAGGATGGCCTCGATGATTCCGGCAATGGGGGAGGGAATCTCAGTGTCAACTTTGTCCGTCGAGATTTCAACGAGCGGCTCGTCGACCGCAACAGTGTCACCGACTTTCTTAAGCCAGCGCGTAACAGTGCCTTCGGTAACGCTTTCGCCGAGTGCTGGGAGGTTTACTTCTTGACTCATCTCGAGTGTTCTCCTTTTGAGAGTGTTAGGTGTCTCGTGTGATGTTTCTACATTGCGTGGAGAGGTTTGCCGGCGATAGCCATGAAAGCCTCTCCTAACGCTTCGTTTTGTGTGGGGTGGGCGTGGAGCAGGGGTGCAACATCTTCAGGGTAAGCATCCCAGTTGACCGCCACTTGGGCTTCACCAATCAGCTCGCCCACACGGGCACCGATCATGTGAACGCCGATAATGGGCCCGTCAACTTGGCGGATTACCTTTATTGAGCCAGCAGTTTCCAGGATGTGGCTCTTGCTATTGCCGCCCAAGTTGTAGTCGTATATGGCGATAGCGTCAGCGCCAAATTCTTCGGTGGCGGCTTTTTCAGAATAGCCAACGGAGGCCACCTCAGGCTCGCTGTAAGTCACCTTTGGGATGTTGCGGTCGACAACGACCATGGGGTTCATGCCCGCGAGGTCCTCGGCCACAAAGATTCCATGCTGGAACCCTCGGTGGGCGAGCTGAATGCCGGGAACGATGTCTCCCACGGCAAAAACGCCGGGAATATTGGTGGCAAGGCGCTCATCAGTGAGAACAAAACCTCTGTCCATCGTCACCCCAACGTCTTCAAACCCCATACCGTCCGTTTTTGGACCGCGTCCGACAGCGACCAGAAGAAGGTCAGCAGTTTCCACGGTGCCATCTTCGAGTGTCACCGTAACCCCGGACTCGTCCTGCGTGGCCGATTTAAAGCGCACACCCAGGTGGAAGTTGATGCCACGCTTGCGATACGCGCGTTCAAACTGTTTGGAGACGGATTCGTCTTCAGCCGGAACCAAGTGGGGAAGGCCCTCAACGATGGTGACCTCTGCACCGAAAGAACGCCATACGCTGGCGAATTCCACGCCAATGACGCCTCCGCCGAGGACGATGACCTTCTTAGGAATCCAGTCCAGCTCCAGTGCCTGATCGGAGGTGATGATACGACCACCAATGTCCAAGCCGGGGAGGGACTTGGGATATGAACCTGTGGCAAGAATTATGTTTTTACCGACAACAGTATCCTCGCCCACAGCAACAGTGGTGGGGGAAATAAGCTTCCCTTCACCAGCAATAGTGGTGATTCCGCGGGCTTTGATGAGACCCTGGAGGCCTTTGTGCTTGGAGGCAACAATGCCATCGCGATAGGCATTGACCGCGGGAAGATCGACCCCTTCGAGAGTGACGCGCACTCCAAACATGTCGGAGTCACGTGCGGAGTCAGCAATTTCGGCCGCATGCAATAGCGCTTTGGTGGGAATACACCCGGTGTGGAGGCACGTGCCTCCAACCTTGTTTTTCTCGATCAAGCCCACACTCATGCCGAGTTGGCTCGCGCGCAACGCCGCGGCGTAACCGCCGCTTCCCGCGCCTAGGACGACAAGGTCAAAAGTGTGCTCAGCCACTGTTTTGAAACTCCCTCACAGGTAAATATTCACTCGCGCCGGGCCGAATTGCCCGACAGGCTCGATGGAGCCCCAAGCCTACTACTTGCTCCCGAGCTCTCAGCCAAGGCAATTTAGTTCATCAACACGGAAAGCACTGTTCGAGTGATGGCGCCTGTTGGACCCTTAGGTGTGTACCCGTAGGGGCCCGAAGAGTTCGCCGCGGGGCCCGCGATATCGAGATGCGCCCAGGGGATGAGATCGCCCGATTCTTGGGTTCCAACGAAGTCTTTCAAGAACTGTCCCGCACTCAACATCCCGCCCAAGACTTCTCCGGGCTTCACGTTGGCAATGTCAGCGACGTCGGAGGCAAGAATTGCTCGGAGCTCCGGGGGGAGAGGCATATGCCAGACCAGCTCGCCGACTCTGTTGGCAGCGTCTTGGACTTCCGCCACGGCACTATCCGTTCCCATCAGTCCCGCATACCGTTCTCCCAAAGCGATTCTGGCAGCTCCGGTCAAGGTGGCAGCATCGAGAATCAGGTCGGGGGAGAGGGCGCTGGCCGCTTGCAAACCATCGGCCATCACCAAACGGCCCTCAGCGTCGGTGTTGAGGATCTCCACCGTTTTGCCCCCTTTGATGGTGATGACGTCGTTGGGCCGTGAGGCTGAGCCACTGGGCATGTTTTCGGCCAAACACAAATAGGTCGTGATTGCTGCGGGGGACCCCAAGTGCGCCGCGGCGAGGGTAGCGGCTGCCATCACGGCAGCTCCGGTCATGTCGTATTTCATGCCGACCATGGCGGTGGGGGATTTCAGCGACAAACCGCCGGAGTCAAAAGTTATGCCTTTTCCGACTAACGCAACGTGGCGCGAGGGGTTGGCAGGTTCATATCGCAGAATCATTAACCGCGGAGGGTTAATGGATCCTTTTCCGACGGAGCTAATACCGCCATAGCCTTCACTCTCGAGGCGGTGTTCATCGAGAATTTCTATCGAAAGCGGCGCGTCCTTCGCTTGCGCTTCAATTTCTGAGACAAAACTAATCGGGTTGAGCAGATTCGGGGGCATCGCGACAAGGTCTCGCACCAACCACACCGCCTCGCATCCAGCCATCACCCGCGAAAGGTTGGGGGCAGGAAGTTCCCCGAGAACCGCGATGGAAGGACGGTTGTCTTTCTGCTCCCCGCCTATCTTGGTAACGCGGTGACTTCCGAGCACGGCGCCCTCGACGATGGCTTCCATCTCGGCTGGCGTTGAATACGGCAAGGCGAATACCAGGCGAACACCTGAGGACATGCTTTGCGCAGCAAACCCGGCAGCTAAGCGCAACCGGTCAGCGTCTGGGGTGCCTTCCCCTAATCCCACGAGCAAGACACTGGAGGCGCCTATTGCCTGTGGAGAAGGGATTCGCCATGTGCTGTCCGAGGAACCATCGGCATCAATGTGCCCGAGAGCTAAGGAGAGACCTTCTCGTAACTCATGGTTGAGGGCTCCTGCCACAAGGGACGGTCCCTCCTTTGATTTCGATATTCCGACCACCAAAACGTCGGAGGTTGCGAGGTCGTCCAGGGAGGGCAAGAAAGTGGGTGCGTCGGGTGTCATGTCTTCATGGTAGCCACAACCGGCTTAACGCTGTGGGCGAAGAAGCAGGGGCTACCAATACCTCTGAACTAGTCTGAGAACATGTTTAGTGATGAGCTTTTCCGGGAGGCCATGGAGCTTTCTGACGTGCCCCGAGGGCTTCCCCTGGTGGCTGGGTTGACAGGCTTCGCCGACGCCGGAGGCGTGGTCACACAGGTTAATCGATATGTTCTGAGTTCCTTGGAATCCGAAAGGGTTGGGGCGTTTAATAATGACCTCTTGATGGATTACCGGGCGAGGCGTCCGATTTTCCAGTTTGAGGAAACAGCCTTGACGTCCTATGAACCTCCGCGGTTAAGTCTTGACCTCGTCAGGGACGAACTCGGTTCTCCCTTCTTGTTTTTATCCGGGTATGAGCCAGATTTCCGGTGGGAGCAGATGTCGCGCACCCTTCTCGGTCTAATCGGTGAGTTAGAAGTGTCGACGAGTAGCTGGGTCCATGCAATCCCCATGCCTGTTCCTCACACGAGGAGCCTCGGAGTGACCGTCAGCGGTAATCGGGAGGACATTACGGATGCTCTCTCGGTGTGGCGTCCGACCACCGGGGTTCCCGGCACACTCATGCACCTGATCGAGTATCGCTTGCAAGAGCAAGACCACCCCACCGCAGGGTTCGTCGTCCTGGTGCCTCACTATCTGGCGGACACAGAATTTCCTGACGCTGCAGTAACAGCCTTGCAAAGCGTGACGAAAGCCACTGGCCTCGTGTTTCCGACCGATGTGCTCCGAGAGTCGGGTCGGGAGTTTTTGACCGGAATTGCTAAACAGGTGGGCGACAACCAAGAATTAGAGAAGCTTGTGGAAACCCTGGAACGCCGGCACGATTCTTATATGCAGGACAATGCCGTGCCTTCGCCCATGATGGGTGCCGACGGGGAAGTCCCCAGCGCCGACGCTATCGCCGCTGAACTGCAGAACTTCCTAGCCAAGCAATACCCGTCGGACACGGACACCGCGCCGGAATAACGCTGCCACGCCAGAGAGGCCAGGTGAACCTTCACGCCTCAAGGCCGTGTCATACTAGGTTCAAAGCCCTGTGGGGTTCTTCTATCGCAAGGTGGGAGGACTTGACAAGGGTTTTCTTACTGCCCGTCATCAGGAGTGGAGCAGGTTGACCATGGCACAAAACACGTTCGAGCCGAACGCTGACTCCTTAGCGAGCAAGAAAGACGCCCCTCGCAAAGATGGTTTCCTGAGCCGTTTGACAGGGCGCTCCCGTCAACAAGCCCCCGAACCCCAGAAAGCACCCGCCACGCCTGTGACCCCTCCTGCAAAGAAGACTGCTCCCACTCCCGAGAAAGCCGCAGTAACCAAAACTCCAGTAAAGAGGCCCGTAGCTGCGAAGCCAGCCGCCGCTAAGACTTCTACCGCTAAGATTTCTACCGCTAAGACTGCTACCGCGAAGACTGCTACCGCGAAGACTGCTACCGCGAAGAAACCTGCCGCAACCAAGGCTTCATCGAAGCCGGCTGCGAGCGCAAAGCCAGCAGTTAAGAAGCCCGCAGCGAAGGCTGCCGCGCCGAAAAAGGCCGCCGCCAAGGCTGCGGAATCTGAAGAGACTCCCGGTGCCCCCCGTCAGGGCGTCGAATTAGAAAAGGACGTCGTCGCGGAAAAGCTCGGCGCCGAAGTCATCGCTGGGCTTGCAGAGGTCGCTGACGACGATGACGACGACGAAGACGACACGCCGGCAGTCATATTGCCCAAGGGAGCGCTCGTTCTCTCCAGTAGCGATGATGACGACGCTCCGACCATTTCGACGATGATTACGGGAGCGACGGCGGACCCCGTCAAGGACTACCTCAAGCAAATTGGGAAGGTCGCCCTTCTCAACGCCGAGCAAGAAGTTGAGCTCGCGTTGCGCATCGAAGCTGGCCTCTTCTCCGAAGAAAAGCTTTCCAATCTCACGACTTCCCAAAAGACCACGAAGCTCTCTCGTGAGCTTCACGAAATCGCAAAAGATGGGCATCGGGCGAAGAACCACCTCCTGGGCGCCAACCTGCGACTCGTTGTGTCTCTCGCTAAGCGCTACACCGGGCGAGGGATGCAGTTTTTGGATCTTATTCAAGAGGGAAACTTGGGTCTGATACGCGCGGTGGAAAAGTTCGACTACACCAAGGGCTTCAAATTTTCCACCTACGCCACTTGGTGGATTCGTCAGGCGATCACGCGCGCCATGGCAGATCAGGCGCGCACCATCCGTATCCCCGTCCACATGGTGGAAGTTATTAACAAGTTGGCACGTGTTCAACGTCAAATGCTTCAAGATCTTGGCCGCGAACCCACGCCCGAGGAGCTCGCTCGCGAACTCGATATGACCCCAGAAAAAGTTGTTGAGGTTCAAAAGTACGGGCGTGAACCTATCTCTCTTCACACGCCTCTGGGCGAGGACGGCGATAGCGAGTTCGGTGACCTCATTGAGGACACCGAGGCAGTTGTCCCTGCGGACGCCGTGGGCTTCACCATGTTGCAGCGCCAGCTGGAGTCGCTTCTTGATTCTCTCTCTGAAAGAGAGGCCGGCGTGATTCGGATGCGCTTTGGACTCGGAGATGGAATGCCCAAAACTTTGGACCAAATTGGGGACACCTTCGGTGTCACACGGGAACGAATTCGTCAAATCGAATCCAAGACCATGGCCAAACTGCGCCACCCCTCGCGGTCTCAGGCTCTGCGCGACTATCTAGAGTAAATCGATGGGGCTCATCATTGCGTTCGGAGTCGCAAAAGTTGTGCGCTTTCTTACGCGTTTGCGCGGCGGAGGCTCAGCCTTTCCCGGGCTGGTTGTGTTGCGCCTGCTGCCCCACGTCTTGGAACGAACGTTGGGTGGCCTTCCTCGGGGTGTCATCTTTGTCACAGGCTCTAATGGAAAATCCACCACCACGACAATGTTGGCCGGCATTTTGAGGGCCCACGGGCTGAAAGTTTTCACTAATTCTGCGGGGGGAAACCTTCCTCAAGGATTGGCCTCTGCACTGGTGGGGAGCGCGTCGCTCAGGGGTAGGCTTCCCGCAGACATCGCGGTTCTCGAGGTTGATGAGGCCTATGGGACACACATTGCGCACTTGATTCAGCCTAGGTGGGTCGTTATTACCAATATTCAGGTTGACCAGCTGAACCGTTTTGGCGAACCAGAAGCTGTCTACCGGATGCTTCGTGATCTTTCCCGCATGGTTTCCGCGGGGGTTCTGGTCAATGGGGGAGACCCCAATGCGCACGCTTTGGGGTCTGAGCTTGAAGCGGAGGGATTTCGAGTGGAACACATGGCGGTCAGCGCTGAGGCCTCTGCGTCGGCAGCTCATGGCCTCGTTCCGGCTCCGTTGTTTTTTGAGCGTCTCGCCGTTTCGCTCAGCAAGCCAGTACTTTCTGTTGTCTCTGTCGCGGGGGCTCAGGTCGACCTCGATTTTCGCGGGCCGGTATTTGCGTTGCGTATGCCCCAGCCTGGCTTGCACTACGCCGTGGACACCGGCCTTGCCGCAGCGATGGCCTCTGTCGTTCTTGACGATGGCTTCAAGCCTGAAACGGCAATAGCGGCGTTAGAAGTGTTAACGCCCGTCTATGGCCGCGGAGAGACCATCACCTACAAAGGTCGCGATATTGCGCTCATCATGATGAAGAACCTTCCCAGCTTGCAGGCCAACCTCGACGCGGTGACCCACCCCCTAGAAAACGTGTGGATTTCCGTGGATGAGGGAACCCCTGACCCTTCCTGGATTTTTGACACAGACACGAGTGCGCTTTCTTCGGTATCTGTTCTTAGCGGCACCAAAGCGTGGCAGTGGGTTTCACTTCTGGAGCATCGAGGTATTCCCTACGGGCACGTGGTCGAAGACACGAAGGCCGCGCTGGAGAGGTTTGTGGCGGAGGCGCCTCCCTCCGCCGGGCCGTTAAACGCGATCGTGAACTACGAGCAGATGATGCGCATCCGGCGCCTGGCCGGCTATAAGGAGCTTGAGGGCACCCGATGAGCGCGTTCACTCTTGTCCGTCTTTTGCCGCTAAGCCTCGGTCTGAATGGTTCTGCCGCGAACGCCGAAATACTTGCGCTGTCCCTGGAACACAGTGGCCATGACGCACACATCGTTGATGTCCACCGCGTTGGCGATGCGCCCGCCGAGGTGGACGCGGTGTGCGTGGGGAGTGGATCAGCGTCCAGTATGCGCCCCGCTGCAGCCCAGCTCATCCCTCTCCTTGGCCTCGTGAACCTGTGGCGCGCCCAAGGAGCCTTTTTTCTGGCGGTCGGAACCGGATGGGACCTACTGGGGGTCTCGGTGACAACCCCGGAGGGTGAGGTGTTGCCTGGTGCGGGCATTTTCCCGTCAGAAGCCGACCATCAGTCCACCCGGTTTTCTGGAGAGGTGGCTGGTGTTGACTTCCGAGGGCGACCTAGCGCGGGCTATGTCAACCAGGTCGGAGCGGTGACCCTTCATGAAGGGGGGAAATCTCTGATGAGGGTCGAGGGACCGCAATCGGGCTACCCCCGCGAGGAAGGCCTCATCGCGAAAGGACTCTTGGGGACTCGTTTGGGGGGACCTGCTTTGGCACTTAATCCCCACTGGTGTGACGATATCTCCCAGAACGTGCTCGAAAAACGCGGCGAAAGCCGCCACACCGCGGAGTTTCATAATCGTGTGGCAAACGCTGCCGCTCAGGCGAGGACGGGCATAGAGCGTCGCCTGGGAATTAGTCGCGGCTAAACCGACGCTCCACATCGGGACCCATTGAGGCCACGATTTCATCCCCAATGGTTCCCGCCCACTGCGCCCAGTCTTCCGCTCTCGGAGTCCCCTTGCGGGGCTCGCCCCAGAGCGTAATCGTGTCTCCGACCGCAGCCCGGGAACCGCGGGGCAGGCTCACCACAACGTGATCCACCTCAACATATCGCAGGGCAAGTTTCTCAGAATCTCGAGAGACCCACCCTGTGTTCTCGGGAATGGTGAGGAGCCCGTCGCCAAAGCCCATCCCCACACGGGCAGTCTGGGCCTTCTGGTCGATCTCCACGATAAGAGCGCGCGGGACCATAACGGGTTCGAAACCTAAATCTGTAGCGCTTCGATCGCTAAAGGGGCTCACACCGTAAGCGCTAATCCCCACCCGCACAATGTCGAGTCTGGATTCTGGGATGTCTGTGGCAGCCGCTGACGCGGCGATATGCAGCATGGTGGGGCGCAGCCCGAGCCCGCGGGCGCGCTCGACAGCGGAATGAAAAAGCTCCAGGGCCGCCTTGGTATCCGCAATCGATGTGTCAGCCAGGTGAGACCAGATTCCCACAACCCGCACAGTGCCGGTCTTTTCAAGTTCCCCGGCTCGCTCACACAGCGCTGGCCAGAGTTCGGCCAGAGCGCCGTTGCGGTGGAGCCCTGTATCAATTTTGAGATGTATGGAAGTTGCGGCGCCGGGTGCTTCGCGTTCAAGCTTCTCTAGCTGCCAGAGGGCAGAAATTCCTAGGTCAAGGGACGCCTCGCGTGCGAGGGTGAAATCATCGCTTGGCGAGAGCAGCCAAGCCAACAGCAGAGCGTCTGAGGCATGAGGTCTCAGTCGGTGCCCGGTGTCAATATCGAGCACGGCGAGACAGTCTGCTCCTGCAGCCATGGCGGCTTGGGCCATCTCTTTTTCGCCGTGACCATACGCGTCAGATTTGACGGCAATCATGAGCTGGGCATCGTGAGCGAGCGTCGTCTGCGCGTGGCGAACGTTGCGGGCAAACGCAGCACATGAAATTTCGACCCAACAGGTGGGCGTTACGTCCACTGGCGCACCACCCGGGGGGCGAGATGGGCAAGTAGTGCCCCACTGGAGCGACCCGACCAGAGCGACCATTGGTCAAGAGAGGGGCTCTCGCCCCAGATGGTGGCAACATCACCGATGGCGACAGCGGCCTGGCCAACATCGAGAACACACTGGTCCATGGCGATCCGACCGGCGATCGGAAAGAGCTCGCCGCCAAGGGAAATGTGGGCACCGGGAGAAGCAGTCCTGGCGACACCATCGGAGAAGCCCGCGCTTACCAGCACCAACGTGGTGTCACTCGTGGTCCGATATTCATAACCGTAAGAGACTGCGGTGTTAGCTTTTACCCTTTTGACCGAAATAATGTCTGCTTGAAAGCTGATGAGAGCCTGCGGGGCCTTATCCCACCACCGCGTGAGAGAGCCGGAGCTTCCTGTTGACACGGGTAGAGCGCACTGTGCGTTATGGGCGGGGGACACCAAGGCACTTTGAAATCCCACCTCAGCTGCGATCCGACTCGTCGCCTTCACTCCAAAGCCATAGGCATCGGCACGTAAGTCAATAACGTCGTGCTGAGAAACAAGGCTTGCGAGGTGCTTGGTGACCGCCTCGGTGGCAAGGAGCGCTCTGCGCATCGAAGCTGGTCCGTCTAGCTGGAGCGCTCAGAGCGCAGACGGTCCGTTTCATCGTGCCACGCAAGAATGCTCGTTCCGAGGGTCTCTCGGTGCTTTGCCGCGTGGTGTCCGCAGAACAGCAATTCGCCGGATTCCAACGTGACTCGCACGTAGGCTTGCGCGCCGCAACTATCGCACGTGTCCGCAAAACCCAACGTCACACTTGTCTCGCTGGGGGCTTCGGTCGTTTCCGGTGAGGCGTAAGACATCGGTTCTCCTTGGGGGGTTTCTTAGTCAGTAGTTTATTCCACCACGTCTGACCGAGATTGTTGACCGTGACGCTCCCAGTTTCGCCCTGCGCGTATGAGGTGCAACCGGCGAGGGCATCCACCGTGGTCGGTGACTCCGCCTAAAATAGGGACGGAAAACGAACCACCCTAAGGACAAAATTCTGTGCCTAGTAACGATTACTCCGCTCGACACCTGACCGTTCTCGAGGGTTTGGAGGCGGTACGCAAAAGACCGGGCATGTACATCGGTTCGACCGACTCGCGCGGCCTGATGCATTGCCTGTGGGAAGTCATTGATAACTGCGTTGACGAAGCAGTGGCAGGTCACGGGTCCGACATATCCGTTGTCCTGCACTCTGATGGGAGTGTTTCTGTCGCGGACGAAGGCCGAGGAGTGCCCGTCGATATCGAACCGAGGACGGGACTGACCGGCGTTGAACTCGTCTTCACCAAACTCCACGCCGGCGGAAAATTTGGGGCAGGCTCTTATGCCACCTCGGGTGGTCTCCACGGTGTCGGGGCCTCTGTCGTCAACGCATTGTCCGAACGCCTTGATGTTGAAGTAGATCGCGAGGGAAAGACCTGGGCTATGTCTTTCCATCGGGGAGAACCTGGCGAATTTGCTGATTCAGGCGAGGCTTCACCCTCCTCCGTCTTTACTCCATTTGTTAAACAAAGTGTCCTGAAAATTGTGGGGTCCACCAAAAAAGGTGTCACAGGCACGAGGGTTCGGTTCTGGCCGGACCCCCAAATCTTTGGCAAAAAAACTTTGTTCGCCCCTGAAGAGCTCGCCGACAGGGCCCGCCAAACGGCTTTCTTAGTCCCCAATCTCTCCATTCATCTCGATGACCACACCGGCGACACCCCGTCACACACCACGTTTTCCGCTGTCGGCGGACTCACTGACTTTCTCGGATTTTTAGCCCCGGACGCCGCCGTGGTCGGGCCGTGGTACTTCAGCGGAGAAGGAGAGTTTGAAGAAACAGTTCCTGTTCTCGATGACACCGGAAAAATGCTGTCGCAAGATGTTGTGCGTCAGGTTCACGTGGACGTTGTCATGCAGTGGGGCACAGGCTATGACACGGTGAATAAGAGTTTTGTGAACATCATCCAAACCCCGAAGGGGGGCACACACCAGCAGGGCTTTGACGCCGGTTTGGTGAAGACTCTGCGCGCAGAAATAGACAAAAATGCCCGCAAGCTCAAGGTCGGCAAGGACAAAGTTGAGAAAGACGACATGGTGGCGGGCCTGACTGTCATCGTGGCCGTTCGGGTGCCGGAGCCCCAGTTTGAAGGACAAACCAAAGAAGTGTTGGGGACGCCCGGGGTGAAGTCCATTGTTCAGGCGGTGATCTCATCTGGGTTGAACGACAAATTCGCCTCCCCAAAACGCGAAGACAAAGCTTTCTCCACGCTGCTGCAGGAAAAAATTGTGGCGGAAATGAAAACGCGGGTGTCTGCGAGGGCGCTGAAGGATACCCAACGGCGCAAAAACGCGCTGGAGGCGTCGACGCTTCCCACCAAGCTCGTCGATTGCCGCAGTAAAGAAACCGAGGGCAGTGAACTATTCATCGTCGAGGGTGATTCGGCACTGGGCACCGCGAAGCTTGCCCGCGACAGTGAACACCAGGCTCTTTTGCCTATTCGAGGCAAGATACTCAATACCCAGAAAGCATCCGTTCAGGACATGTTGGACAACGCTGAATGCGCCGCCATCATTCAGGTCGTCGGGGCCGGTTCAGGACGAACCTTTGATGTGAGTCAGGCTCGCTACGGCAAAATCATCATTATGTCTGACGCTGACGTTGATGGCGCTCACATTCGCACGTTGCTGCTCACGCTGTTTTTCCGATATATGCGGCCATTGGTTGACGCAGGTCGCGTTTATGCAGCGGTACCTCCTCTCCATCGCGTCGTTGTCAATGCCCGAGGCCGAGCGCCCTCAGAAATCCTTTACACCTATTCAGAGGACGAGCTAAAAAGCCTCTTGAAAGCTCTCGAAGCCGCGGGGAAGACCTACCGCGAGCCCCTGCAACGCTATAAAGGCCTGGGGGAAATGGACGCTGACCAGTTGGCCGAGACCACGATGAATCGTGAGCATCGCACTCTTCGGCGGGTACGAGTTAGCGACGCCGAAGCGGCATCAACGGTCTTTGAGCTACTGATGGGTAATGATGTCGCCCCACGGAGGGACTTCATCATTCAGGGTCCTGGGCTGGCGAGAGAACGCATCGACGTTTAGAAAATTTGCACGCCTAACGCCGCATAAGACTCCTCCACGAGTGACCCTGAGCCATCGCGCTTGGATATCTCTTCGGGGAGCTCCATAGCGTGACCACGGGCTCCCAGCGCTTGCGGGGAGGTGCCCACGAACGCGCCGACAAGCACATCTTCCCCCTTCAAGAAGGAGTGAGCTCGAACTCCCGAGGTAGCTCTACCTTTGGTGGGGAAGTCCTTGAGGACGCTCCGCTTGACCCTCGCGGACTCTGTTCCGGGCAGAACCGCAGTGGAACCCGAAATCGTGATGACGTGTGCAGTTTCTCGCTTCACCGCGCCAGCAAAAATCACCCGGTCGTCTTCGGGCAGTGAGATTCCAGCTACTCCCGACGCGGCGAGGCCCTGCGGGCGCACCTCCGCAGCAGAGAAGGTCAATAGTTGGCCGGCAGAAGTGACAAGAACGATGTGGTGGCTGTCGGGGGCAAGCGAAGCTCCTGCGACCTGGTCGCCGGCTTTGAGAGCGATGAGGGGGTAGTGGGTCTTGTCGCCGAGGTCACCCAGCGAGACTCGTTTGACCACCCCTCGAGTGGTTCCGACCATGATGATGCTGGAGTTATCAAGCGCAAACACCCCCACAATCGCTCCGTCGTCCTTGCTGAGCCCCAGATAGTCCGACAGGACAATTCCCTCGC
>Ga0222660_1000772_pt1 | contig 13317 bp, 14 predicted proteins | sample AntAcemetagen549_FD_179832 | JGI IMG/M metagenome (GOLD analysis project Ga0222660, IMG submission 179832) | Saline water microbial communities from Ace Lake, Antarctica - #549 | ecosystem: Environmental > Aquatic > Non-marine Saline and Alkaline > Saline | place: Antarctica: Ace Lake...
TGCACGCTTATTCCCGGTGTTGCCGGTTTGAGCGAGACGATCACGGTAAAAAGTGTCCTGGGGCGTTACTTGGAACACTCCCGCATATTTTGGTTCGACAATGCCGGATCCCCGGCTGCCTACATCGGCAGTGCCGACATGATGCACCGCAACCTAGACAGAAGAATCGAAGCTCTCGTCCACATCACCGACCCACAACACATCGCACAGCTTGATGCTCAACTCACTCGCGGAATGAGTGATAAACGGCAATCATGGTCTCTCGGCGCAACCGGTTCATGGGAGAGAAACTCCCGGGACGCTTCAGGGGAGCTGTTAGGGGATGTCCAAAATGACACGATGCACGACATCTCGTCTCGCAAAAGAGGCGGCGTAATCGCGTGAGCCCCCCCTCAAACACGGTATATGCCGGTGGTGCTGTGTGCTGGAAAGTCGTCGACGGCGAAGTGCGTGTCCTGCTTGTTCATCGAACCCAACACAAAGATGTCTCCTTGCCCAAAGGAAAAGTTGACCCGGGCGAAACTCTGCCCGAAACCGCGCAGCGCGAAATTCTCGAAGAAACCGGGCTCCACATCACGCTTGGCCCCTACCTCGGCCGGGTGGATTACTCGCTCCCCGGCGGTAAACCCAAAGAGGTGCACTACTGGGCTGCTGAAGTTGACCCTGGTGAAGCAGAGCGCTCACCCTTTGAGTCCAATAACGAAATCTTTGCCCTGGAGTGGCTCAGCCTCAAGAAGGCTCGCAAGGCCCTCACCTACGAACACGACATCGATATCGTCGAAAACTTTGAAGCACTGTTTGAGAGTGGACGGGCAAGAACTTTTCCCCTCATCCTGGTTCGACATGGAAAAGCGATGCCACCAGAAAATTGGGATGGCCCCGATTCCACCAGGCCACTGCTTCATAAAGGTCTCCTCCAAGCCCGGAATATCGCGGGCGGCGTGAAAGCCTTTGGGCCCGCAGCCATTCTCAGCTCTCCCGCAGCGCGTTGCCTGGCGACGATGGGTCCCCTCGAAGAAGCCACCTCGCTGTCACTCAAAACTTCGAAAGCTCTCGCGCAAGATAACTTCGAGTCTTCGGGGGACAAAGTTCACTCCGTCGTGGAGAAGCGAATCGGCAAAAAAATTGCCACCGTGCTGTGCTCCCATGGCCCCGTCTTGCCCCAGCTGGTCTCCGCTGCCGCCGAGGTAGGTCACGGTGGGGGTGGGTCTCACTGGTATGGCTTAGCAAACCTGGCAACAGGGAGCTTCAGTGTGATTCATTTTTCTTTAGAAACTATATCCCCACAGATTGTTGCCGTCGAGACACACGAAGCTCCCGCGGGGAAAAAGTAAGGAGCCGGACCGCAGAACGCCTCTCGGCGCGTGGCCGCTCGAAGCGGCTAATGTTGGAGCCCGGGGTTACTGCGATCCGGCACCCACAGTCTATTCGCTGGCCCTGAGTCGCCCCTTAGAGCAAGAGCCCCTCGGCCGCTTTCTTAGCACTCAGTGCCAGCTCATCAGAGATAATGCTCCACCTTAAGGCCTGCCTGGAGAGCTGATAATCATTGGTTTCGCTTTCTGGTGGAAGCGAAATAACCCCGGCAGAAACCGCCCTCGCCACGGCTGAAGCCCGCTCTAGGGCCAAGGCAAACTCTCCCTGAAAGGCACCCCGCAAAATATCGTCAAGAATGACGAGGAAGGCCTGCGGGGTAAGCGGGTTAGGAGCCCCCACCACCACCGCATCAATTCCTTTCAGGCCCTCGAGCCCCCGGGAAAACACTTCGCTTGCATCATGGAGGTTGTGGGAGAGTGCTGCTTTGACAAGATAGAGACGCCAAAGCGCTCCCGGAAGGCTGACCGGGTGAGCGGTCGACCACAGCTCTGCCAACGTGTCCAAACCGTGTTCCTCAGCAAAGCTGACCAGCCGCTCCACTCGTTGTGCGTCTTCCTCTCCGGTGGAGCGAGAAATGAGAAGCTGTGCCGTTGCGTGAGCAATGGCGGACCGCTCAGCCGGGTCCATCACGATATCGGCAGGGTCGGCGCCCGCAGAGCCTTCTAGGCGATCATGCGCCATACGGACAGGGCGGGCGAAGGGGGATTGCACTTCTCCACGCTACGCCAGAAGCATGAACATCTGCCCGTATCCTGTGGAGATGACCCAGCACACGAAACACCAGACCCGTTTCGTCTTCTACCTCGTACTCTCGGTAGTAGGCCTCATCACGGCCTGGGTGTTCAATGGAATCGCCAGCGTGATGGGTGCCAACTACCTTCTCGCGTGGTTTGGAACACCTGTTGACTGGGTATTGTCCCTTGACCTGCTGATTGTCGCCATTGCTGGTTCAGCGTTCATGATTTTCGAAGCAAAGAAACTCGGCATGAAGCGGGTGTGGGTCTACATCGCGCTCTCAGGCATTACTGCTTTTGCGTTCACCTTCCCCCTATTCCTCGCTTTGCGGGAAAGGAAACTAGCAGGCGCTCTGCCCCTTGAGGGCTCTTAGAGGCTACGGGTCTGCTCAGCCCCGACGGGGCCAAAGGAGAGGGTGCCAGGAGTTACCCCGCCAGCGATAGAGCCTGCTCCGGGGGGCAGCAGGACAAAAGTTTTGCCCGTCCCCAGGTAAACGGGGGTCCCATCCGAGTGGGTGAGAACAATCGGATCCCCAATCATGGTTGCATCAAACAAACCGGAGATGATTTTTCCCCCTGTTGCGATGTATGCAGATTCCTTCGTCCCAGCGATTTGAGCAGAGGGCAATGCCTCGACATCAAAATAGTTGGGGGTGAAAATCACGACGTTGGTGGCAGAAATCTGAGTTCCATCGGCATCCACGTCGGGGTTGCCATTGGTCAGGAACTTGAGATAAACCCCCGTGGAAACGTCATATTTCCAAATTGAGTCGATTCCCTTGCTGAACACTGCGGTGATGGACTCAGCGTCTTCACCTTCAAGAACGGCCGTCGATTGTGAAACATCCGACACAAAATCGAACTGTCGAGCTGGAGAAGGCAGGTCGGCATAGGCCGCCGCAAGCTCAGCGGCCTTGATGTGGAGGTTCCAGGGAGCAGGCTTGCGATCACTGCGGGAAAAGTAGGGGGCATCAGGCGTGCCGCCTGAGGTGTCGTGCTCAACAAGCTTCAGGCCGCTACCGCGGATAATTTCTCGGACGTTGGAATTTCCCACTCCAGAGAACACAAAAATCCCGTCGTAGGAGGGAACAATTCCTGCGTCTTGTGGGCGACCGGAACGAACAGGTCCGACTTCGTCAGGAATGGTCGTGTGGAAAACGGCGAGGTAACGAGTAACGCCACCTTCAACGAGCTCTTCGTAAACGATGTCTGCCGAGGCAATACCCACCTGGGGGCGTCCAGAGCTGGTGTTGTCAATCTTCACGGCAACGCTCGGTCCGCTGACCACCGTGCTCCCCAGCTCGACACCGGTGAGGGGGTGCCGGGGAACATCCACAAACGCTTCCTCGGTCACAGTGCCACTCTCATCCAGTGGCTCAATAACCGCCTCGGCAGCGCATCCAGAAAGGGCAAGGGAGCTGAGGGCAAATAAAACCAAACCATTACGGAGCGAGGTGCGCATGGGAAGCCTTCTACTAAGAAATCAAGACACCAAACTCTATTACAGCCAGCCACTATGGATGGACCGCTGAAAGCAACTCAGCCCACCGCCCGCTAAGATTTCCTCCGGGGCCTCTAGCTCAGTTGGTAGAGCAACGGACTTTTAATCCGTGGGTCGTCAGTTCGAGCCTGACGGGGCCCACCATCTCCTTTCACTCCGTTCGGACCTGTTGTTTCCGCAGACCGAGCCCTCACCCAGAAGTTGGAGGCCGGTAAGCTTTGTGCATGGAGGTTGAACGGCATGTCTCTTGAAAAGGTAAGTTATGTGATCTGGAGGACCCACGGGGCTGGGTTCTGGTCAATTGTTGCGTCAACCTTGGCGCACTGCGACATCGCAACACAAAACGGCTTAGTTCCCGTTGTCGATATGGAAAACCACGCTTCGGTGTATCAAGAAGAAGCCCCCGTCAAGGGCACGAGAAACGTGTGGGAATACTATTTCCAACAGCCCGCAAGCAGATCTCTGGACGAGCTAGGCCCATCCCCTGTTCGCAACGATGGGACCATCCCCAGCGGTTACCCGCGCGAACTTGGCGATGACGCCTACCGCGCGCTGTGGCAAAAACACGTGAAATTGCAGCCCCATATTGAAGAGGGGATACAGGACACAATTAAGGAATTGGGTGTTTCCCACAACACTCTGGGAGTCCACTTCCGTGGTCAGGAAATGAGAACGGCCCTCGGCCACAAATTCCCCCCAACTCTCAATCAGATGAATAGCGCTATCGCCCACGTCCTGGAAACCAGTGATTTCGACAACATCTTGCTGGTAACCGAAGCAGAACAGTATGTTTCAGCGCTCAGGCGAAAATGGGGATCACGGCTCCTTGTCAGCCCGACTTTTCGTCTGCGGCGAAGAAACTCCTACACACTAAAAAACCCACCCCGTCCTGAGCATCGATACAACTTAGGCCGCGAGGCCTTGCAGGATGCCCACCTTCTCGCAGCATGTGGGGGTTACATCCGAGGCCACTCAGGGCTGAGCGAAGCGGCATTGCTTATTACCGAGCATGCCTTCACTCCCCACATTAAGTTCTCTCAAGGGCGTAACTCTTTTAGGCCTTACCTCGCCCCTTTTCTTTGGTACGCCAAAGTTTTGTTGCCAGGAGCGATGGGGGGATTCAAAAAATGGAAACCCTTGGGCTCTTAGTTTCCAAAAATCACGGTTCCCGGAATCTCTCTACGTTCCTTCGAAATACTTTCCCTGGATATCTGAATGGGATTCTTTTTGGCGCGCAACCCGCTGGGTCGGAGTAACGAACATCAGACAATATCGCTGGGTTGACTTCCAGACTTGGTCAAAAGGTCCCCCCCTGCGGCGCGAAGACAAGAGGTTGACGCTTTTCCGGTAGGCGGCGAGAAGTCCTTTTCGGGCGCGGGGTTTCGCAATATAAAACGCTGGCGCCATCGCCCAACTCACAACGGTGAAATCTTCGGTGGCGGGTACTTTGGGGCTTCTCACCCGGGCAGAGAGGCAGAGAACATCAAACTCAGGGGCGGCGAGGAACCGCTCGATCAGGGTGTGAATCTCGCTCGCGGACGCAAGGAACTGGTTATCGTCTTCGCAGACGGCCATCGGTTGCCCCGATTTCAGTGCCTGCTGAACGCCCGCTTGATGGGACAGGGTGCAGCCCAGGTTTGCGGCATCACCCCGTGGCAAGTCTGGGTAAGCCGCGGGACCATCGATTGCTTCCACCACCCGAATGTCCCAAAAACCGATTTCTCGAAGGTTTGCTTCCACTTCTCTGAGTCGGTCTGGCCGCTTCTTAAGATTCACCACCATAACGGGAATGTCGAGGGCAGAGATACCGGGAAAACTGTTTCCGGGGGTCGGAAACCTTCTGCGCAGGGCCAACCTTGTGCGGAGCAGTAGGCGATCTCGCCAATCGACAGCAGCTTTCATCTGCGGAAGGAAAGACCTCCATACGAGCTTCAGGGGTTGCACGAGGCCATCAAGGAGGGAAGGAAGTCTCATGGAGCTAGCGTATTACTGACCTTCAGAGTTCTCTCGCGAAAGCGGTCACGCCAGCTTTCCGATACGCCGCAATTTCTGTTGCTGTTGGGCCGTCATCTTCACCGTGAATCCAGACGGTCTTTTCTGGGGGATAAATATCCAAAAGTTTGTGGGCTAAGTCAACATTCCTTGTGATGCTCCCCACCACAATCGCGTCAAAGGCTGCGAGTGCCTCTCGAGAAAGCCCCGACTCGGTCCCCGCAACTTCATTTTCATTTTTCATCTCATTACCGAGAACTCGGCTGTAGCCAAAACCCCTCCCGTACAACTCAGATGGTTTCCCGCGCCAATCCTCATAAACGTAGTCCAGCGGGTAGGCGACAGAAATTTGTGCACCAAAGAGCTGTTTCAGTCCAATCAGAGTGAGAATGCTTTGGTAATCGGGCATACCCACTGCGGCTTCATCAACAAACAAAACCCTGCCCTCCCCCAAACATGGTGCCGCTTGGACCAGGTACCGAGCCATGGCTCGGGTGGTGAGGTGGCGGTTGAAATACTCCGCTAGGCGGCGCTCAACTTCTCCTTCCGCAATGGCTGTCTTCACGCGCAAATGCTCAGCAACCTGAACAAAGAAATCCTTCGGATAGTGCACCATGGTGTGTTTCGGTATGAGGCTCGCATCAGGCATGTAGGGGATCGCCCCGGCGTAACAGATTTCGACGTGTCGAAAACAATCCCAACCGGCTTTCTTATGGGTAAGGGCGAAGGCATAGCTTCCGTACGTTTCCAAATATTTTTCGTCGCCAGTAAAGCTATAGGAGTGGCCGGGATAGATCGGACAGAGTCCGCTGGAACTTTCCTGCGGACGAATACTGATTTCCTTGGGGTAGCTAAAGGAAATCGGCCATATTCCCCGCTCACGGAACGTTTCTTCCGCTGATTTCCAAACATCGTCCGGGCTCGGCAACGAGGTCACCACAAGCGGTTGGTCTTCGGCGCGGCGGGACAGTGAAAAAGCGCGTTTTGATGAAATCGGAGCACGGTTCAAATCCCGAAAGTCCCCACGGGCGATGCGAAAAAAGTAGCGAACGGAGTTCACCGCTATCAGCACCCCCCGATGGAGGTCCTCGCGAAGCACCCTGAGGGGTGAGTTTTGAGCGCAAACCATGCCCCTAAGGATAGGTGTCCTTCTCTGGCGCAGGGCACCTGCCACCCAACACGTAATCTCGGTCGTCCTACACTGAGGAGTCAAGGAAATCACCCGGGGGTCATTCTGAACATCTCGCTACTGCATGCCACCTATTTCAGCACCCAAAGCCCGGTCCGTCACAAAGAGTCATGGTTGGCGGCGGCACACAAGCCCTCCCGAGTTTCTTACGTCTTTGCCATGGAGGAGAATGACGAAACTGCGGTGAAAGAAACAGCGGGCCAGACCCGTGCCATCACTTCCCCCACGGATGATTACTCGAGCGCAGTTCAAAACTGGAACGCCGCAGCAGAAAAAGCGGACGGTGATCTGTTGTTTGTCATCTCCGATGACCTCAACCCTTTTCCTGGTTGGGACGAAAACTTGGAGAGTCTTTGCCGTTCGCTAGACCCACTTCTTGTGGACTTCACCGTTAAAATCAAAGACAGCCCAAATCATGCGGACACGACGTTGCGGCACCCCATTGTCTCCCGCAAGTTTTTTGAATCGTTTGGTCTCTTTGACTCAGATTTTCGGGGGGTTTATTGCGACAACGACATCACCATGAGGGCCTATCTCCTCTCGCAAATACTCGACGGAAGAGAACTTAGTTTCCGGCACTCGCACCCGCACTTCGAGCGTGACGTTGCAGAATCCGCATCCCACAAAAAAATTAACGCCAGCCGCGAATACGAGAAGGGAGCCTCGGTGTTTAGAAGAAAATACTCACCGCTTCATCGCGGTCTTAACCTTAATCGGCTTTCCTTACCCACCCCCACTGTTCGGGACACCCTGAAGAGAGGGCTTCGAAGGTTCCTTTTCGCGCTCCTCAAGCCCCATGGGTGGAAAAGGCTTAGTGCTCACTAACCCCGGTGCGCGGAGTGGCCAATAGGCTACGGGGAGACAAAACCCCAGAAACCGGCAGCCTGGGGTTGCCGGTAAACATAACTCTGTTATCTCAAGATCACCTACAAAAGAGGCAACACGTGATGGACCACTACCGAGGTATCAGAATGGTCTCCTTCGCGTGAGAAACCTCATGGCCAACCTCCGCCGAAGCATTCGACGAATCCCAAAAAATGCCCTGTCGAATCGGCTGTGGGTGGTGTGGGGGGGTTCGCTGTATTTTGCCCAACCAGGAAAAAAGCTTCCGCTTTCCACCCATCATTCAGAAGCAGCTGTCACCTGGGCCAACCAGGCACATCGCTATGTGCGATGGCATAACGTGCTGCGCAGTCGCAGGCTGAGTCTCGGTGCTGTCGGGATTTATGTCACCGAATTAGGGATGTTTGGCAACATGTCGAGACGCGTCGCTAACAGCCTCGCCGTCGCTGACTCTCTCGGTCTAGCAGCAGTTATTGTTCCCCGCCCTGTTATTTTTCACGGCGGTATTTTCTCAGAAATAATCCACGCCTCCCTCACAGGGCCTTCCCTCTATTTTGGTCCCGCACCAGGGGCAGCGAAGAATCCCATTGACGTGTTGCTCACCCATGACCTGTTTTCTGATTTTGGTCTCGAGAAAAGTGCGCCAAACTCGGTGGACCGCGCCTGGGACATGGCGCGACGCAGCCTGGCGGTAACGCCAGCCTCCACAACTGACCAGACACCGCACCTGACCATCCACGTTCGCGGTGGAGACGTCTTTGGCCCCCGGAAGCCTAAGGCCTACGGCCAGCCTCCCCTGGCTTTTTACGAACTCATTCTGAATGCGAATCGATGGGCGGGTGTCACCGTGGTCCATCAGGATCTTCTGAACCCAGTTATTCCCGGAATTTTTGCCCTCTGCGAAACCTTGGGCGTCGACGCAGTCTCTCAAAGCGGAACGATCCAGGAGGACCTCACGGTCCTTCTCGGGGCTACACACCTCGTGGCGGGTCGGGGAACTTTCGCGCCCGCAGTCGCTGGTCTGGCGAAGGACTGCCACGAAGTTTTTTACTTTGAAGACAAATGCACCATGGTTCCGCCTCGCTCCGATGTTCACTTTGTTCGAGTCGTGGACCGGGACAAAGGGTTTACCTCCGCAGTCTTGTCGCGGAATTGGCAGAACACCGCAGAACAGAGAGCCCTCATGCTCGATTACCCGGCATCGTCTCTCGAAATACATTCCTCGAAATCTCCGAGTAGCTAAGACACCCAGAAAAACCCGCTGTCGGACTCGCTAAATTCCTAAGCGCTTTCGCAAGCTTTCCACGTGGCCCGTGGCCTTGACGTTATAGAGCGCGTGGAGAAGTTTTCCTTCTTCATCGACGACAAAGGTTGACCGCAGGACTCCAGTTACGGTTTTCCCGTACATCGACTTCTCGCCATACGCTCCATACGCGTGATGGACGACAAGATCAGAGTCGCTCAGCAAGGGGAAACCCAGTGATTCTTCCTTTGCAAACCTTTCCAGAGCTGGCAGTTCATCTTTGGATACACCCAACACCACATAGCCTTCCGCTTTCAGGGAAGCCATATTGTCCCTAAAATCGCAGGCTTGCGTTGTGCAACCAGGAGTGCTTGCGGCGGGATAGAAATACACAATTACTTTGTGGCCCCGATAATCCTCGAGTGTGACGGTGTCGCCGTCCTTGTCGAACAGAGAAAAGTTGGGGGCAAAATCGCCCTCTTCGAGCTTGGCGTGTGTCATCGTTACTCCTTGCAAAGAGACGCTTAGGGGGAAGCCACCAGAATATCCCCCGCCTGCCCGATTTTTGCCACTCTGCACATTAGCGGGAACCCTTCGCACCCGAACATTGGGCTGGCACACCGGAGCGGGCACGCCAGTCCCGCGTTCCTATTCGATGGCTGCTACTGCCCACAACGCGACCGTAAAAAAGCTACGCTTGGAATGCACAGAACCAGGAAAGAGTAAGCAATGGAACAGCACCCAGCTGGGATAGAGCAAGTCATCGACGATGACGGCTCCTCCGTGCTCGCGCTCATCATTCGGTCTTCTTTTCACCAGGAGGGGATCAACTTTGTCACCGGTGACGAGAGCGTCCACCAATTGGGGGTGCTCTGTTGGCCACAGGGTCACATCATCGACGCCCACGTTCATAATCCGCTAGAGCGAAAGATTGACTCAACGCAGGAAGTCCTCTTCGTGCGGTCAGGGCGCGCTCGCATGGACCTCTATAGCGCCGACCAGGAGTACCGTTGCTCCCGAGAAATTTCCACGGGGGACGTCGTCTTTCTTCCTTCCGGAGGCCACGGATTTGAAATGCTGGAGGACACCGACATCGTCGAGGTGAAACAGGGTCCATATCAAGGAGAATCCGAAAAGACACGCTTTACCCCCGCCGATAACCCTCACTGGAGTTCTGATGCCTAACACCGATGGGCCCGTGTTTGATAAGTACGCTCGCTTCTACAACCTGATTTACCGCGATCGGGACACCACAGCGGAGGTGTCGTGGATACTCAGTGAACTGATCTCCACCGGGCTTGAGTCGTCACTGAAGCTTCTCGAGCTCGGTTCGGGAACGGGCCGACATGCGGTCCTCTTTGCCGAGGGCGGACATTCTGTTGTCGGGGTGGACCCCAGCCCAGAGATGATTCTCCAGGCTCAAAGCCATGCATCGGTGGAATACGTGGAAGGGGATGGTCGAAGTGTCCGAATTCCCGAGCGTTTCGACGCCGTTCTCGCGCTTTTCCACGTGGTGAGCTACCACACAACAGATGATGACCTTTTAGCAATTTTTACCACGGCGAGTGAGCATCTCGACTCGGGAGGAATTTTTGGTTTTGACGTGTGGTTTTCTCCGGCCGTTCATGCTTTGGGTCCCGAGCCGCGCACGCTGACGAAAGAAGATGATGACGTAGCGCTGTCGAGGAAAGCCACACCGGAAGAGAATCTGAACCGCTCTCTCGTTACGGTGACCTATGACTGCACCGTCACCGACAAACACACGGGTGAAAAGCACGAGTTTCAGGAGCGTCACGTCATGCGCCACTTTGGTGCCGCGGAAATTAGTTTTGTCGCAAACCTGAGCGGTTTCGATGTTGTCGCCCATAAGGAATTTTTGACCGCCGCCGAGCCTAGTCGCGCCACATGGGGCGTCTGGTTCACGCTTCGGAAGCGTTGACATGGACTTTATTCCTGTCTCCACACCCTCTCTTACAGCAGCTGACGCAGAGGCGGTCGCAACCTGCATCTCCGCGGGGTGGATTTCTTCTGAAGGTCCTCAGGTCCGCGAATTCGAGGAGCGTTTTGCCAAAACGGTAGGGGTACCCCATGCGGTAGCTGTGGCAAATGGGACTGCAGCGATTGATCTCGCGCTGGAGGCGATAGGGATTGGTCCAGGCGATGAGGTGATCCTGCCAAGTTTCACGATCGTGTCCTGCCTAAATCATGTTCTTCGGTCAGGCGCGACTCCCGTTTTTGTGGATAGCTCTCCCGACACCTGGAATATCGATGTTTCACAGGTCGAAGAAGCCATTACGAACAAGACCAAAGCCATCATCGTGGTTCACATCTACGGTCTCCCCGCCGATATTGACCTCCTGGTTGGCTTAGCACAAGCACACAACATCGCGGTTGTGGAAGATTCGGCGGAAGCACACGGGCAGCACCTCGATGGCAAAACCCTAGGGAGCTTTGGGACGCTGTCAACGTTTAGTTTTTATTCCAACAAACTCATCACTACCGGCGAAGGGGGGATGGTCCTGACTCACGATTCGGCACTTGCCGACAAGGTCCGATCGCTCCGAAACCTTTCGTTTGACCCACAACGCCGTTTCGTTCACGAAGCTATCGGGTGGAATTACAGGATGACAGCGATGCAAGCAGCGCTCGGGCTGTCGCAGTTAGCGCGGATGTCCGAACTTCTTGCCTACAAACAAGAGATAGGAAGCTACTACCAGGACGGGATGCGGGACTGGAATGGAATAACCCGACCAATGACGACCTACCGTGGCTCGGAAAACGTCTACTGGGTCTATGGAATTGTTCTGCCCCCTTCTCATCCACTCTCGGCCCAACAAGCCATGGATTTACTATCGAAGAAGGGCATAGGAACCCGACCCTTCTTTTACCCCCTCCATTTGCAACCGGTTCTCGCAAAATACGGTTTCTCTCAGCAAAAACCGCTCCCCGAATCTGAGTGGTTGGGAGACAAAGGCTTTTATCTTCCTAATGGAGCCGACCTGACCCACTCGCAGCTGGATTACATCACGCAGTCGGTTCGAGAGATTGTCGGGGCTTAGCTGCTCCCACTCATGCCTCCCGGAGAAGCGAAGATTGGTGGGTGGCAATACCCCCTAACTCCACGATAGAATTGTCTAGCTGGTAGCGGAAGCCTCCCCTCGACAGCGCGAGAAAAACAAGGGAGAGGCGCAATGGGAAGGAAAAAGTCAACTTTCCCTGTCTCCTTCGAGGTATATCCCCCTCGGTCCCCAGAACACGGTGGTGCCCTGCGAGAAGCTATTGATTACCTGGCAAGGGCTAATCCAGAATTCATCTCTGTGACTTTTGGTGCTGGTGGATCATCTGCGAGAGACTCCCTTGCCGTTCTTGATTACATTGCCAAAGCCACCGATGCCTCTCCTCTGGCCCATATGACCTGTGTCGGCAACACGCAACAAGAGGCCACAGCGCTGATTACCTCTTTTGTTGAGGCAGGAATTACCCAGTTCTTGGCTCTGAGGGGGGATCTCCCTCAGGGAGATGATGCCCCGCAGGGAGATTTGCCCCACGCCCGTGACCTGGTAGCTCTCCTGATGGAGCTCCAGTCACAAGGCTCTGCTATCGACCGCGTCGCGGTCGCTGCCTTCCCCAATGGGCACCCCGAATCAGCAACTCCCGACCAGGACATCGAAGTGCTCCTGGCAAAGCAAAAGGCCGGAGCTAGCCTTGGGATAACCCAGCTTTTTTTCCTGGTCGAGGAATACGAACGCTTCGTTGAATCAGCACGTGCAGCGGGGGTGACGATGCCCATCCTGCCGGGCATCATGCCGATCACGTCGCTGGGGCGCCTTGAAAGAATTCTCGAGCTCACGGGTGAGCGCGCTCCAAGAGAGCTGCGGGAGACCTTGGAGTCCGCGGCCAACCCTGAAGCGCAAAAACGTGTCGGAATTGAATGGGCAGCGAATTTGACTAAGAATCTCAAAGCCATGGGGGCTCCTGGCATCCACCTCTATGCGTTTAACCAGCACGAAACGGTACTCTCAGTCCTGGAACAGGCGGAGGTTCGATAACGATGGATGACACACACAAGCTTCCTTTGCCCCAGCGCTCTCAGAACCTTCTTGACGAGATGGCTCAACGGGTCATCGTTGCCGATGGCGCCATGGGAACAATGTTGCAAGACGCTGGTCCCACGATGGAGGACTTTCAGGGCCTTGAGGGCTGTAACGAAATTTTGAACGTGACACGCCCCGATATCGTCACCGCTGTCCACGACGCCTATTTCGAGGTGGGCGTGGACTGTGTGGAGACGAACACTTTTGGCGCAAACTGGTCAAACCTTTCAGACTATGAGATCGAAGAGCGCATCGAGGAGCTCGCCGAGGCAGGTGCTCGCATTGCCCGAGAAGGCGCAGAGCGGTGGGAGAAAGACGATTCTCGGCAGCGCTGGGTTTTAGGATCC
>Ga0222660_1000783_pt1 | contig 13086 bp, 10 predicted proteins | sample AntAcemetagen549_FD_179832 | JGI IMG/M metagenome (GOLD analysis project Ga0222660, IMG submission 179832) | Saline water microbial communities from Ace Lake, Antarctica - #549 | ecosystem: Environmental > Aquatic > Non-marine Saline and Alkaline > Saline | place: Antarctica: Ace Lake...
TCAGCAGCTCACCCCTCTCGATTAGGGAAAAATACAACCGGGTCGCGACCACCTTCACCGACCCCGCCGAGCTCTGGAATAGTAACGAAGCGCCCGCCGTCGCATCATCCACCTATCTGACTGCAGATGGTGACCGAGAACTCTCCGGCGAACTGGACCTCACCGGCGTCACCAGCGCGGCCCAGGCGCAGCGCATCGCCAAGATCACTCTGCTGCGATCTCGCCAAGGCATCGTGGTAGGGATCCCCGGCAATCTGCGCATGCTGCCAGCCCTGCCCGGCGAGACCATCCGCCTCACCAATACCAAGCGCGGCTGGACCAATAAACACTTTGAAGTCGAGCAGACCACCATCGGCATCGAGACCGGCGATGACGGCGGCCTCGGCATCGTCAACGACGCCGTCGTGCATGAGGGCACCAGCACGGTCTATGATTGGGGCTACGACGAAGAGAGCGCCCAAGATCCCGCGCCCAACACCGACCTCGGCAGCGTGCGCGATGTGCCCGACCCGGCCGGTCTCGCGCTCACCAGCGGCGCGGCCACCGTGGTGCTACAACCAGACGGCACCAATCTGGCCCGGCTCAAGGCCGCGTGGACCCTGCCCGCCGATATATTCGTCACCAACGGCGGCCTGACTCGGGTCGAGTATCGCCTCAGCGGAGGGCCGACCTACAGCGAGCTCGGCGTCGTCGATGGCATCACGACCCACGCCTACATTCTCGGGCTCGTGCCCGGCTCGGCCTGGCAGGTGCGCATCCGCCACGAAAACCGCTGGACGGTGGGCGCTTGGTCCTCACCGGTCGCGCACACTCTTGTCGGAGATGTGACCGCACCGGGTGCCACCACGGGCGTGACCGCAGAGGCGTTCGCAGGCTACAACCGCGTCACCTGGAGCCCCAACGCGGCCCGTGATACCGATGAGTATCTCGTCTATCGTCACACCTCCAATTCCTTCGGAGATGCGACGCAAATCTACAACGGCCGCGATCTACTATTTGACGACAGCAACGCCACCCCAGGCACCGAATATTACTACTGGATTTTAGCGGAAGATACGGCCGACAATACGGCCACCGCCGAGGGCACGCCCGACAACGTCACCACGGCGGCCGCGCCTGCAATCGACATCGTGCCCACCGCCTCAAGTGCAGCCACCAAAACGGCCGATGGCACCCGCCTTGCCGGGGATGGCCGCGTGTCGAGCTTCCTCACCTTCAGCCTGCCCGCGCTGCCAGCAAACGCCATCCGGCAAGATTTGGTGTATCGCAACGCCGCCGACGCCGAATACATCATCGCGGGCCAATACACCAACGGCAGCACGTTGACCGGGGTCGTGATCGACGACCTCGTGCCTGGTCAAGATTACGCCGTCGCTTTGATCGCCTGGTCAGCCGGCCAAGCAGCGGCCGCCACGGCCGCGACCTCCTCACCATTCACTGCCCCGAACAAGACGGATTTGCCCTCTGCTCCCACCAGTATCTCGGCGTCAGCAATTGGCCCCGCACCAAAGCTCGGAATCGCAAACACCATCCAATTTAACGGCCGCGTTTCTTGGGTGGCCTCGGCCTCAAAGGATGTGGCGTTTTACGAGGCCAAGTGCACTTACATCAATAGTGATGCTTCCGTTAATTATTCCTACGGCCCAGGTCTGGGCGTTGCGTTGATCGCCACGGCTGAGCTCTACGCTGACTTCTATAGTAACGCCGCGGGCCCGGCGATAGGGTGGATCCGTGTCAGGGCGATAGACAAATCCGGCAACGCCAGCGCATGGGCCGCCGGTGGCAGTATTGCGGACTTTGTTCAACTCGGTGCCGGATCGGTCGCAGCTCAAGACAGCGATTCAGTAGAGCTCACCGGCCTGCAACAAGGCGGCAGCGGTGCCGTCAAGATCCTGGCCGAGCATAAATTCAACCCGGTGCAGTCACTCACCGGCGGGGCAGCGACTGAGGTCTACGACTACAGCATCAGCGGGCGGGGATTTGGTGCCAAGCCAGACGGAGGCGATCTGGTTTGCCTCACCAGTGCCAATATTGAGGGATATTACGACTACGACGACGCCACCAGCACCAGCACGGTGGCCCGCTTCAATCTACGCACCAAAGACGGCACCAATCTGCCCTCGGGCAACCAGCGATTTGCCGTCCATCTCTACGAATACGACTAACCATGGCCCTCAATAAGACCCACCAAGCACGCGGCCACACTGGCAGCTATATTAGGCTCAGATCACTCCGATGGGATGCAGACGCCCGCTCAGCGGGCGCGATCTTCGGACTCTATCGAGACCAAGAACACAGCGAAGCATGCAAGATTGGCACAAGTTCGCCGATGAAAGAAATCTTTGCTAAGGTGAGATTGGAGGGCGATGAATTTGACGCAGCGTTCGGCGCTTCAGCAGATGGGGCTCAGATCGTCAAAAAGTTCTACCAAGCGGCCAAGAAAGGGCAGGGAGTCAGCAGTGATTGGGGCAATTCAGAGGCTATGAAAGACGCCGAAGACGTGATCGAGCCCAAGAAAGTGGCCAAAAAGGGGAAGTAATCACGCTTGCACGAGCGGTGCAGAGGTCAGAAAAGGGCCAGAAAACTCGGTTTATTATCAAACCAATGTCCGAAGTTGCTCAAATCGGGCGGCCGACTACATCGGCCCGCGATTCACGAACGGTTTCGGCCCAGTGGGTAGTGATGTATTGTTGGATCGCTGCGATGGAGTCGGTGGATGGCACAGGGAGGATCTGATAAGGTCGGGACCTGGTCGCAAGAACGTAGGTTCAAAAAAGCGAAAACTCGACCGGGTGTTTCGGTTGTGTTTGCATGGTGCTCAAGGGAGTGTCTGACACACGGAGGTAACCATGCTGACTTTTGCAAAATCAATCAATCGGTTGGGCTCAGAGAGTGCGTTTGAAGTTTTGGCCCGGGCTCAGGCTTTGGCTGCGCAGGGACAGGACATCATTAATCTGGGGATTGGGCAGCCGGACTTCCGGACGCCGGAGCATATTGTCGAGGCGGGGATCAAGGCGCTGCGCGACGGGCATCATGGTTACACGCCAGCCAACGGTCTGCCAGCGTTACGAGCGGCGGTCAGTGCGGATTTACATCAACGACATGGCGTGGAAGTGAATCCCGATAATGTCGTGGTGGTGCCGGGGGGAAAACCGACCATGTTTTTTGCGGTGATGCTGTTTGGCGAGCCGGGCGTGGAGATCATGTATCCCAACCCGGGGTTTCCGATCTACGAGAGCGTGATCAATTACAGCGGAGCCAAGGCGGTGCCAATCGCGCTGAAGGAAGAAAACGGATTTTCTTTTTCAGCCGAAGAAGTTTTGAGCCAAATTACTCCGGCTACCCGATTGATCATAATCAACAGTCCGGCCAACCCCACGGGAGGAGTCACTCCACGGGAGGAGATCGACAAACTGGTGGCAGGGCTGGAGGAACATCCGGGCGTGGCGATTCTATCGGACGAGATCTATTCGCACCTGCTTTATGATGGTCGCGAGCACGTCAGTTTACTTCAGTATCCGGAAATTCGAGACAGAGTGATCATGCTGGATGGCTGGTCCAAGAGCTACGCCATGACCGGTTGGCGATTGGGCTACGCGGTCTGGCCCGATTCGATGGTGGATGCGGTGATTCGGCTTTGTATCAATGACCACTCTTGTGTGAATGCGGCCACTCAATTTGCCGGTATTGCGGCACTCGAAGGGCCGCAGGAACCGATGCATCATATGATGAGAGAGTTTGCGAAACGTCGGGCGATAATTGTGCCGCAGCTTAATGCGATACCCGGTTTTCGATGTGCGGATCCGGGCGGCGCTTTTTATGCGTTCCCCAATATTGAAGGCACGGGGTTAACGGCTCGCGAAGCGCAGGATAAATTTCTCAATGAAGCGAGCGTCGCGACTATCGCCGGGACTTCTTTTGGCAAGTGGGGCGAGGGGTATTTGAGGTTTTCCTATGCCAATTCAATTGAAAATATCGAAGCGGCTTTGGATCGAATCCGGAAAGTGCTTTAAGCGGATTGGATAGAGGGAGCGGGCGGGAGCACAGTCTCACGGCGCGTCATTGGAGTCGCGATTGCTCCGAGGCGTTTTTGGATTTCTGTTGTTGCTGGCGCCGCCGTTTATGGCATTGCCGTTTTAGGTAATTGAAGACGCCAGGGAAGAATATAGGCGCACCAAAGAAGGACTGGGAAAGAGGAAGTTGCAAGCGTCCCGAATATTGCCAGCGCAAGATGAACGGGCATCCGGATAAGCAGATGAAACTTAACCAAAATCGCTTCACCCTCACCGATGCCTCAGATCCCAGTCGGTCGAATTTGAGATCATCGTGCCTAGGCGCATAGTGGAGCGCAGCGCTCACCCAGCTGGCATTGAAATCCGCTCGGCAGCCTTTGGGGGGAGCAGTGAACTTTGTCGATTTATGCTCAAGCATGAGCATTGGTGCGACTTCGACACGATAATGCTGTGCGATTCGAAACGAGAAATCTATGTCGTAGAAATGAAAACCTAGAATGTTTTGATCAAAAGGAAACCGTTGCCAGATCTCCTGCCGAGTGAAGAGAAGCACCCCGTCTAGAACGCGAACTGCGCATTCCTCGATAGGATAGGGGCAACGATTCTCTGTAATCGAATAAGTAGTTTCATCGATCCCGCGAATGGTCACACGATCCAGTTGGGGGTCGCCGAGGGCAAATCCGATGGGCAAATCAGGGCGCAACGTGGATCCCGCGACGCCTAGCAAGCCCAAGTCGGGTCGAAGGGTGAATCGCTCAAGCACCGCGGCATCCCAATGTGGGTCACAAAATATGACATCTTCGTGCACAAAACACAGAAACGTGCCTTGCGCCTGTTTCGCGCCGATATTGTAGGCCTCGGTGAGACTGTAGCGACCGGGATTGTCAATTCGGATAATCTCGTAGGTCGTATCAACGGTGGCGTGCAAATTGGCCTCCAGCCGGTTGAAATCGGTTGGGCGGTAGGTCGAGATGATAAATGAGATCTCAGGCACAGGGGGGTTAACCAACTTTCCACCATCCGATGTAAAGCACGAAGCACAGCGGTCTCACGTTTACTGTAACCACGAGATTCACCTCTGGTGTTCTGATCATGAATCGAGTGGCTCTGTTTACTCTCCTCCGGAGGCGATAGCATAGAGCTCGTTCGCGCAGGACTTGATAACCTCGTCAAGCATTGGGTAAGGCTGCCCGAAGCCATCCAGGAGGCCGGAGTGTTGGCGGCCTTGTTTTCGACCTACTCGCCTATCGGCATCGATGAGCCCACAGTAGTGCCAGCCTACAAATTCTGGTCGGGCAAATGCTTCGCGTATGAACGTCTCAGTCCATGCGGAGCGTTGGGCGAGAACGTTGGCGATGGGCCCATAAGGGCGTGGCATGTGCTCGGTCACCATGGTGTAGGCCGAGTCACCATTGATGAAGGGAAGGTCGGCTTGCTTCGACCATCGATCTAGACCGGGGCGCTGTACTTCATAGCGGGCATACATTTGGTAGAAAATGACGTCGGTGTAGCGGCTGGTGATTTCTAAAACCGTGTCGAGCGAGTCCGTGTTCGCGTTAATTTTGTCGCCGAAGAAGAGGTGATTCGAGTCATAGCGCCGAATCGAAATTTTCGCCATCTGGTAGTAGGCGTTGATGACTTTTTTAAGAAACTCCGCGTTGTCACGAGTCTCCGAAATATTGGAAATTTGTGTTTCTGGGCACCAATTTTCGGCCTGAGCGAATTCAGCGAATGACTGAAAGGTCGTGGAATAGGAGGCGTTGAATACACCGATCCGGTTTTCGTAGAGGCGCTGCATGGTCTGCACGTAGACTTGTTTGCCGGGAGCGGAACCGGGCAGGTTTCTTAGCCGGCATGGCCAACCGATACGGGACTGGCGGCGCGCTCCGCCGATGGTGTCAGGACGCTCCCGTAAATCCTCTGCGGTGAAGAGGGGACAGTCCGTCATCGCATATCCGAGGAGGTAGGGATCGTCGTGTAAGGGTGCGACTTCCTGTTTGGCCAATTTATCGCAATGGTGCGCAAATTCGGGGGCGAATACATCGACGAAATTCTCGTCCGTTACGTCGTCCTTCCAATGAGGCACGTCGATGAACGTGATCGGCTTCATGTAAGGCACTGCGGGACGGGGCGTGTTGACGACCGGCAGGCTGTTGTGCACGCCCACCGTGTTGAATCCGTAGTTGGCGCACGTATCCAAAAACCAGGAACGCAACGCCGGAGAGAATTCTGGTCCGTCGAGTGATGCTAGCCCCAGACGTTTTTGCCATGCCTCCCGGTTATAGGACTGTTTCCATAGATCGGGATAAAGGTGGTTGATGCCAAAGCTAAGAAACGCGTTCCCTTCCGGTGTCACCAGCCACCAGCGATCATCCTTGGCGGTGCGAAAGAAGCCAGTTGCTTCGAACTTTCGAGCTGTCCAACCACCGAACTTGTCGCGTTGATCACTGGAATGGCCCCCCCCCAAGCGGAGTGGGACGGAGCAGACTTTGGCTAATCGCTCCGGTTGCTGCCAGTTGAAGAAAATGTCGTCGTTGCATGAGAGGGCGGCCGAGTTTATGCGCGCGCTGCGCGGGTATACTCATTTTCCTTCGACCTGATTTCAACCGGCATCCTCTCATCAGGACGGGCTTCATTCTCTGGAGTCAGTTCACGTCGAATTGACTCAGAGTATTTTGACTCACGGCGCTGCAACCGAGGAGAGTTTGATTTGCGTCGTCGGAGTGCAGTGGCAGTTTCCACGGATAAAATGGGTCGTTCGATTTCAGACCGTAGCTCCCGGTTTTTCATCACTTTGCGCTCTCGGATTGTCCGAATGCGCACTGCCGAAGGGCGGGGACTTCTTTTCTACCGATCCATGGGATCGCAAGCGAAGATCTATTGGTGGATTGCGGGCATTTACCGTCGCACTTTCGCACGGCATCAATGCGTAATCGCGGTGGTTGGGAGTCTGGAAAGACGACGACGACACGCGCGATTTTGCAGGCATTGCACCTTCCCCCCGACGATTATGTCAGTGGAAACAATAATTATCGAGGCAAGGTGGGGGTGGCATTGTTACGGGCTTCGCGGCGGCGGCGGCGCGTCGTGATTGAGGTCGGCATCAAGAAGCTAGGGGAGATGGCGTCCATGCTCCGTCCAATTGGGCCAAATATCGTCGTGGTGACGTGTGTGTCTAGTGATCATATTCTTTCGTTTAGGGATCAGGACCCTATCCGAGATGAAAAGTCGTGGGCCGTGCGACTCTTGGGTCCCGAGGATTTCGCCGTTCTCAATTACGATGATCCCCGCACCCGTTGGATGGCTGGGATCACCCGGGCGAAGGTCATTTGGTATGGCTTCGAACGGGGAGTCAGCTACCGGGGGAACCGAATGGCGGATTGCGTGGCCGAAGCCCGATCAGCTTTACGGAGAGTTCTCTGGCCACTTAGGAACTATCGCCACTCAACTCCTGACGCAGAAGGCGAGTTATTCTCTACTTGGCGCGGTCGCGGCGGCAAACTGTGCCGGCGCAGACACGCGATCGGCGCTAAAGAATTTGCAAGGATTCAGGCCGACACGAGGTCGGCTGGAACCCATGCTAAGTTCCAACGGCGCACGGTTGGTGATCGATGATTATAAATCTACTTTACCTAGATTCTACAGTGCACTGGAGGTGTTGGACTCTTTGCCGACAGGACCTCGGATTGTCGTCCTCGGATCGATTGAGACCGTTCTAGCACCACGGTCGGAGATCTACCGAGCGGTGGCCAAGCGGGTGGCGGACGTCGCGGATGAAGTCATCGTCGCCCGTGCCTCTGGAATTAGAGACTATTATGGTCCGGCATTGCGTCAGGCGGACCCGAGCAGCGGGCGTTCAACGGCCATCCATTACGCCAAAAGCTCCGCTGAAGTCACGCGTTTGGTATCTAGGATCGGCCGTCCTGGCGACATCGTGCTATTCAAAGGGCGAAGTAACGCAGATTTTCGCGAGGTCGCCGAATCACTGTGTTCGACGACCCCCGACCCCCGACGCCCGACCTCCCACCTAATTGAAACGGGAGGCGATGGGTTCGCCTAAAAGTCGTTGATCGCTGCGATGATACCCTCGGCGGCGGAGGGGTTGCTCAAGAATTGAAAGGCCAGGCAAATGGAGTCGGGCTCGTTTCGCGCTTTCATGGTTTCGACTGCCTGGCTGACGACAATGGCACGTTCCGCCAACGGGAGGCGAAGGATCGATAAGACCTGTTCGCGAAAGGCCGTATCCTCTTGAGCGGAAAGGATGAGGCGGGCGAGTGCCTCTTTGGCCTCTTCCTCTAGTTGTTCGGCGGACACGGTGAAGGCGGGGTAAGGTTTTTTGGCGGAGGCGGGAGCTCCGTCCTCCGGTGGGAAACAGAGGGGGAGGGGGCAACGGCTTGCGGTTGGCGACTTAGTTGAGAAATCCAATGCCGAGGACACTGAGGTCAAGATTCGAAATACGGTGGAACTGAATATTGCGAAGTCACGATGGACGGTATCGCAGTCGCTCAGGTCGAATGGGCGGGAGCTTGCGGCGGAATAATTTGTGAGGAGGGCGAGGAGTAAGATATCGCCTGCTCATGGCGTAGGGAAAGAGCCGAGTTACGGGACGATCCCGAGTTCCTTGGATTTTTCGATGCCCTGCAGCCACGCTTGTGGAGGTGGGGGATTTAATCAATTTTTGCGATCCCCCAACCTAAATCTCTTATTTGATGAGTATGCTATCTTCCACGCCGCGATCTTCCTTAATCCTATTTTTGGCACTGTTGGCGCTCGTCTTATCTGTTGGGGCCCAGCCCGACGAACGGCCTAATCTGCTTTTCATTATCACCGACCAGCAGCGGTTCGATGCGATGAGCAATGCGGGTAACACGGTAGTGGATACCCCTAATATGGCGCGAATCGCGGCGGAAGGGGTGATGTTTCAAAATGCTTACACCGCCAATCCAGTCTGCGTGCCCGCCCGGGCTTCGTTCCTAACTGGACTCACGCCGGTCAATGTCCGGGTCGAGGGCAACGGTGATTATGAGAGTGAGGATGTTCCGGATGTGCCGACCTTCGACAGCGTGTTGGTGGAGCACGGTTATGCGGCCGAGTATTATGGGAAATGGCACACGCCGTATCAGTTCGCCGAAGTCTACGACAATCCCGTAAAGGCGGTCGGTGCTCCCGGAAGTCGGACCAAAGGGCTTAACCAGATCAAAGCTTACCAGGAGTATCTTTTGAGCAAGGGAGTGGATCCCAAACCGCCGATTGAAGGACAACTCTTCTCCGAGCGCAATCAACGTCCCTATGTCCCGATCGCCCTCGATCGGCATGCGGACCATGTGGGTCACGAGGTGGATGCGAAGATGGCCCTCAAGGCCCGCCAGGCCAACCAATACGGGCGCATTGATCTGCCGCCACATGTTTCTTACGCGGCCTTCACCGCGGAGGAAACGATGGCGGCGATTGATCGCCTGAAAGACGGCCCGTTCACGCTGACCTGCTCATTTGATCCGCCGCATCCCCCGATGATTGTGCAGGAACCCTACTACAGCATGTATCCGCCGGAAGATATTCCTCTGCCCGTGAGTATGGGGGATCCGATGACAGATTCTCCTTACGCCCAGCAGGCCCAGACAGAAGATCAGCAGCCCTACCGCGACCCCACCCAGATCCGCAACATGAGGTCGATCTACTACGGCATGATTCGCGAGGTGGATGATTGGATCGGGGCGATTCTCGGAAAACTGGAGGAGCACGGTATTTTGGGCAATACGCTGATCGTCTTCACGTCGGACCACGGCGAGATGCTCGGCGACCACGGCATGCATTCCAAAGTCATCTTCTACGAAGGTTCCGTTCACATTCCGCTGCTGATGCGTTTCCCGAAAGCGATCAAGCCCGGTGTCGTCGTCAAGGAGCCGGTGTCGGGACTCGATGTATTTGCGACGATTCTTGATTACCTCGAAATGCCGATTCCGAAGAATAACGGCATCAGTCTACGACCTTTCATTGAAGGTAACCCAATCGAGCATGACGTGGTCTCGTATTCGGTCGGTCGGGATCGGCCGAATTACATGATCCGCCGCGGTGATCTAAAGCTCATGATGGCGCAAAACACCGCCTCAAAGTCGATCAATGCACTTTACGACTTGGAGGCGGATCCTCACGAGATGCGCAACCTGATCGCCGCTCCCGTGGATCCCCAGAAAAACCGCGCACAGGCCGAAGACATGAAAGCCAAACTGGTCGACTGGATGCGGCGTCACGAGCCACACAAAGCCGATGATTTGCTTCAGGTGCCGTTGTAATCCGGCTCAGCCGAGTGGCCTCAGTCACTCAGTTCCCACTTGTAGTGGTAGCGGGAGAGCTTCTTGGGCTTGTCGGCGGTGACTTGCACGACGTCTTCGATGCGGCAGCCGCCGAGACCGGGGTAGTAAAGACCGGGTTCGATGGTGATGACGGCGCCTTTGCGCAAACGGCGTTTGACGGCGCCGACGCGAGGAGCTTCGTGCACGTCGAGGCCGAGACCGTGGCCGGTGCCATGGAAGAAGCCGACGGCGCCTTCGGGCGTCAGTTTCGTTTCGAATCCACGTTCGCTAAACACGCGGTTGCATTCGCCGTGAACCAAGTGCGCCATCGCACCGGCTTTGACCTTCTTTAAGGCGGCTTTTTGAGCGGCGGCGACGGCGGCGACGATATTGCGTTGGACGTCGTTGGCGGTGCCACGAAGGAAAGTGCGAGTCATATCGCCGAAGTATCCAGTCGAGGTGACGCGCGGAAAGATGTCGAAGATGATGAGGTCATTCGGCCGCAGGGGACCAGTGCCCCGGCAGTGGGGGTCGCAGGCTTGATCGCCGCCAGCTACGATGGTGTCGGCGGCGATGGCTCCTTTTTCCAAACAGGCGACTTCGATAGCGAAGCGGACGCGTTCACTGGTGAGCGTCTTGCCGTCCAGCACCAGTCGATTGCCTTTGATGGTGGACGCGCGGAGCATTTTTTCGGCGATGGCGAAACCCGCAGCAGAACAGCGGTTACCTTGCCGAATAAACTCTGCTTCTTCGTCGCTTTTGCACTCGCGACCCGGAAAAACGGGGCCGTCGATCACACTAATATCGAGTCCTTGGTCTAGCAGTTTGACGAGCAGGAAGGAGGGGAATTCCCCGGGCACATCAAAGGACTTGATCTTCAATTTCTTAGCGAGGGCGACGATTTGGTCGGCCGGGCCGGGCTGGCCTACCCCGGCTTCTTCGGCCGCGGCCGTCAGCTCCTCAAGGGGAATGATTTCGTCGAAGGTGGATTCTTTGAGTCCGCGGCCAAACTCGAGGGCGTTTAGAACACCGATGCGTTTGTTGCCGACTTGAAGGGCGATGAAAGGGTCATGGACTTCAAAACCGCCGAAATAACGAAGGTCGGCGCTGCGGTGAGTGTCGGTGAAGAAAAGGAGAGCGGATTTTGGCACGGGTAAGAGGGTTGAATTGATAAGTTTTAATGATTAGCGATGCCTCAGATGAAAAACGCAAATCCGGTTTCGAGGCTGTTGGTTACGACGATATTGGCACTGGGAATATTGGCGACCTTGCCAGCTTGCGCAAAACCTGAGCCCGCCCCCCCCCCAACGGCCAAGACGGCGCTGGATTGGTTCTCGATCAAAGTGGGCGATACGGCCGTGCAGATGCAGGTCGTCGTCACGACCGAGGAAATGAGTAAAGGGCTGATGGGACGTCGAGATCTGGCCGATGATCAAGGGATGTTGTTTGTCTACGCCTACCCGCGTCAGGTGAGCTTTTGGATGCGAAATACACCGACGGCGTTGGATATCGGCTATTTCTCCGGCGATGGAGTTTTGCGTGAAGTTTACCCCCTCTTCCCGTTTGACGAGAAGTCGGTGCCATCGCGCCGCGACGATCTTCAGTTCGCGTTGGAGGTGAAGCAGGGTGGGTTCGAGGCTCTCGGTATTCGACCCGGGGCTCAACTGGATCGAGCCGCGGTGCAGGCGGCGCTCACAGAACGGGGTTTTAATCTGAGTGCGTTTGACGGCCTCGAATTGGACCTAGTGCGATAGGGCGTTGGTTTGTCGCACGCGGAGAGTGCTGAACAGCACGCCGAGTTCGCGGGGGTCTGCGTTGTCGGGGCGAAAGCCTTTGGCGTAATGGATCTGGATCTGCTGGCCTCCGGTAGCGGGCGGAAGATCGAGGGAGAGGTGGTAGTTATCGGCTAGGCGAGTGATCGCAACGTGCGCAATCTCACGATGATTGAGACGAACCGAGATCGCCTGACCGGGGGTCGAGCATTGGAACGCAGCCTCGAATCGAAGCGAATCGGCGGGGGATTGCTGGAAGGTCAATTTGGTGAAAGGCGCGAGTCCCCACCGCACCTGCGGGGACATTATTTCGGGATTGGGGCCTTCGGGGTCACCGAGCCCGGAAACGATGTTGGCGAAAGAATCAAAGCCGTCGCCGATGCGAGGGATCGTTTTGGTGGGCCAAGGGTGAGTGGCTAGGGCGGCAATGAGGAGGTTGTCCCACTCGGCGCTGGCGGAGAAAAATGCGGGGCCGACTAAGCGTTGCACGTAGTCGGGAGCGCGATGGTTGAGCACGTGATATTTCTGCGCCGGCTTGGGGCCGTGGAAATGGAGGATGACGGCTTGGTCGTTGGTGCCCCAGTGGGGTTTCCAATTGAGCTCTAGCGGCAGGTGATCGGTGCGGTTCTGGAAGTGCCGTTGGAGGGCGGCCTGATCGTAGGGCGGGGCGATGGCTTCGGCGAGGTGCTCCTTGATCGTGTGCTGCAGGGACTCTTGTTCCGCAGCGAGAGCGGAGACGTTGATCCACATGACACCGCTGTTGAATTTTTCGAAGTCGGATTGGTCGATTTCGGGGGCAGCGGCGAAAAAGGCGGGATGGAGGGAGGCGAGAGTCGCGGTCGGGTCGGAGCGAAAAACGACGTCGCAATCGGTGTAGAGCACAAACTCGTCGGTCCATCCCTGCTCGGCGCAGACGGCGGGAATCTCGAGCCTGAGGTAGGCACCGCGGGGAATGGGAGGGAGATCGGCGACCCAGCGATGAAGAAATGTGCGGCGGCGGATCACGGT
>Ga0222660_1000787_pt1 | contig 13044 bp, 7 predicted proteins | sample AntAcemetagen549_FD_179832 | JGI IMG/M metagenome (GOLD analysis project Ga0222660, IMG submission 179832) | Saline water microbial communities from Ace Lake, Antarctica - #549 | ecosystem: Environmental > Aquatic > Non-marine Saline and Alkaline > Saline | place: Antarctica: Ace Lake | collected...
GAAGTGCGCTCGATCCACAGGGCGTGGCAAGGCTCATGTTGCAAGGGTTTGATCGTCATTACGCCTTGTTTCGCTACGGTGCACAACGTGCCAAATCCTTGTTCGAGTCAGGTGACTGGCATGGCACACAACAGCTTTCAAAAGAGCGTATCGAGTACTACGATCGACGCGTGAGGGAGTGTTTGGTTTTGCTAGAGCCCGTGCTTAGAGACCTGGCGCAAGCCAACCCCGGTGCTGTCAATCGGAGCGCACCAGTGGCCACAGACCCGCCGGTTCAAACGCTTTTTTGGCAGGCGGTGCGTCAACATTTTGTCAGCTTACTGACGGCTCACCAACAACCCGAGTGCGCCGAAACGTTTTACAACTCGGTATCCTGCCGGGTCTTACACCGGGATTATTTTCACAACGATTTTTTGTTTGTCAGGCCAGCGGTCGCCACGGACTATTTGGATAGCGCGCGTCCTGTCTATCGGGTCTATTATCCCACCGAGAGCGGTTGGCGCATGTCGTTAACAAAAATGTTGGCCGATTTTGGATTGGCTTGTGGCTTTGAAGATTTGCCGCGAGACACGCGCCGCCTAGCGCGCGCAGCCGTTTCCGACTTGCGTACCCGTCTTGAACGCACGAGCGGACATCGTTTAGCGAGTGATTGCCAAGTACATGTATTGGGAAGCTTGTTTTTTCGTACGCAGACCGCGTTCATCATTGGCCGCTTAATCAACCAAGGCAAGGTGTATCCCTTTGCGATACCGTTGGTTCGTAACGCCGCTGGCCAAGTGGTCTTGGATGCCTTACTCAGTGAGGAAGCCGACCTAACCACCCTATTTAGTTTCACGCGGGCGTATTTTTTGGTGGATATGGAAGTGCCCGCTGCCTATGTGTCTTTCATCAGCGATCTGCTCCCAGGCAAACCCAAGGCTGAAATCTACACCATGCTTGGGCTACAAAAACAGGGTAAGACGCTGTTCTATCGAGACTTCTTACAACATTTGGCTCATTCACATGATGCTTTCGATGTGGCGCCAGGTATTCGTGGCATGGTCATGATGGTGTTTACGCTGCCGTCTTACCCGTATGTGTTTAAGCTCATCAAAGACCGAATCACCAAACCAGGGATGACGCCTGAAACGGTTCGCGCCAAGTATCAACAAGTCAAGCAACACGACCGTGTTGGCCGCATGGCTGACACTTGGGAATACTCGCAAGTGGCCTTGCCGATATCGCGGTTTTCACAGGCATTGCTAGCAGAACTCGAGCAAGTGGCGCCGAGCCAAATAGAACGACAAGCCGATCAACTGGTGCTCAAGCACGTCTACATTGAAAGACGCATGACACCGTTGAATTTATACCTCGGGGATGCGCCCAAGCCGTTGCGGTATCGTGCGATCTGTGAGTACGGCGATGCCATCCGAGAGTTGGCGGCGGCCAATATATTTCCAGGCGACATGCTTTATAAGAATTTTGGTGTAACCCGGCTAGGACGCGTGGTCTTTTACGATTATGACGAAATCCAAAAAATGACGGAAATGAATTTTCGTACCATTCCGCGAGCACCTAACGAAGAAGCGGAAATGGCCAGTGAGCCTTGGTATGCGATTCATGACAACGATGTCTTCCCTGAAGAGTTCGCCACTTTTTTATTGGGCAACACAGAAATCCGAGAAGTCTTTAAGGCACACCATGAGGAGCTATTAAGTGCGCAATGGTGGCAGGCCTGTCGTGAAAAAGCGTTGCGAGGCGTTATTGAAGATCCCGCGCCGTATCCCGCTCACCGCCGCCTGCGTTATGCGCGGCGCGGGGCGATTAAGTCACGCGCTGTCTAACCATTCAGCGGTGACTGCGATGGCAAGGGTGTGTTGACCGCCACCTTGAATCACACCCCGTAAAGGGGAAACATCACCAAAATCACGACCATGAGCCACCAGCACGTGAGAACTGTCAGCAATTGTTTGATTCGTTGGGTCAAGCTCTAACCATTGACCTGGTGCTTGCGGGCAGTAAACACTGACCCAAGCGTGTGTGGCATCAGCACCCCGAAAGTGAGGCTGTCCCGGGGGCGGCGAGGTTAAAAGATAGCCGCTGACATAGCGAGCAGCTAAGCCGACGCTGCGTAGACAACCAATCATGATGTGTGAAAAGTCTTGACAAACCCCATGCCGATTGGCGAATGCTTGTGCCAATGGTGTATGAATCTCCGTGGCTCCCGCAATATAGCTAAAGTCATTATAAATACGATCACAAAGACCCATGGCTGCGCTCGCGAGAGGGCGCCCTTTTGGGAAAGAGGGGAGCGCGTAATCCTTTAATTCAGCTAACCACGGAACAAAGGGGCTAGGCCAGATAAACTCAGAAGCCGCAATAAAGGGCTGCTCAAGCCCGTATGCCATTTGCGAGCTGACCTGATCCCAGGCAGGTGTTCGCATGGGATCGAAGGTTGTGTAGCGATCGCGCTTCGTGACACGGCTTATGCTGTTGACCGTTAACTCGCGATGTGGTGTGTTTAGGCCAAAGAAGGTTCGCGCATTACCGAAAGCATCGACCTGTTCGCTTTGATCCTCGCACGGCGGCCAAATATTAAGCGAGTGCGACAAGACATTTTGCCAGGGAGTGACTAAAGGCTTTAGATACGCCAAGTGTTGGGCCAGAAAAACATCCTGGCTATAGTCGTAGCGGGTGTCGTGTTGAACTTGAATTTGCTTCATGAGGCAAAGTGTTGTTGTTTAACGTGTGCAAAAAAGCGCTGTCCGATCTCATCAGACGCATCAAACCCAAAACTGACCACACGCTCAACTTGAGTCAGCATGCCACTGATGTTGTCCGCGTAAAAGGTCAACGTCGGGAAAGTTGGAAACAAGGTATCACCGGCAGGTAGCTTGGCGAGCTCAGAAGCCAAGGCATCAAGTGCGCTAGCCAAGCTTCGGGGATTGGTGATGTCGGTCATGGTGAGCTCGAGCAGCCTCGCAATATCTTGTTGGCGCTGGTGTCGTGTGCGGTAGGTTATCGCGCTATCAAAGAGAACCAATAACGTATCAAAGCCATTTGATGTGTAGACGGCGGCCGATTTAAAAAACTGATCGAGCGTTTGGCCTTGGTTAATTAAGCGTTCGACCATGCGGCCACTGCTGAGCATGCGCCAGCCCAAATCACGCGTCATGCGATCAAGTTGAAATCCAACCAGTGCTGCGAGTGGTGTCTCCATCGTATCAAGCATTTCGATGGCATCGATGGCGGACATCAAACCCTGAGGATTTAAGCGATTGGTGTGATGTTCAGAATCAAGTAAAAAACGTTTGACCCGTTCAGGGATTTGCACATGCTCGGCCGGCAGTCGATCACGCACCTGCTTGATAGCACCCTCTAAGGCCGTCAAGCAGTCAAGTAAGCCGCCGGTCTGAGGTTGTTGCAGTTGCTTGATGAGCGCTTGCTCAAAAGCCATTGGCGAGGTGGACATGGTTGGCGTGTCAAAGGGCACCAAGCCATGCCGGCGCGCTAGCTCGCCAGCAGCGTCGCGTAAAGCTGGCTGATGATCTTGGCGATTGGCTGTTAACAAATCAAGGACTTCGCGAGTCAGCCGTATCAAAAACTCACTTCTCTCGGTGTATCGACCTAGCCAAAAAAGGTTCTCTGCGGTGCGGCTTGAGACCAAATCATGCTCACTCTGCCAGCGCTGCAATTTCGCTTGCTCGGGCAACATGGAATAGTTGTCAATCGCTTCCTCGCTGAGGACCCAAGTGTCTAAACTACTACCGCCACTTCGCATAGACACCACATGTGGGTCAACGGTTGCCACACGAGTCATGCCCCCGGGCATCACTTCCCATTCGCCTCGCGCATTGGCGATGGCATAGAGGCGGATCATCGCTGTTCTCGGCTCTATATGGTTATCTCGCCAAATAGGCACTTGAGAAAACGGTAAGTAGCTTTGAGTCGTGTAGATTTCGGGCCGCCTAGCTACCCATTGCCGCCACTGCTCAAGCTGAGCGTCAGTCAGTAGGCTGGCAATAATCGGCTCAAAATTGGTCGATGGCTGATTGGCGAAAGTTGGCTTAATCACTTGGGTATGCAGCTGTGGTGACACGTCTTGCCAAGCCGCTTGCTCGCCGCACCACCAAGTGTTTAAGGAAGGTAGCTGCAACGGTTCACCCAGCAAGTGCTCAGACAGCGAGGGCAAGAAGCCTTGGATGGCCGGCGACTCTAAAAAGCCCGTGCCCAGTGCGTTGGCTATCACCACGCCGCGTGACCGGATGACTTCGAGCAAGCCCGGTACGCCGAGAGCCGAATCGGACTTGAGCTCTAGCGGATCACAGAAGTCATCATCTAAGCGACGAACCAGACCGTGAATGCGGTCTAGGCCATGAATGGTTTTAAGAAACAGTTGGCCATGCCGTACTGTTAAATCAGGACCTTCGACCAATGGGATGCCTAGATAGCGCGCCAAATAAGCATGCTCAAAGTAGGTCTCGCTATAAGGACCGGACGTTAAAAGGGCAAAGCGCGGCGTGTCAGTGGTAATTGTGCGGGCTTGTGTGTCAAGCGCTTCCAATAACCGTCGATAGCTTGAAGCGATTCGTTGAACCCCCATTTCGCGGTAGGCCTGTGGGAATAAACGCGAGATGATCAAGCGGTTTTCTAATGCGTAGCCGAGTCCAGAAGGCGACTGTGTGCGCTGTGCAACGACCCACCACTGCCCGTCTACGTCTTTGGCCACATCAAAAGCCACCACGTGTAGGTAGGTGTTTGAAGGCAGGCTCACCCCTTGCAAGGCATGCAAGTAGCCAGGATTGCCAAGTACCAAAGCGCTCGGTAAGTAGGCCGCCTTGAGGAGTCGACGCTCGTGATAGACATCGTGCACGATATCGTTAAGCAACCTTGCTCTTTGAGCCAATCCATGGCTCAAAACCCGCCAGTCCTTAGGGTCGATTAGCATCGGCAATGGTTTTAAAGACCAAGGTCGGGCACTTTCGGGATTCTCGGCGTAAACGTTATAGCTGGTGCCGTTTTGCGCAATGACGCGATCAATGGTTTGGACGCTGTCAGCCAGGCCAAGCAAGCCTCGATTACCAATGTGTTTAAAAAAGGTAGACCAAGCGGGCCTCAGGTCGCCGTTGGGGCGACGCACCTCATCAAAATGACCCGGTACTATCGGCAAAAGCTGACTTCTCAAGGTCGAGGACCAGTCCGGTTGCTCGAGGGCTGAATCAGGTGTTGAATCGGTTGGGCTAGGTGACGAAGACATCGGGACGCCAAAAGTTGGAATAAAAACTACTCGAATAGTGTATCGGTTTGTTACTTGGTGTTTGGTAAATAGACGAAGCGCTTAAAGTAAGGCATATGCACCAAATGGGTGCATACTGATGCACAATGATCGTTCACTGCAATAGCTGCAGGCCACAGGCCGCTGACCCAACGCTACTTGTTAATACAAAGCTTCAAGCAATAACTATGCCACGAGACAGGGGTCGATGCCACGGCATTTGGCGCCCGATAAGTAAGCTATCCCAATGGCACGCTTATTGCTTAATTGCATCGACCCAACCCAAAGTGGCGCATGGTGCGCTATCGGTTTGGGTTTGGGTGCCCATTTAAAGCGCATGGAACCAGCGCGCACGGAAACAGAAAACCATGTCAGCCGAATCGGAAACCCCCCGCTTGCCTGCTTTCGATGAAATGTCCGCTCAATGGCTCGAGTTAGCGGACTACGTCACCGCGTCTATTAGGCCGCATTACCAGACAGTTAGTCAGTGGTTGCAGGACACTGATGCTGATACGATGCGCGCGCGTCGCGAAGAGGCCGAACTATTGTTTCGACGTGTGGGCATCACGTTTGCCGTTTATGGAGATCACGATGGCGGTGAGCGAACCATTCCCTTTGACATCGTGCCGCGTGTTTTCCCGGCCAAAGAGTGGGCGACGCTGCGCCACGGATTGATTCAAAGAGTCCGAGCCCTGAATCATTTTTTGCACGACGTCTATCACCAGCAACACATTTTAAAAGCGGGCATTGTGCCGCCCGAGCAGGTCTTGAAAAATGCGCAGTATCGGCCTGAGATGCAAGACGTTGATGTCCCCTTGGATGTCTACGCACACATAGCCGGTATCGATATCGTGCGGGCCACGCACGGCGAAAGAGAAGGTGCCTTCTTTGTGCTTGAGGACAACTTGAGAGTGCCTTCGGGCGTGTCCTACATGATAGAAAACCGCAAAATGATGATGCGGTTGTTTCCAGCGCTCTTTGCTCAACATCGCATCGCACCCGTTGAGCATTATCCTGACTTATTACTCGATACGCTCACGCAAGCCGCATCAAAAAAAAACGTTTTGTTAACGTTGTGGTCCTGACCCCTGGCCTGTACAACTCAGCCTATTTTGAGCATGCATTTTTGGCGCAGCAAATGGGTGTTGAGCTCGTTGAAGGACAAGATCTGTTCGTTCAAGACGATGTTGTTTACATGCGAACCACGCAGGGACCTCGTCAGGTAGATGTGATCTATCGCCGAGTCGACGATGATTTTCTGGATCCTGATGCCTTCAGGCCAGACTCACAGCTTGGACCCGCCGGCTTGATGCGCGCCTATCACGCGGGCAACGTGACGATTTGCAACGCCGTTGGCACCGGCCTAGCCGATGACAAGTCGATTTATCCGTACGTACCAGACATGATTCGCTTTTATCTCACTGAGGAACCGATTTTGCACAATGTGCCCACGTTCCTTTGTCGTGAACCCAAGTCATTGGGTTATGTCCTAGCCAATCTAGCCGATTTGGTCGTCAAGGAAGTGCATGGGGCAGGTGGCTATGGCATGTTGATTGGACCAACCGCGAGTCGGGCCGAACGAGAAGCTTTTAGCCAGCAATTAAAAGCCAATCCGGGCAACTATATTGCCCAGCCCACCTTGTCGTTGTCTACCTGCCCGACTTTTGTGGGTGCTGGCGTTGCGCCGCGCCATATTGATTTGCGGCCTTTTGTGCTGTCAGGGCGAGACGTTCGCTTGGTCAGTGGTGGTTTGACGCGAGTCGCACTCAAGGAGGGCTCATTGGTTGTCAACTCATCGCAAGGCGGTGGGACCAAAGACACCTGGATATTGGACTGAGGACCACCCGACATGCTATCGCGCACCGCCGACCACCTCTACTGGATGTCCCGCTACACCGAGCGCGCGGAAAATACCGCGCGCATGCTCGATGTGAATTATCAAATGTCACTCTTGCCGCAATCGGAACAAGCAATCGCCGCCGCTTGGCGAGCGATGTTGGAGATTTCGGAATTGACAGAGGACTTTGCTGAAAAATATGGTTCGGTGACACCGTCAAAAGTACTCGCCTACATGGCTCAAGATTTGGATAATCCATCGTCCATCATGCAGTGCTTGCACGCGGCGCGAGAGAATGCACGCGCCGTGCGGGGTTCCCTGACAACCGACCTATGGGAGACAGTGAATACCACTTGGTTGGATGCACAGCGACAAGTCGGCCAGGGGCTACTCAGGATCGCGCCAACCGAATTTTTCGAGTGGGTCAAATTCCGGTCACATCAGTCACGCGGTGTCCATATCGGCACGATGATGCGTGACGAGGTCTATCACTTCATCGCTTTGGGTACTTTTGTTGAACGGGCTGACAATATCGCACGGCTTCTCGATGTGAAGTTTTTAGCAGCTAGCGATTACAAGGTCGACACACTGGCCGATGTGGAAGAGTTTTACTTTTGGGCGGCTATTTTGCGCTCGGTGTCCGCTTTTGAGAACTATCGAAAGGTTTATCGCAATGTCATCACCCCCGAGCGCGTCGCCGAGCTGTTGATTTTACGTTTGCAAAACCCCCGCTCCTTGGCCGCCTGCATGGAACAAGTGGTTGATTTGCTCTACAAAGTGCGCAACGCCCAGTCTGGCGCCACCGAGTTGGAAGCACGGGCCATATTGAACGATCTGCGCGGCCTTGAAATCGAAGAAATCTTTGAGCAAGGCGTGCACCAATATCTCACCGCCTTCATTGCCCGCATCAGTGACTTGGGCGTGAGCATCAGTCAAAAGTTCCTGTTGCCGCTTGAACCTCAAGCGGGCGGTGCGGATTAGTTAGTAAAAGCGTTTAGACTTTGAGGCATGCAACCCCCTTCCAGCGTTCATGAAACCCGCCTGATTGCAACGGCCCTTGCGGGATTGGCGGGCCTGGCGTTGGCGATAGGTCTGGGTCGCTTTGCCTACACGGCGGTCTTGCCCATGATGCAGGCCGACCAAGGGCTGTCCTTGTCGGCAGGCAGCGCGCTGGCCTTAGTTAACCTACTTGGTTATTTGCTTGGTGGGCTCACGGCGGCTCGGTTCCGTGACCAAGCGGTGTGGTGTTTGCGCTTCTCTATGGTGTTGATCGTAGCCTCGTTGGCCATGATGGCGATCACCGAAGGTGTCTGGTGGTGGTCCCTATGGCGCCTGCTCGCTGGGGTCGCGAGCGCTTGGGTCATGGTAATGATTTCCATCCTGTGCTTGCCCTTGCTTAGTCCCCGACCTGCTCTTGTTGGCTGGGTTTACAGCGGAGTGGGTGTTGGTATTTTTCTGGGTGGCTCGGTATGCTTGATATTGGTGCTTCTCCAATTAAGCGCCAACTGGGCTTGGTTGGTTTTGGCGTTGACCTGTGCGGCGTTGGGCGGGGTGGTCTGGCGCCAATTAACGCCCGCGATGGTTCACCAACATCACAGCACGCAAACAACGCCAAACGCCATGTCAACCAGACGGGTCGATGATCGTCGCCTGTGGAAATTGATCATCTGCTATGGGCTGTATGGGTTTGGTTATATCTTGCCAGCGACTTACCTGCCCGCTCAAGCTCGACTGCTGCTAGAAGACCATTGGGCTTATGGTGTGGCGTGGCCGGTGTTTGGTTTGGCCGCGGTTCTGTCGACGGGGTTTGCTGCATCAGTGGCGAACCGTCTGGGCGTATTACCGACGTGGACATTGGCTCACGTGCTGATGGCGCTTGGGGTGTTGCTGCCTGTCATCTATCCGCATTTACTGGGTATTGTGTTCGCCGCGTTAGCAGTGGGGGGTACTTTTGTCGTGATTACGTTGCTTGCCATGCAACAAGCCCATCAATACGGTGGCTCGCAAGCGCCGCTATGGATGGCGCGCTTAACCACCGCTTTTGCCACAGGTCAAATTTTGGGGCCGTTGGCCGTTATCTTTTTGCAAGAGCGACTGATGTTAAGTCTGATTCTCGCTGCGGCTGTTCTCTTGGTGACCGCTGCCATTTTGTTTGAGCAATGGCGCCAAGATGAGAAAAAAGACCTTCTGGCAGACAAACCCGACGCACTTGGCCGATAATCCTTGCATGAGATATTTAACAGATCCTTGGCTGTATGAGGCAGTTCGCTTAAGTGAACAACAATCGGGTTGGGTAGATGATTCGGCGGCTAACCAGCAAGCGATCAACACCACCAACGACGGTTTGGGTCGTTTGTGGTCCCGCGCCAAAGCGTTGGCGCCCGCGCTGGCGCTTGAACCAGCTGTTGCCAAAGTGCGCACCAACCTAAAATTAAGCGCCCTCCTTTTGTGTTTTGTGGCGTTGGTGCTTGGCGTAAGCGCTGGCTTGACCGCCCTAGGCCAGGCGCAGGATGCGGTCAACGTGATCTGGGCACTATTGGCACTGCTACTGGTGCCGACAGCATCTTTTGTGTTGTGGGCCGTGTCGTGTTTTGTGCCTCAGGGCCGTGGGGGTTTTCTCGGTCAGATTTGGGAGTGGTTAGCTAACCGGTGGCTCAGTCAGGGTAAAACCGCACTCGCTTGGCGGGCTTGGGTCACCGTGGCGCAGCAGCGAGGCGCGCAACGCTGGTGGCTCGCGGTCGTCACGCATGGTATTTGGGCCGTGTTGTTGATTGGGGTGGTTGCAGCCTTGCTGGCGGCATTTAGCCTGCGTCACTACACCTTTGTCTGGCAGACAACATGGCTAGATGCCGAGGTGTTTGTGGGGTTTGCCCATGCCATCGGCGCCTGGCCTGGCTTGCTGGGTTTTGATGTGCCGTCAGCGAATACGATTCTGTTGAGCGGCAACGCAGCCGTTGACTCCCCTGAAGTGCGCCAACAATGGGCCCATTGGCTCGTGGGTTGCGTGATCGCCTGGGGACTGTTGCCGCGACTTATTGCGCTGATCGTCACTGCCGGTTTGTTGGGGCAGTGCTACCGGTCTAAGGGTTCTGAGCCGAGTGATGCCTATGCGTTGGTTGCCTTGGCAAGAATGGAAAAGCAAGCGCAAAAGCCAGCATTTGACGATCCGTCGGGCCCGACGGATGTTTGGCCGCAAGCCCTCTTTTTGCCGATACAAGAAGGCACCGAAGTCAATGCGACCGTATCGATTGAGACGGCCTCTTTAGATGACATTCATGCGGTGTTTGGTGGGCAGGTTCATGCGCTCATGCGCATTGAGGATCGTGCTTCACGGCAACAAGTCAAAGCACAGCTTCAGGCTATGCGTCCCAAGCGACTTTTGATGATTGTCGATGCGCAACACACGCCCGACCGAGGTGTATTCAACACCTTGCTAGCACTCACGCCTCACGTCGTCCAGGCGCGCCTTTTTCTTCAGCAGGCCGAGTCTAAACGCAACCGCGTAACGCAATGGCAAGAAAAATCACAGGCAGTGGGTATGGGCCCGCCGTTGACCGACTGGTCGGCTGCTGTTCAGTGGATGAATGGCCATGACTGAAGAAACCGTTTTACACATTGCCGTAGTAGGGCATACGAACACAGGCAAAACCTCGTTGTTGCGCACCTTGACGCGAGATCGAACATTTGGCGAGGTCGCTGATTCGGCAGGAACCACTCGGCATGTTCAGGCGGCGACAGTTCAGTTGGACGGTCGTGATTCGTTGATCTGGTATGACACCCCAGGTCTTGAAGACAGCATGGCCTTGTTTGATTGGATCGAGCAGTTGTCGCGCCCAGGCCAAAGGCTTGATGGGCCTGAGCGCATTGGCTTATTTCTTCGCGATACAAAGGCTTGTCAACTATTTGAGCAGGAATCACGCGTGTTGGCGCAACTGGTCAAGAGCGATGCAACCATGTATGTGGTGGATGTTCGAGACCCGGTGTTGGCCAAACACCGCGATGAACTTGCCATACTCCAAATGTGCGCCAAACCTGTGCTGCCCATCCTGAACTTTACTGCCCAAGCGCCATCGCTGGCACAACCTTGGATCGAGGCTTTCGCGCGCCAAGGCATACACATTTATGTCGCCTTTGATTCGGTCACGCCACCGAGCGATGGTGAGCAGGTGCTGTACGACACCCTGGCCCAACTGCTTGGACAAGGCAAAGCAACACTTCAGGCGCTTAGCAGCCAAGCGCAAACGGCTCGCGAGCGGCGCAGAAAAGCGGCACTGTCTTTGGTGGCTGAACTGTGTGTCACAACCGCGGCAATTAAAAAGAATGTGGCTGAAAAACCATCCCAACGCGAAGCCGCCCTATCGGCCCAGCGCAAACGAATTGGCGACTTAGAAAGCGCTTGTGTTGCTGAGCTCTTACGCTTGTACGCTTTTGCGCCGGATGATTACACGGCAGCGGAGCTTCCCGTCACAAACGGACAATGGCAGGCAGACCCGTTTTCTAGTCAAGCACTGAAACAAGCGGGTTTATCGCTTGGTAAAGGCGCTGCTGTGGGCGCCATGGCAGGCGTTGCCGTGGACTTGCTCAGTGCCGGTCTGACCATGGGGACAGGGACGCTGATTGGGGCGGGTGCCGGCTCCATTTGGAACGGTATCGATCGATGGGGCTCGTTGCTCAAGGCTCAGCTGATGGGGCAAGTCCAATGGCGGGTAGCCGATGCGGTATTAAAGGTGTTGGCTGTGCGTAACTTGCAGTTGATCCAGGCCCTAGAGCGCCGCGGCCATGCGGCACAATCGCCGATCGTGGCGCACCCGACGTTACCCAAAAAAGCAACCGCGGGCGCTGGCGAATCACGCCTGCCATTTGACCCAACGGTATTTGAGGCGGTGATGATCCATGCGCGTGCGAACCCGGAATGGGCCGAGAGTCTGAGTAATGACCGTGCTCGGCAACTCGCTGTTCAGGCACTCACACCGTGTTTTGAGGCGAGCAGTCTATTTTCCGCGTATTGTTCGCCGCGAGCGCCCTAGGACAGATCGGTTACAATCAAAATTGATGTCATTTTGTTCCAGTCCACATGGCACGTTCGGGTCAGTCCTGACCCAACACAAGAGAGTGTCTTTCTCCTTGCTTAGCTTGCCCCGATTGGAGTCGCGCGCTTGCGCTGACCGGCAATGCGATGGAGTATTAATTTGTCTTCCGAAGTAACTTTTGCCAGCTTGTCGCTGGCCGAGCCCATCCTGCGTGCAATCGCAGATGAGGGCTATACCCATCCGACCCCTATTCAGGCTCAGGCCATCCCAAAGGTCACCGCAGGCCATGATTTGATGGCTGCCGCGCAAACTGGCACAGGTAAAACCGCTGGTTTTACCTTGCCGATTTTGCAACGGCTTATTAGTAACCCCTTGACACAGCAAAAAGTGGGTACACCACGGGTATTGATCTTAACGCCGACGCGCGAATTGGCTGCTCAAGTACAAGAGTCAGTTCGCACCTACGGCAAACATGCTGGCGTCTCATCATTGGTGATGTTTGGCGGTGTGAACATCAACCCGCAAATCAAGGCGCTGCGGCAGCGCCTTGACGTGTTGGTGGCCACCCCCGGTCGATTATTGGATCACGTTCAGCAAAAAACGCTGGACTTATCAGCCGTGGAAGTGCTCGTCCTTGACGAAGCCGATCGCATGTTGGATATGGGCTTTATCCGCGACATTCGCAAGATCTTGCAGCTTTTGCCTAAACAAAGACAAAACCTACTGTTCTCAGCGACTTTTTCTGAGGAAATTCGGGTGTTGGCGCGTGGGGTGCTTAATAATCCCGTGGAGGTGTCAGTCAGTCCCCGCAACACCACCGCTGAAAGGGTTGAGCAAAGCGTACATTTGGTTGCTCAAGCTCACAAGCGTGATGTCTTGAGTCATATCATCCGCGAAAGCGGCTGGCATCAGGTCTTGGTTTT
>Ga0222660_1000801_pt1 | contig 12955 bp, 14 predicted proteins | sample AntAcemetagen549_FD_179832 | JGI IMG/M metagenome (GOLD analysis project Ga0222660, IMG submission 179832) | Saline water microbial communities from Ace Lake, Antarctica - #549 | ecosystem: Environmental > Aquatic > Non-marine Saline and Alkaline > Saline | place: Antarctica: Ace Lake...
ATAAATCAATGGGCCTGGATCCAACTCATTTAACTTAAAGTAAGTCATGACCATCGGTTTCTGATTGTATTGGTGGTCTCTGACATAGCGATCGTAGGCAATGCTATAGAAGATGAAGAACGTGAGTGTGCTGCCGATGACGAAGCCATAGAACCAGCGCTTTGGTACTAGCCAGTCCTCAAGGTGCAGGGCGATCAAAATGGCGGCTGCGGGCAGGGCGGTTAATACATAGGTGATCAATATGTTCTGGGCAATGGTGAAAAACACCAGTGGTGTGAAGAACCAGGCCAATAAGTAAGTGAGTAGGAGTCGGTTGTTCTTAAAGCTATCTTTCAGTGCGAAACGGCCACGATTGGACAACAGGCGGAAGAAAACAATGGGACTAAAGGGCAATAGTGCAACCATTAAATATAACCAGATTGTGCCATGGGGCTGGTCTTTCACGCCGCCATAAAGGTCGCCGCTCCAGGCGGTTTCGGTGAAGCGTAAAAAGTGTTCGCCGACGATGAAGTAGTCGATAAAACCGGGCGTTTTTAGTTCCGCTAGCACATACCAGGGGACGGCTATGACTAACATGAGTAATAAGCCGCGAACCAGGTAGGTGTGTCGCCACCAGCGTTGCCACTCGTTGCTAACCGCGACCCAGATGCCGCAAGCCAAGCCACAAAGCACCAGAGCAATGGGCCCTTTACTCATGAGACCGATGCCGAGGCCTATCCACATTAGCCAGGCGAAATTTCTTTCGGCGTGCACAATGCCGCGCCAGAAACCAATCATCACGATGGTGGTGGAAAGCGCGAGAAGGGGATCTGTGATGACTGCACCGGCAGTGTGTAGCACCAGCCACGTGGAGAGATAGATCGTGGTCGCAATCAAGGCAGTGTTAGCGTCTCGCTCGACTTTGATCCATCGGTGCACCATAAACGCGGTCAGCAAGGTAAAAATCAGGCTGGGTAGCCTCGCCGCAAACTCGTTGACACCAAATGCCGCAAAGCTTGCTGCGACAGACCAGAAGGCGGCGGGTGGCTTGCCCCAAAATGGCTGGTCTGCGGTAAACCAGAGGGTGATCCAATCTTGATAGTCGAGGATCTTGCGCGCCATTTCGGCATAGCGAGCCTCGGAAAAATCCATCAGGGGTAAGTAGCTGGACCAGAACAGCCGCGTAGCCAATAACACCACGATAAAGACAACCCAGGCGGGGTGTTGGCGCAAAAAAGCAGTCAACGGCCATACTCACTATGAATTCCGCGCGGACAGTAACAAAAAGTAGCGAAAAAATCCTCTACAGGCCCGCGCCTTTGCAGTTTCTGGTAAACTTCTGCGGATATTTGATGAGGCACTCAATCCGTGTGGAAATGGATTCACAAATTCGGTTCACCCCGACCATTTTATGAAGTCAGCGAGTATTGCCTGCCGTGGCTGAGCGGTATGGCATTCGTCACGATAGTGGTGGGTTCCATCTGGGGTTTGTTGTTTGCACCGGGTGATTACCAGCAGGGTGACACCGTCCGCATTATGTATATGCATGTGCCGGCGTCTATTTTGGCACAGTCCAGCTATATGATGATGGCCACTGCGGCGGCGATATTTCTCATCTGGCGCATTAAATTGGCCGATGTTGCCGTTCAAGCGATGGCACCAATCGGTGCATCGATCACCTTTCTGGCACTCATCACCGGCTCCATCTGGGGCAAGCCGATGTGGGGCACCTGGTGGGTTTGGGACGCGAGACTGACTTCCACGCTGGTATTGTTTTTCCTTTTTGTTGGCATCATGGCGTTGCGAAGTGCGATGGAAAACCGCGAAAGCGCGGGTCGTGCAACGGCAATCCTGGCGGTGATTGGCGTGATTAACCTGCCAATCATCAAGTTTTCAGTGGATTGGTGGAATACCTTACATCAGCCCGCCAGTTTTACGCTGACAGAAAAGCCTGCGATGCCAGCAGAAATGTGGCTGCCGTTGCTGGTGATGGTGATTGGCTTCTATCTATTCTTTTTTACGGTTCTGATCATGCGCATGCAGGCCGAAATTCTCAGCAGAGAGTACCGATCCGAATGGGTGTCCGAGCGCGTAAAACGCGAGGCCTTTGGTTAATCTAATGCAATTTGAATCTCTAGCAGAGTTTGTCCAGATGGGTGGCTATGGTGCCTTCGTCTTTAGCGTGTATATTATTAGTGCGGTGGTTCTGATCGGTAACGTGATCCTGCCGCTGCAGCAAAAACGGCGCTTTTTTGCTGATCAAGTCGGGCGTCAAAAGCGAGAAGAGAGAGAGGAGAGAGTGCAGTCATGAAATTTGGCAAGATGAAATCCCATCGACGTAACCAGCTACTGCTGATTGCCTTTTTGGTGTTCGGCAGTGGTACCGCTCTGGCGTTAGCACTGACTGCGCTAAATGAGAATATCAATTTATTTTATGCACCAGACCAGATCGTGGCCGGTGAAGCGCCGGTGGGTCAAATGATTCGTGCCGGCGGTATGGTCAAGACCGGCAGTATTGTGCGCTCTACGTCAGACCTTAAAGTCCGCTTTGTCATCAGTGATATGCAAACCGCAGAAGTGACGGTTCAATATGAAGGGGTTTTACCGGATTTGTTCCGTGAGGGTCAAGGTGTGGTGGCCCGTGGTGAAATGGATCAGACTGGTGTGTTTATGGCGGAAGAAGTGCTGGCGAAACACGACGAAGAATATATGCCGCCAGAGGTCATCGACGCATTGGCTGACGCTCATAAGAAGGCAGAAGTATTATGATTGCTGAGATTGGTCACTATAGTTTGATTCTGGCGTTAGGGCTTTCCGTTTGTCTGGCAGTGATTCCGGCGCTTGGGGTTTATCAAAAGCGCGTTGCCTGGATGCAATTGGGTAATAGCCTTTCCGTGGGTATTTTTGTCTTCGTCTTTATCGCCTTTTGTTGCCTCGCTAATGCGTTTCTCGCCGACGACTTCTCGGTAAACTATGTTGCACGTAATTCGAATAGTGAATTGCCCGTGATCTATAAGCTGTCAGCGATATGGGGTGCTCACGAGGGCTCCTTTCTGCTCTGGATTCTTGTGATGGCGGGTTGGACCCTGGCGGTTAGCTTGTTCAGCGACGGATTGTCCCTGGACATGAAGTCCCGCGTGCTAGCAATTTTGGGCGCACTGAACGTTGGCTTTTTACTGTTTCTGTTATTGACTTCAAATCCTTTTGACCGGACTTTGCCAATGTTTCCAGCCGAGGGCGCGGACCTTAACCCGCTGCTGCAGGACTTTGGTCTAATCGTCCATCCCCCTATGCTTTACATGGGTTATGTGGGGTTCGCGGTGCCTTTCGCGTTCGCGATTGCGACCTTGACGAGTGGGCGACTCGACTCTGCCTGGGCGCGATGGTCTAGACCCTGGACGAACGTGGCCTGGGCATTTTTGACCGTCGGCATTACGTTGGGGAGTTGGTGGGCTTATTATGAACTGGGCTGGGGCGGCTGGTGGTTCTGGGACGCGGTTGAGAACGCATCATTTATGCCGTGGCTGATTGGTACCGCACTGGTTCATTCGCTCGCGACCAGCGAAAAGCGTGGCGTGTTTAAAAGCTGGACCGTGCTACTCGCGATTTTTGCTTTCTCTTTCAGTTTGTTAGGCGCATTTCTGGTGCGCTCTGGTGTGTTGACCTCGGTTCATTCGTTTGCAGTGGATCCGGAGCGGGGCGCGTTCATCCTCATGTTTTTGATTGTGGTTGTGGGTGGGTCTCTCACCCTGTATGCCTTTAAGGCTTCGGGTATTCGCAGCGAGGCGGGTTTTGACGGTACGTCCCGTGAAACATTTTTGCTGACCAATAATTTGTTACTGATCGTGGCGACTGCCGCTGTGTTGCTTGGCACGATCTACCCGCTTATTTATGAAGCATCAACCGGTGGAGATAAAATTTCAGTCGGCCCTCCGTACTTTAACAAAGTCTTTGTGCCGATCGTTTTGCTGCTGTTTATCGCGATGGCGATTAGCCCCAAAACACGCTGGAAGTCGACGCCGATTCCCCGACTAGTCAATGAGCAACTATTGCCGCTGAGTCTTGCGGTCGGTTCCGTCGTTCTGTTGAACCTGCTGTTTGCCAGTAGCTTCGAATGGGTTGTCGTCGGCACCAATATCATTGCGGCGTGGATCTTCTTCAGCCTTGCCATTGACTGGTGGAGTAAGGTCGCCAACAAGCGAGATAAGTTCGCGGCGTTGTTCAGACAAACACCTTCTTATTACGGCATGATGCTGGGGCATCTTGGTATCGCGGTTTGCCTTATCGGCGTGGGCGTCACGATTTACTTCAGCGAAGAAACAGACGTTCGGCTTGAAATGGGCCAATCGGTCACCTTGTCAGACTATGAATTTACGTTGGTTCAGATGAGAAAGGTACAAGGGCCAAACTATGTTGCAGATCAGGGGGAAGTCAGGGTTAAACGAGCGGGTGAAACTGTCATTACCTTATTCCCAGAAAAACGTCTGTATAAAGCCTCGGGCAGCATAATGACGGAAGCTGATATTGATGCGGGCCTTTTCCGTGACCTTTTCGTCGCGCTGGGCGAGCCAGTGGGTGATGACGCCTGGGCCGTGCGAGTGCACTACAAGCCGTTTGTGCGCTGGATCTGGTTTGGTGGCATGTTCATTGCCCTGGGTGGATTTGTGACGGTCTTGGATCGTCGCTATCGGACCGCCCGCCAGCGTAGTGCGATACCGGCTTTGGGAGCCACCGTGTGAGCGAAACCAGCGGGTCTGTTGTCGAAAATCAGGACAATCAGGACAAGAGTGAGCAGAAGAAAAATCTCAAGAGAATTCGCCGGGTTCTTTTAATACCGCTTGGTATGTTCTTCCTGCTGATCACCATTTTGTCGCTGGGTTTTCGCTTGGAAGATCCGCACCTGTTGCCCTCGGTGTTGATTGATCGACCTTTCCCGGAGTTTGCCTTGTATGATTTACATGATCCCGAACGAACCATCACGGTGGCGGATCTCAAGGGTGAAGTTGCGCTCGTCAATGTCTGGGCAACCTGGTGTCCGAATTGCTTGATTGAACATCCAGAATTTATGCGCATTGCAGCGGATGAAGGTGTACCGATTTATGGGATTAATTATAATGACGAATCAGGCAAAGCCCTTCGTTGGTTAGAGCGTCATGGTAATCCGTATCGTTTTAACATGTTTGATAACGAGGGTAAGCTCGGCATTGATCTGGGTGTGTATGGTGCACCGGAGACCTTCCTCATCGATCGAGACGGCGTGATTCAGTTTAAACATGTCGGCACTGTGACGCCTGAAATCTGGTCGTTAACCCTGAAACCTTTGATCCAAAAGTTGCGAGAACAATCTTGATGTTACGCTCGTCCCTGTTCTGTTTTGCGCTGCTGTTGGCGTTGATTTCTTCACCACCGGTGCTGGCAGCAATTGAAGCCTATAGTTTTCCAAACGATGAAATGCGAGACCGATATAATTCTTTGATCGATGAGTTGCGTTGTCCGCAATGCCTCAATACTAATCTGGCCGGCTCTGATTCCATGATTTCCAAGGACTTACGGCGCGAGGTGCATCGTCTGCTGCTCGACGGCCAAACCGACGACGAAGTCTTAGACTTTATGTATGAGCGCTATGGCGACTTTATTCTTTATGAGCCCCGCGTGAAGACCAGTACCCTGGTACTCTGGTTTGGTCCGCTGGGATTGTTGTTGTTCGTACTCATCATTGGCTGGCGAGTTTCACACAGGCGGTCTAAGCCCCTGGATCTAACCTCTGAGGAACAGGCTCAACTTGATCGTCTGTTCGACTCCTCTAACGAGAAAAAATAATGACCTTTTGGATTTTTGCTGTGGCCATGAGCCTCGCGGCGACGGCCTTTGTGTTGGTGCCGAGTTACCTGTTTCGCCGTCAGCAGGCATTAGGTGATCGCAAGGCTGAGAACGTTTTGATCTTCGAGGAGCGGGTTACTGATTACGATACAATGCTTGGCAATCAGGAAATTAATCAGGAGCAGTACGAGTCTTTTCTCCTCGAGCTGAAGCGAGACTTACTATCGGATGCGGCGGGCCTACCTGCGACAGATGAATCTGACGCGGGTGATTATAAAATCGGGCGATTACCCCTTGTATTTGCCTTGATAGTACCGCTGTTCGCATTTATTGCTTATTCCGACCTAGGTTTTTCATGGGGCGCCATAAATGATGTCGCTCTGGCAGAATCGCTCCGAGCCGATAGTCCACACGATCAGGCCGCGATGGGCGATAACGTGGAGAAGTTAGCGGAGCGACTCAAATCGCAGCCGGACAATCACGACGGCTGGTACATGCTCGGCCGATCCTATTTGAACATGGGTCGTTTCGATGATGCCGCAGCTGCCTTTGCGCACCTGCTTGAAACCTTTACAGAAGACCACAGCCTTTTTGCTTTCTATGCCGAGGCGCTTTATATGGCTGCTGATCGGGTCGTGACGCCGCGAGTTGCCGAGGCCATCGAAGATACCCTGGCGCTCAATCCCCATGACATCACGATGCTAGAAATCAAAGCATTGGGGTCCTATCAGCGCGGTGAGCTACGAGAAGCGATTGGCTTATTTCAACGCGCTTTGGCAGCTGGCGCTGAAGGCGAGCGGGGAGACCTGATTAATCGTGCCATTGTGGGTATTCAGGAAGATCTGGGTGACGCGCCCATGATGGCAGAAGATCCCGCAGTGTCTTCTGCGCCTATAGAGACCACTAATATAACCCAAATAACTCAAACAAGGCTGGCAACACAAGACGTCGCCGCAGTCGCAGGCAGAACCATCAAAGTCTTGGTCGAGGTCGCGGATTCAGTGTCGATGCCAGCGAATACCCCGGTTTTTGTTTTCGCTCGCGCGGTATCGGGACCACCCATGCCGCTGGCAGTTCAGCGTATGACCCGAGCGGACTTACCGACACTGGTTACGCTAGATGAATCGATGGCGATGATGCCGGGTATGGGGCTGGCTAACTTCGACAATGTCCAAGTGGTTGCACGTATTTCTGCATCTGGTACTGCCAACGCAGGGCCCGATGACTATCAAGCATTGTCTGACCCCATTGACGTCACCACTGAAACTGACGTCATCAAACTTAATATCAGCAAACAAGTTAAAGACTTTTAGACGCTTCCAAATCCTACTAACTAACATAATGGTTTATATATGACAGGTCTTCTTTCGCCTCTTGGTTTTAAACGCGGTCCACAAATGAAGAATCGCTTTATGTTGGCACCGCTAACAAATCAGCAAAGTCACGTCGACGGTGTCTTGTCTGAAGATGAATTTACCTGGCTCACCAAGCGAGCAGAGGGTGGCTTCGGCCTGACGATGACCTGTGCAGCGCATGTCCAAGCCATCGGTCAGGGCTTTCCCAGACAGCTAGGCATATTTGGTGATCAGCATCTAGACGGATTGGCGCGGCTTGCAAGCACCATTAAGCAACACGACAGCATTGCCATTTGTCAGTTACACCATGCTGGCATGCGTTCACCCGCTGACCTGGTTGTTGAAGCACCGGTTTGTCCTTCAGCGGACGAGAAGACCGGTGCTCGCGCTCTAACGCTAGAAGAAGTGCATGCGCTGCGTGATGACTTTGTCGCGGCTGCGGTTCGAAGCGAGCGCGCCGGATTTGATGGCGTCGAATTACATGGTGCCCACGGTTATATTATTTGTCAGTTCCTATCTGTAGAAACGAATCACCGCGAAGATGAATATGGTGGTAGCGAAGAGAATCGAAATCGCTTTTTACTTGAGATGATCGACGGTATTCGTGCGGCCTGCGGTAAAGACTTTATGTTAGGTGTCAGGTTATCGCCTGAACGTTTTGGTCTTAAGTTGCAAGAAACAATCGCGCTAGCAGCGCAACTGATGCGGGACGGCAAGATCGACTTTCTCGATATGTCTTTATGGGATTCGTTTAAGGAATCTGAGGAAGAAGCCTTTAAAGGACGCCCGCTGTTGTCTTATTTTACTGAATTGGATCGTGGCGACGTACGCCTCGGTGTGGCAGGCAAGATTCGCACCCCAGAGGAAGCAGAAGCCGTCTTTGGTGCCGGAATTGACTGGATCATGTTGGGGCGTGCAGCGATATTGCATCATAACTTTCCCTCCCTATACGCCTCTGACCAGCAATTTGAGCCGGTGACGACGCCAGTCACACGTCAGCACCTTGCTGCTGAAGGCCTGTCAGAAAACTTTATTGCTTATATGAGTAATTGGCCAGGCTTTGTGGCGGACGAAACGGCCGGATAGTTACCAATATAGTTACCTATAAATAGTTGTCTATAAAAAGGCCCTTTACTTATATCGGATGCGTCTTAAAGATTGCGCCAATATTGGCGAAAATCAAGACCTGACCCTTGCATAGTTTTTTAGAACTGGCACAATAAAATGGCGTTTGTGAAATCAGACTTGCAACACGGAAATGACTAACAAACTAGTAACAGATCACTAAACAGATTGCTAAACAGACAGCCAAGCAAACAGACAGGAGTAAAACACCAAGCACCTAGGCCTAACCTCAACCACTATTCCTAAGGGTAACTCGATAAGATGGCGAAGAGATCTTATGTAAATGGCTCGATAAACCGACGCAAATCCACCGAAGGGAGAAAGAGTAAAAAGCACAAGGACCACCAGCAGACCGATCGACAGAGTGCAGATATTTACACGCTGCCTTTTCAGTCTGCGAATTACCAACCTTCCATGTTAGACACTGCCCGCGACACCGCTTATCGGCCCAAACGTTGCGTGCTACCCCTCGAAGCAAAAACTACCGCTCAAAAGCGCTATATCAATGCTATCAAAAACAACTGCTTAACATTTGGTATTGGCCCTGCTGGTACTGGTAAAAGCTATTGTGCTGCTGCACTTGCAGCGGATGCGTTGGAGGCTGGCAAGGTTGAGCGGATCGTGTTGACCAGGCCGGCTGTCGAAGCGGGAGAGAATCTGGGTTTTCTGCCGGGTGATCTCAACGAAAAGTTTGCAGTTTATATCGAAGCTTTTCGTGATGCCCTAAACGAACGACTGGGTTCAGGTGCTGTTGACTATTTCTTGCGTCACGGCAGGATTGTGGCAGCGCCACTCGCGTATATGCGCGGCAAAACCTTTCAAGAAGATAGCTTTGTGGTTCTTGATGAGGCCCAAAACACTTCAGTCGCGCAGATGAAGATGTTTTTGACTCGGATTGGTGAGGGTTGCAAGGTTGTTGTGAACGGTGATGTTGAGCAAAGTGACATTCGGGGTCTAAACGGGTTGGCTGACGCCTTAACTCGGGTGCATGGCTTGCACAATGTGTATGTTCACCGCTTTGAGCGAGAAGACATTGTCCGCAGTGGTCTGGTGCGAGATCTGATGGATCGTTATGAGGTGCCGGTTACCGATTAGTTCGTTCTATTGGCACAAGCAATGGAGAAAAAGGCCGGTCCCACTTTGGAACCGGCCTTTTTATTTTGACCGCTCTATTTCAACAATCTATTTCAACAATCTATTTCAACACTCTATTTCAATAACTTCACTTTAATAATAGGGCTTGCATCAGTTTCCGTCGTTCTGCAGGGATCGCAATGGACTTACGCGCCACCAGGTCCATTGAAATAGCCAGCGCCTCTGAGCCGCTCACCATCTGGCCGGTATCGGCATCAAATAGAACATGGACGAAATGCTGCAGTTTCTCAGACAAGCTTTTGATACCCGATAACAATTGGTAGCGACTCCCCTGGCGCAGATGACCAAATCGATTCATGCGGTATTCTAAAACTGCTCCACCGACGACGCCCTTGCCACGTTCTTCACCTTCAAACCGTGCAAACAGATTCGGCATAGAATCTGAATTACGCCCCATGTACATGAACATTTGCATGAAGCCATCGGTATCGCACTCTTCAGGCTGAATCACGCCACGGCCGATGACGGCGCAGCCTCGCGCGATCAATTGCTCTGCCGATTCATCTGCCAGGTAGAAGGGCGCAGCTTCTATTCCCCGTGGTTTTGCATAGTCTGGGCATGCGGCCAACTCAATGTTAATGGAACTGCTGCCGGCAATGATGCTGCCACTAAAGTCGCCAGACAGATCCATTACGTAGGTCGCCAATACGGATTCTGTTGCTGTATTGCGGAGTTCAGTGAAGACCCGTAGATGCTTTGCATCTGCTTCAATCACCCCAAATAGTCCTGTCATGGGTACCGCAATTCTTGCCTCTGCTTGATGGCGCATATGCTGGTTTGCAACGCTCCGACAGATTTCATTTATGGTTTGGTGCGTGGCGATGCCAGACTCGATAAGGCCGTATTGCAATGTTTGCTGCATTTTTTGGGCGAAAAAGCGCACGTTTAGATGGTCGTTTTCATCGCATTCCCAGCGATTAACGCTACCGGCGTAAACAGGAAGTAACATATGCCTAACTCTTTGTATTTATTCAGATGCCCGAGGAGGGCGACAGGCACAGGATACCATTGTTGAGTTTTACCGGGTATGCCGTGCTGATGTCTTCTAACTGCCGATCTTCTAAGAAGACCGCAAGACGGCATTCATTCGTTAGAAAGTTAATCGCCACTTTTGCCGACTTTGAGTTTTGTTGTTCGCCAAAACTGGTGATTTTGTGATCAATATGTCGCCACTTTTGGCGACATATGGTCAATTTTCGTTTGGGAGCGGGCCGACTCTGGGGTAACGTGTTGATATGAATAGACAAAAAATAAAAACAAATGTTACTCGCCATTTTTGGCGAACACTAAGCTGTTATGCGCGCCACTAAGAGCTCTTGTCAGCGTGGGTGCGATCATTGAGCAAATCTTGAACAACAGGAATGGGCGATGTCTGCAATTGTTGTCGGTGATTTCTATCAGACACTGGCAGCCGGATTGTTGAATAAGCATTTTAAGTGTACCGTGAAGCACGTGCGTGGCAGCACAAGCTAGCTTGAGCAGACCCCGCTCGAGACTTCACGGTGAGGCGTATTCAGCCAAGCCGCATCTGGCTGGCGCGGCTACTACCCCCTCACGCTGTAACGAGTACCAGGATCAAAGCACAGAACTGCTCATGTGAGACGATCAGGCAGAAGGCTTTAAACATGACGAGTGATAGAGCAATGCATAACATGGACGCTGAGGTCATTCGTTCCTCGCGTCACTCATTCCGACCGGCTTTATCCGCGCGTTGCGCGTCACGCCGGCGGCCTAGCTCTATATGTTATATGCCGAAGCACAATTTTCTCTCCCAGGCATAAGAGTGCTCACAAACCTCGAAATTGCGATTCGCCAAAACAACACTGCTTGACGTCGAGTTGACGCTCGTTGAACTGAATCCCCAGGCACACGTCTGAAGCACGCCAAATTTAACTCCAGCCCGCAACGCTACGACTGCTTGATCATGGCTTCTAGTTTAGCGCTCGCGTGGGTAGAGCGGCCTTGTCGGCAACACCCATCCTGTTTCACCAAAGCTACCTAGCACTGTGTGTTTTTTAACCACGTTGGCTTTGTCGTCAATGAGGGGTAATCTTCCAACATGTTTGATTATACGTTGTGCCTCTCAATGTGTGTTTACTGCAAGGACCTGTCACATAACATGTTGTTCAAGTCATTCGCTTCGCTCATTCGGACGAACCGCTCTGCGGTTCGCCGCTTAACAAGGTGTTATACGTCTTGGTGGCAACGTGGCTAAACTTGACCACATCATTCTCAAGGTTAACGACTTAGTAGAAAGTGTAGGCTTCTATACTTCAATTATGGGTTTCGCAAATCTTGGCACTGATGGACCGTTTACGGTTATCCGCACTGGTGACGACTTTCAGATGCAATTAGCACCCTGGGGCACTGAAGGGTATGAACACTACGCGTTCGCAGTATCGCAAAGCGAGTTCGACATCATTTTTTCAAAAGTTAAAGAGGCCGGGATCGAGTATGGTCCAACGTTTGATTCGGTTGGAACGAACACAGGCCCCGGCGTTGAGTCAGGTGCTAAAGGCGAAGCGCCGACAGTCTACTTTAACGACCCGAACAAGCATCTAATTGAAATTCGCACTTATGGAGGCGACGTATAACATGCAGTTGAAGTCATTCGCTGTGCTCATTCCGACGTGGCAACCTGTCATATGGCTTGCTTACGCAACCCAAATGCCAGAACGTCCACGCGGCTTAACTGGGTGTTATGCATAAAGGAACAATATGAAGCAGGAGCAAAAATTCTATAAAGATCGAACGGTTGCTTTGCTGACGAGCTTTCAGCTTCTGGAGTTATCGCTCAAACTCTACATAGGCAACGCCTACGATTACATACATATGCTTGTAGAAGGTCACATTCACTTTGATTTTTCTATCAGTGACGTTGAGAATTACCCTCTTGAAAGGCTATTAAATGTATTTGGTAAACTCAATGGAAATGATGAGCTAAAGAAACGCCTGAATAAGCTTAAAAAAGAACGAAATTATATCGCACATGAAGCGTTATTAGTTACCGTCGGCACTAATCCAAATATGGAGACGTTGCACAAAAAAGCGGAAGATTTCTTCTATTTAGAAGATGAACTATCAGAATGTTTAAAGTTGGTAACAGAAGAGTTTTCCAAACTGAAAGTAAAGGGTGAGCTAAGCAGACTAAATGCATAACAAGTTGCTGCATCGGACGTGGCAAAGCTGTCTTCTTTTGTGCAAAAAGACCGCACAAAAGCAGCCATCTTCCCCACGCCGCTGAGCAAGGCGTTAGCCACACACATCGAATAAGAGGGATATGACGATTAAGATTTTTGCATCAAGTTTTAGTTTAAAAAAGGAGGAGGCTGTCGACGCACAAGATATTTTGGATGCCGTTGATACCCTGACGCCTGCGACGAAACTGGAAATTAAAATCCCCTTCCCCGGTAGGTTTCAAGCTAAGTGTCGCCTCTTGGTGTAATTTTATGCTGCCTGTTTCACCTCCTCATCGCTGTGATTGTTAGGGTTTAGTGTGACGCTTTTGACCGGTTGCCAGT
>Ga0222660_1000816_pt1 | contig 12802 bp, 8 predicted proteins | sample AntAcemetagen549_FD_179832 | JGI IMG/M metagenome (GOLD analysis project Ga0222660, IMG submission 179832) | Saline water microbial communities from Ace Lake, Antarctica - #549 | ecosystem: Environmental > Aquatic > Non-marine Saline and Alkaline > Saline | place: Antarctica: Ace Lake | collected...
AAGTACCCTGCCATCATGGTGTGGGAAAAGCGCCAGCTACCCGCCTATCTCGCGGTCATCGGGCATTGGCAGCCATTGGATCCAGCCGGGCTTACCAGCGAAGAACTGATCAAAGGGATGCAGGCGCTGACGCGCGCGGAAGCCGCGTACTGGCATGCGCTGCGCAGCGTTATTGGCACCGCCAAGATGACCGATGGCGCCTTCCAGAGTTTCCTGGAACAAAACGCGCCTGATGAGGGCCTTATCAGTGGTACCTTTCTCTCCGGGTTTACTTCGCGGACGCTGGATGCAGAAAGAGCAATGCGTGCTATTGCCGATCGCATCGTCAAGCACCCTGCCCTGTTTGAGCTGACCATCTGCACACCGGCCACGCGCCTGCTTGACGGGTTACGCCAACACCCGGAAGGTGCGTCGATCATAGCAGCCATCGACGCCTATCTGCACGAGTACGGCAGGCAGGTATTCAATCTTGATTTTGTCGAACCCACGCTCACCGAAGCGCCCCTGCCATTTGTTGTCAGTCTCAGAGCACTGGTGCGGGACACCGGTTACGACCTTACAGAAAGGCAAAAAGCAGTCACCAAGAACCGGCGCGCGAAGTGGAGACATGCGCTCAAATTCTTCAAGGGGAAACAACGCATCGAGTTCCTGCGACTGTACCTGACGGCGCGGGTCAATTATCCCGCCCGCGAGGAGGCGCTTTTTTACATGGGCTTGGCATGGACTACATTCCGACCCTTGGCCCTGGAACTTGGCCAGCGGATCGCGGCCGTTGGCAGACTTGGTCAAGCGGACGACGTATTTTACCTGTCGAAGGAAGATCTGGAGGCTGCCATCATTACGAACGATGGCAGCCTGTCGAAACTGGCGGACAAAGCTTCTGACCAGAAAGCACTGCGGGCAAAAAGATTTCGTATGTATCCTCCCGCAGCCATTCCGCCGATCAAAGATAACAGGGATCCACACGCCACAATTCGCAACAACGAGGACAGTGACAAACTGCTGCATGGGTTTGCAGTGTCACCCGGTCAGGTTACCGGCACGGCGTGTGTCATCCTGTCACCTTCGGAATTCGACAAGATGAAACCCGGTTCAATCCTGGTTTGCCCCCTCACCACGCCGGCCTGGACCCAGCTATTTCCCCACGCGAAAGGACTGGTCACCGATATCGGCAGCATTCTTGCTCACGGTTCCATTGTTGCCCGCGAATATGGCATCCCGGCGGTACTGGGCGTCGGGGATGCCACACAAAGGATCAAGAGTGGACAAACGATCGTAGTCGATGGAGACCGCGGCACCGTAACTATCCTGGACAAGACGACGCCACCAACATAACAGCTGCCATCGGAATAGCGGATGACGCCTCGACCATGCACATGGTCGTCAGCCTACTCGCCATCGTAACGACTACCATCGCTGAGGCAGTGGGTGCCCCGACCCTGCTTCCTGTTGTTTTTGCAGTTTCCCTCGCAGCGCGCTCACCGAAGAGCTGCTTACATTTGGCAACCGGATGAGAATTTTTCGTGACCAGCTGGGACGTATCGAAAACATCTCGACTATCGACAAGATCATCAGTGATTAAGACTGAGGATAGCACCCTTATCAAAATTAATGGGGTATCTTCAGGGACCAAAACTTGGACGCCCGATACCGAACGGAGGAAAATTGCCAACTCGCAACACATAAACTTCGGAGCAACAACATGACACACGACATCGTAATACGCGGCGGACTCATCGTCGATGGTACTGGCGACACGCCATTTGCAGGGGATATCGCTATTGACGGCGACCAGATTGTCGCGGTCGGAAAAGTCACGGCACGCGGCAAGCAGGAAATTGATGCTGATGGCGCCGCGGTCACACCAGGCTTTATCGATGTCCATACTCACTTCGATGCCCAGATCGGCTGGGACCCCGCGCTTTCTCCCTGTTCAAACCATGGCGTAACGTCGGTACTGATGGGCAACTGCGCAGTCACGTTTGCACCCTGCAAACCTGGTGATCGCGCATTTCTGGCCGAGATGATGGAAACGGTAGAGCAAATTCCACGTGAGGCGATATTGTCAGGGCTTCCCTGGGACTGGGAAACCTACGGTGAATACCTGGATTCGATCGAAAAAATGAACCCGGCCATCAACGTGGCCGGTATGATCGGCCACGCCGCGCTTCGATACTACGTCATGGGCGAACGCGGCATCGACGCAGACCCCAATGCCGATGAACTCCGGCAAATGGCGGATATCGCTGGCCAGGCAGTCAAGGACGGCGCCGTTGGGTTTTCAACCAACCGCCTGCCCGCTCACCGGATACCCGACGGCCGAGCAATACCTGGCACGTTTGCCAAGGCCGAAGAACTGGAAGCCATCGCGCGTAGCGTCGCAAAGCACAATGGCCTGATGCAGAACGTCCCGTGGTACACCAAAGATTCCATCGAGAAGGATCTTGACCTGGTGGGCAGACAAGCAAAGGCTGGTGGTGGCAGGGTGCTGTTCAGCGCGGTCGAGACAGAGACCTTCAGGTTCGAGGACCCGCATCACGTCATCGAGAAATATCGCGCCGAGGGCTGCCAGATTTACGGCACGACGGTGCCAAGATGCGGTGGCAACGTCTCCAACCTCCAAACCGTCATTCTGTTTCCGGGATGGGGCAAGCTACACAAGATCGACCCCAACAAGCGCCTCGAGGCGATACGCGATGACGCCTTTCGGCAAGAACTGATTCAATCCGCAAAAGATGATCCCAAAAGTGAAAAGTTTGCCCAGGGCCTCCGGTGGATGGGTGACGGTGCCCGACCTATTTACACCAAGGGTCCCGCAGACAATCTTTTAGAGATGAGCAAGCAGACCGGTGAGCACCCTGCAGAGACGTGGCTGCGGATGATGCTCGAATCCGACGGCACGGCGACTTTCCATATGCCGTTTTTCAACACCCACTTTGACAAGGTCGAGCAACTGATGGACCGCGACTGGATCGTGCCAGGCCTGGGTGACGCCGGCGCACACGTTTCCGTCATCATGGATGCCGGTTGGACATCCTTCATGCTGAGTCACTGGGTGAGGGACCAAAAGCGGATTCCACTGGAAACGGCAATCCATCGGATGACCAGCCGGCCAGCCACAGTAATGGCGCTCAAGGACCGGGGCGAACTAAGCGTCGGAAAACGTGCCGATATCAATGTGATCGACCTTGAACGCGTTGAAGAAAGGCAACCCAGGGTCGTACAGGATTTCCCTCACGGCGGCAGTCGCCTGGTTCAGGATGGCGCCGGGTATATTGCCACTCTGGTGAATGGCACGCCAATTCTTCGGAACGACGAGCTCACAAATGAACGATCCGGCAGGGTGCTTCGCTCAAGCCCCTTGTAAACGACCAAGCCGTGGACCGCTAGCTGAGCGATTCAATCGCCTAAAGATGCACATTCTGAATGTGGTAGGCCTTGATTCGCTCACGAGCGAGTTCGTCCCACTGGTTGTCTGCTTCCATACCTTCAGTGGGTTGATAGCAATAGGCGGGGGCGGAAGGATAGCGCTGCCGCCTTGCATCGACCGCAAGCGGGATCATCCTCGCCCGCTCGTTTAAACGCGTACTGTCATAGGTTTGGAGGCTGCCATCCAGCCGCTTCGTCGTTATGCCGAGTACGCGGTGGCGGGGCAAAAAACCGTAGGTGACACTCCAACGTCTGTCGGCTGAACTATTTGGAAACGATCCGTGCACGGCCTGCCGATTGCAGATCGAGACGTCACCGGCGCTACAGAGTATCGGCACCGCCCCGGGTAAGCGATCAGATTCCTGGCCTGCTAACAGGCCGCTAATATCAACCTTGCCCAGCCTGTGGGAGCCTGGCAACACCCATAAGGCAGTTTCTGCACTGTAATCGTAAACCTGCACCTGGTTATTATAGCCGTGGCTCAACTCGTCACGATCCGGGCTGTTCCAATGGGTCGTTCCATCCTGGTGCCAGGCAACCGCGGCACCGAGCCCAGGTTCCTTGACAAAAATGTTCTCGTTAAATGGCAGGAAATCGGGCCCGAGGATACTGTCAGCCAACCGCAAAATATCCGGATGACCATACAGCCGTAAACATGAATCCATCAGCCGCAGCACGTTGACCACGAGTTCCACCGTGTGTTCTGGCGCGCCACGCTCAGCCTCCAACTCAACCATCTTAACCGGATGTCGCCCCTGATACTTGTCAGTTCCACCCAACGGATCAGACAAGGGTTTGGCAAAACTAAAAGAGGGACCACGAAGGTCCGCGCCAATGGGCCGATCTCCATTCGCATCGAGGTCTGCCTTGGGCCCCACCGGGGCGCGAGCAAGCGCCTCAGCAATCTCGCTTCGAAGATCCTCTAGCTCGACCGGTTTGATCACGTTCTTGAAGACATAAAAGCCATGCTCAGAGAACGCTGCCGCGATGCCCGCATCCAGGCGGCCATTAGAATCGAACCGCAGGGGCCCGCGGTTGCCGAGCTTGAGCGCTCGCTGCTCAGCATCCTTCATGTAGTCGTTCATAATACATCCTCCCCTGAGGTCATTAGAAATTTCAAATGTGTCCTGACTGACCGCCGTCGACTTCCATCGAAACGCCATTAACGTAAGACGCCGCTTTGGAGCTCAGGAATACGATGACCGCCGCGACCTCCTCCGCGGTCCCATAACGTCCGACCGGGACGTTACGCCCATTGTTTTTGATCACAGTTTCCATCGTGCTATCAGTTGCCTTGGCAATCTCTGCGGCGGCACGTTCCCACATCGCTGTATGAATCAGACCCGGCAATACCGAATTCACGAGCACACCATCGACGCCATATTTTCTCGCAAGCGACTTACTCATCGAAATCATCGCTGCCTTGCTGGTGCCGTAATCAATGAGTGCTGCACCCGGATACTTGGCCGCCGTAGTGGCGATCATGATGACTCTACCCCACTTTTGCTTGCGCATTTTGGGGAGCAGTCGTCGCGTGCAACGCACCGCAGACAGCAAGTTGAGTTCGTAGAGTTCCATCCAGTCTTCGTCAGGCATGTACAGGAAGTTCCGGGATGGGGATGAACCGACGTTGTTAACCAGAATATCAGCACCACCATCGGCCTCGACCGCGTCCAGAAATCCGTTGACGCCTTCGGCGTTGCCCATATCGGCAACGTATCCCGTGACACTGTCTGAATAACTCGCCAGCTCGCCTACTGCGTCCTTGTTGCGAGCACAGAAGCTGACGAGAGCGCCCTGGTCAGCCAGCGCCTTGACCGTTGCCGCACCGATGCCCAGGCTTGCGCCTGTGACGACTGCCCTCTTTCCCGTTAAATCCAGATCAATCATGTTGGTTCCTTTGTTTCCCGCCATCTCTATTTCGAGGTGATCATTCATTTCATTCATTCTAAAGAGTACTGCGCGCACATCCCACCAGGAAGTTCAGCGGATGGGTTTTGCAAACTGAGTTCACCCGATTTTTCGAGCCTGGAACCGAATGAACCCGCTCCCTTAGTCTTTGCGCCGCGGATTTCTTGACCGTCGCTACAAGACGTGGTTAATTTTACCGGGCTTCATGAGATCAAGATGACTGAATCAAACCAGGCAGGCTTTACCATCAAACTCGTGCGCAGCGATATGGAAGTATTCGTTCCAGAGTACAGTTCAATCCTGGATGTATTGCTGGGCATGGGCATAGATTTACCCTATTCATGCCGCGGTGGGTCCTGTGGGGCGTGCGAAGTTCGTGTGCTGAGTGGGACGCCCGATCACCGGGACTCGGTGCTCAGTGATGATGAGAGGGCTGCCAATCAATCAACGATGGTGTGTTGCTCCGGCTCGATTTCGCCGGTACTCGAACTCGATCTGTAGTTGCGGACCACTCGCGCACCTTTTTGCTAGCCAAACTCAAGTTCATGTAGTTCGAGATCTTCGATGATCTGGTCTCCGCTATAAGTCCTGAATTCCAATGTGTTTTTGTAGCCGTTAGGAAGAAAACAGAAAGATGCCGATATCCGTCCGGCGTCGATGAATACCTCGGTTGAGGTCTTATCAATCAGTAGGCGCACTATCAGTGCTCGGCTTATGGAAGCGATAGCTGTTGGTTAAACGGCGTTTGCGGATACGCGCCGCTGCATCCATGAGACCTGGATGCAGCGGCCGTCCGGTACGTTGATCCATTTTTCACGCGCCGTGAAGTGAAACTGTTGCCGGTGCAATTCGCAATATCGTTCTAACGCCATTAACTACTCCGGTACTGCATGAATGACAGAGCGAAAAGGGGTCAGCTTGAAACCCTGACCCGAGATGAGGGGCTCAGTATCCAAGTCCAGAAATTAAATCTGACGCTACATTTTTTGGAATTGAACCTAACCCCTTTATCTCTTGACCATTTTACTGAACGACCATCGCTTCAATCAGTCGCGGCCCAGGTTCTTTCATCGCGCGTTCGAATTGCTTGTTGAATTCCTCGGCTGTGTTAGCACGGCTTGCCGGGACGCCCATTGCTTCAGCCATTTTAACGAAGTCGATGTCGGGGTTTGAAATGTCCAGCATCGACAGGGTCTTCGGCGTCATGGATTGGGCACCCACCCGACCGAGTTCTACCTGCAGGATGCCGTATTTACCATTGGCCAGGATGACGATGCAAATGTCCAATTGTTCGCGAGCCATGGTCCAAAGTGACTGAATGGTATACATCGCGCCACCATCACCATGCATGCAAATGACCTTTCGGTCCGGGCATGCAACCGCCGCACCGATGGCCGCGGGAAGTCCATAGCCAATAGAACCCCCGGTAATTCCCAGCCACTCGTGGGGTTCTGCAGAGGCAGTACTCGCAAAGGTCCCTCCACCCGCAGTACCACTCTCATCGATGACGACAGCATCGGTTGGCATATAGGTTGCGACAGCCACACCCAGATTTCTCGGCGACAATTGCCCGGTTGCCAGCGTTGGCTTTTGCAGTAACTGCTTGCGTAGCGTGTAATTGACTGCATCGAGTTCATCAACCAGTTTCGACAAGGCATCCTCGGCGTCCTGTTTGGTATCGGCAAGCGTATGCAGCGTGCTGCCCGCGGGGTAGAACTCGCTCGGCTTACCGGGATAGGCAAAAAATGCGACCGGTGCTTTGGTTCCAACCAGGATGAACTGCGTGACACCCTTGAGTTGCTCGGCTGCCTGTTCCGCGAAGTAGCCAAGCCGCTCCGTCTGGCATCTACCCTCGCCACGGGGAATGCGTTTATTCAGCGTATCGATGAACACCCGGGCGCCCGTCGCTTGCGATACCTGGTCGGCAAGTTCCAGGCATCGTTCGGTCAGCCCCATCTTGGACATCAGCAGTATGGTTTGCTGGCCATTCTTGAGTAGTTTGGCCGCCCCTGTCACTGCATCATTGTCGACCTGCGGCGCAATGGGCATCACGCGACGCGCAACGGGCGCAACGGATTCGTTCCAGGCGCAGTCCGCAGGAACGATGAGCGTCGATATCTGCCCCGGCTTGATATTGGCTGCAACCACTGCATCTGCCGCATCAGCCGGTAGGCTCGACGCGTCCTTTACGGTCCGGACCCAATGTGAAACCGGTTTCGACAATCCGATAACATCCGAATTTAACGGTGCATCATATTTCTTGTGGTAGGTTGCATGATCACCAATAAGATTGATCACCGCTGAGCCAGCCTTGTGCGCGTTGTGCAAGTTCGCTGAAGCGTTAGACAACCCGGGACCAAGATGTAGCAGCGTGCAGGCGGGTTTGTCTGCCATGCGGGCGTATCCGTCTGCTGCACCAGAGCACCCACCTTCGAACAGGCACAGGATAGGGCGCATACCCTCTGATTTGCCCATGGCAGCGACCATGTGCATTTCCGAGGTACCAGGGTTAGCAAAACAAACCTCAACGCCATTGTTAGTCAATGTTTCTAGTAAACTTTCCGCGCCATTCATACAGTGTCACCTTCGCTCGTTAGGGCCTATAAAAAGAACAGGAAACCTATCACAAGATATAGTTGTGGCCTAATTCCATATTGCGAAAAGGGGTGAGTTTCAATTCCTGATCAGAGGTTGGGGGTCAGTTTCCTTTTAGAAAAATTAAACCTGGCACTCCATTTTTTGGAATTGGACCTGCCCCCTTTATCTTACGAATCAAGGGATAGCAAAGAACTTGCGCAAGACGACTAACTAAAGTATCCGTTGGGCCACGATGAACAATCGACTTCGATTGAAACGCACCAGACTGCTTTTTTTTGGGTGATCTAAACTTGCTCATACTTGCAATTTGTCTCGTATGTTCCAGACAATCACATCGGACAACAGAGACCAACGCCACGAGCGGGTCGACTGCGACAACGCGAAAAGCCAGGAGGCAAACATGTCGGATTACAAAACGATCCTGTACGAAGTCGGGAATCACAGGGCGACCATCACGCTCAATCGCCCTGATAAACTGAACGGTATTACCAACACCATGATGCGCGAGTTGTATGAGTGCGTCAGGCGGGCAGCTGACGACAGGGAGGTACGTGTGGTGCAACTCACGGGTGCCGGTCGCGGGTTCTGTCCCGGCGCTGATCTGAACGCCTACACCAGCGGCGAGGCCCAGGAAGAAGGCCGCAAGGAATATTTCCACATCACTTCAATTCTGCACGAGATGCCGAAAGTGACCGTCGCCGCAATCAACGGTGCCTGTGCAGGCGCCGGATTTGGCTGGGCCTGCGCGTGCGACCTTCGTTATGCTGTCGCTGGCGCGAGTTTCAACTCAGCGTTCCTGGGAGTTGCGATCTCAGGCGACATGGCTGGCCCCTGGCTGTTGCCTCGCATCGTGGGTGCGTCCAAGGCAAGAGAGCTCTACTTTCTGCATGGCAAGTTCAAGGCAGAAGAAGCGCTTCGAATCGGGCTGGTATCGCAGGTCTTTGCGGCCGATGTCTTTGCCGCCGAAGTCGACGCGATCGTCGACCGGCTCGCCAAGTCAGCACCACTGGCGATGGGCGAAATGAAAAAGAACTTTATCAGCGGCGAGAACATGTCACTGCGCGACTATATCGATCTTGAAACTGAACGTCATAGCCGAACCGGCGCCAGCGAAGACTCACGGGAAGCATTCAAGGCGTTTGTCGATAAACGTGAAGCCGTGTTCAAAGGTCGTTAGCTTCACCGCATCCCCCGCTAGTCCATCTTCATCCTGACAGAGCACGAAGGCCCGCTGACCGGCGGCCCCTTCGTTGTTTTGGGTGAGGACTGTGTCGGGCAACGGCTTCTCGCCTTGTCCCGGTGCCACCCCATTCCTACCATTGCACCATCCTTAAAATCTCAAAAAGGTAACTAATTGCCCGACCTGATAGCACCCATTGACACAAACAGTGACGACCTCGAAGTCGTTGGCGGCAAGGGCCGTTCACTCTCCAGACTCGCAAATGCGGGCTTCAGTGTCCCTGGCGGATTTCATGTCACCACCCAGGCATACCGCGACTACATCAAGGACAACAAACTGCAGGCCTCGATTCTTGAACTCGCACAGCCCAGGGCGGTTGAGGGTCGGGCCTCTTTCATTCACGCATCCGACGATGTCAGGGCACTGTTCGACAAGCCTTTGCCCAACGCACTGGTAGCCGAGATTACCACCGCGTACGAAGCGCTGGACGGCAAGCCTGCAGTTGCTGTTCGCTCATCCGCCAATGCCGAGGACTTGCCAGGCTTGTCATTTGCGGGCCAACAGGAGACCTTTCTCAATGTCCGCGGAGCAAGTGCTGTTGTCGACGCTGTGAAGAAATGCTGGGCCTCACTATGGACTGCCCAGGCCATCAGCTATCGTCACCAGAATGGTATTGACCAGAACTCTGTTGTCATGGCGGTGGTGGTGCAGATCATGGTGCCTTCCGAGGTGTCCGGTATTCTGTTTACCGCAAACCCGGCAACCGGCGAGCGGGCCGAACTCATCGTCAACGCCAGCTTCGGCCTGGGCGAGGCAGTCGTGAGTGGCCAGGTGACACCGGACACCTACATCATCGATAAGCACACTCTGAAGGTGAAAGAGACCGTGATCGGTCCAAAAGAACAGAAGATCATCTACGATGGTGACGCCGGCACAAAACTTGCGGATGTGGGTGCCGACGAACGCGAACTGTCCTCGCTGTCGGAGGCCATGCTTGCAGAACTCGCCAGCACTGCGATGAAGATCGAGAGTTTGTTCGAAGGCCAGCACCAGGATATCGAATGGGCATTTAGCGACGGCCAGTTGCACCTGCTGCAGTCACGCCCCATCACCAACCTGTCGGTTGCACCCATCACTGTGGAATGGGTTCCGACCCCCCCGGCACAGTTTTTGTCACGCCGCCAGATCGTGGAAAACATGCCCGACCCGCTGTGCCCCTTGTTTGAAGAGCTTTATCTCACCGAGGGTCTCGAATCACCTCGTCGTGGCAAGAGCATTATGGTCGGCGGTGGACCAATGTTCGTCACGATGAATGGCTATGCATACATGCGTTTCGACTTCCCCCAGATCATCAATAAATTTAAGGCAGAAAGTACGCCAAAACCGGTGAGCGAGGCGGAGATTGAGGCTGAAGAAATCAAGGCAGCCGAAAAAGCCAATCAGAATGCGGCTACCAAGGCGCCAAACAAAGCAGCGCCGGCCGACCGCAACGCGCTAATGCAGCGCGACATCGATCGATTCGCGGCAGATTTACCGGCCGAGGACCGCGTCGCCTTCGACGCCTGGGTTGCCGAACAGGACGAAGCCGAACTTGCGCTCAAGATCACGTTCCCCGAGAGCAAAAACCCCACCTACGGCGCCTTTAGTAACACAGAAGCCAATGACAGGCAGCTTGGCGAGTGGCACGAGGTGACGCGGCCGCGCCTGCTCAGCATCAAGGAAAAGTGGTCCGGGCTTGATGTCACCAGCGCTTCCGACACTGAACTGCTAGCGGCCCTGCGCGAGATGGGTGTCGAAGAAGGTTACTATTGGTCAAGCAACTCCAGCCATACCTTTGGGGTCGCCAAGTCCACCGACGATCAATTGCAATGCTTCCTGGGTGAGGCTCTACCTGATCATCACTTTATCAGTGGTCAGTTTCTCTCTGGCATCGCATCGAAGACCATGCAGTCCAATGCTGACCTGTTCAAGATTGCACAGTTGATTCGAGCCAACGAGGAGCTGTCACACCTCCTGATCGTTACGCCCGGCAAGTTCATGATGGACGAGTTGAGAGATCATCCGCAGGCCGGCGCCATCGTAAAAGCGATTGATGACTTTTTGGCGGCCTATGGTCACCAGGGCTACAGCATGGACTTTGTTGAACCAACCCAACTGGAGGACCCCTCGGGTGTGTTTGTAACACTACGTGGCATGGTCACTAACAAGGACTATGACCCCCGCCAACAAGATGAGCGGGCAACAAAGACTCGAAACGAAAAGTATGCAGAGGTATCCGCATTATTGTCAGGGCTTGAATATTGGCAGCTCCGGTTTCGCTTGTGGATTGCCAGGAAGTACAACTACATTCGTGAAGAAGTCGCGTTCCTGTTCGGTTACTGCTGGTCGGTGTTTCGCCCCATCGCCTTCGAACTGGGCCGCAGGATGGTTGATGCCAAGACGTTCCAAACACCAGGGGACACCTTCTTTCTGGTAACCGAGGAACTTGAGCGCGCAATCGTCGCCCGCAGCGCGGGCAAGTCCCTGCCAGAACTCGGCGAGTTGGCCGTGCAACGTCGCGAACTCCGGGAAGCACGCAAGCGTCATCACCCGCCCGGCACGGTGCCCGAAGAGGCCCGGGATGACCCTAACGTTGCATTCAAGGAAACCCAGATTCTGAATGATGAATCAAGCAACCAGATGCGCGGATTCGCTGTCAGTTCCGGTCGTGTCACTGCAAAAGCGAGTGTCATCCTTGGCCCGGCTGAATTTGATAAAATGGAGAACGGTTCGATTCTCGTCTCGCCCATGACCACGCCGGCCTGGACCCAACTGTTCGCCAGCGCTGCCGGGCTTGTTACCGACATGGGCAGTATCCTCGCGCACGGCTCCATCGTCGCAAGAGAGTATGGCATCCCCGCTGTGCTCGGCGTCGGTAATGGCACCAAGCGCATCAAGCATGGCCAGATGCTAACGATCGATGGTGATGCGGGTATCGTGGTTATTCATGAAGATGATACTGAGTGAACCCAAGGGTCCCAGGTGTGCACATCTTGTCATCCCCGAGCGTTAACCGCGGGATGTCATAGCCTGATATCTCTCCGCTCCGGGCCAGGCGTCACCGCCGACATGTCAGGGAACATGTCGCTCAGGATGACTATCACTCGTCCATGACCCTTATCGAGATGGCGTGAGTCCCCGCCGCGCCAAATCCGAAATCTGATTCATCTCAGACTCCCGGACAGTACAATTCAGACGATCGTTAAACACCCCAATACACTTGTCAGGCAGTGAGCGCGCAAGCAACCTCATACCTACAACGGAACCTGCGGTAGCGCCCGTGCAATCTGCGTCCCATCCGCCCAAGACGATCAGCGCGGTATTGTTGATGGTATGAACGTCAGCGTAGTGCCTATATTTTTCGTTGATCCTTGACCATGTCTGTTCCCAATCGACATTGCCTTGCCCAACCGACTGTATCTTTGACCGCTTCAGCCAGTCGACAGTTGTTAGGGGTTTCAGACAGATCGATGGCGATGAAAGTACCTGCAATCTTGGCGGCTTTCTCTGGCCAGCCTGGGGTGACATAACCTCAGATATCTGCGCGGATCTGGGCGCCTATCCATTCCCTGGACGGATTGCCATGGGTCGCTGACGCTGGTGGTTCCAGGCCGACGACCAGATTGCGATAGGCGATTCGCTCGG
>Ga0222660_1000833_pt1 | contig 12589 bp, 7 predicted proteins | sample AntAcemetagen549_FD_179832 | JGI IMG/M metagenome (GOLD analysis project Ga0222660, IMG submission 179832) | Saline water microbial communities from Ace Lake, Antarctica - #549 | ecosystem: Environmental > Aquatic > Non-marine Saline and Alkaline > Saline | place: Antarctica: Ace Lake | collected...
CGCAGTTTGCGCAGCCCCTGCATTGGTCGCATAGCTCGCAGTTTGCGCAGCCCCTGCATTGGTCGCATGACCCGCATTTTGCGCACTAGTGACAGTCGTTGTTAAAATATTATTAGCTGGGTTATAGTACAGGTTTTGATCAGTGGAAAAATTTGCATTGCCATTAGTATGTCCGGACCTAAATGGAATGTAGTAATTGGCGTTAGTGGTATCCACAGAACCCGTATATAACGCGGTCGCAGTTTGCGCACCCCCCGCATTGGTCGCATGACCCGCAGTTTGCGCAGCCCCTGCATTGGTCGCATAGCTCGCAGTTTGCGCACCCCCTGCATTGGTCGCATAGGTCGCCCGGTTCGCAGTTTGCGCACTAGTGACAGTCGTTGTTAAAATATTAGTAGCTGGGTTATACACCAAACCTCCATCTGTTTTCACTGATTGGGCACCTGTTGAGCCGGTTGAGAATAATACCCGCCGGCTTGTGTTCGTGGCATCTTCGGTTAATAACACTTTATCTACACCACCCGTAGTGGCGATGGCTCCCACAACATCTAGGGCTGTCCCTGGGTTGGTCTTCCCGATGCCGACGTTGCCCTGTACGATTAAACCATCTGTTGGTGACTTTGTAGTATAATATGAAGAACCAATCGACATTCGATCATCAACTCCCACAAACGAACGCCCATATGTACCACGAGCAGTTTGTAAAACGATACCGGTTGCCCATTTTAATAGGAGTTGTTGATAATCTGGAGAATCCCAACCCCCACCTGTCTTGTATATAGCATAATCATTATTATTACTCCAATAAAGACCTCGTTCAGTAGCTCCAGAGATACCACTACCAAACGCAATCGAACCTGTGTTGCTTACATCTAACGCTCGAAAAGGACTCGCCGTCCCGATGCCGACTTTGCCATCACTCTTAATAGTCATAACTTGCAAGTCTGTACCAGCATTTAGAGTATGGAGTGATAATCCACCACCGACACCTTGTGAAAGAAATCCCTTAACGAGACCACCATATCCAACACCCTTCTCAAATTTTAAACCGGTGCTACTGACTCCACTTGCATTTGCGGCACTGTAAAGTCTCGCCGACAAAAAATCTGCAGCATCTGAGCTGTCTTGAATATCCAATTTATACCCAGGATTCGTCGTCCCGATGCCGACTTTATTCCCCACTGAGTCCACGAAGAGGGTGTTCGTATCCACCGCCAAGTTTGAGGAAATCTCAACATCTCCTGAAAAGGCTTGGACATTCGTCTGTGCCATTTATTACTAACATATATAAATATTTTTGTTTAAGGAATATACGCGCTGATGTAAAAGGGATGAAAATTTTGTTCGTGGCAACCCATCCTAGTATAGGTACTGGGTATGGTCGAGTTGCTAATAAGATATCAAACCATTTAGCAAATAGTCCCGGAATTGAAGTCATATATTTCGCGTTTCAGAACTATAAAACCTCACAAATTAGTGATCGTTTTATAGATCCGAGAATTAAATTTTACGATTCAATTGATATTGAACCAGAAACACAGTCTGGAATGGGTCTGAAAGCTCTTGGTTCTGTTATTGTTGACGAGAAACCAGATGCTTTGTTTATATATAGCGACCTTACTGTCACATTGTCCGTGATGAACGAAATTCCAAATGGACACATACCGGATAATTTGTATTCTTATTTGGATATAGTTTATCCGTGGCAGAATGTACGGATGTACCAGAAACTACAATCATACAATTTTAATCGTATATGGGTATTTACAGAATATTGGAAAAGACATTTAGTTAATGATTTAGATTTTGAACCTGGACAAGTGGTTAGAATGGTTCATGGTATAGATACCGAACGTTTCAGGGATATTACCGATATAGATATAAAGAAAAGTTTGGGACTAGAGCCGGATGATTTTTTAATCTTAAATATGAATACAAATAATGAACGTAAATGTTGGGATATTACAATTCGAGCGTTTATAGAATTATTAAGCCGTGAAAAGATGAATCCTCGCCTAAAATTATTCTGTGGTGGAAGACGAAGAGCGCACAACGGTTATGACATTCCTGATATAGTGTTAATGGAATGTACAAGAAAACGTTTAGATGTTTCAAACGTTTTTGAAAATCATATTTTATTTAACAAAAGACCATTTCTACTCACGGATGAGGAAGTGAATATTTTGTATAATATAGGGGATGTAGGCTTAAATACAACTTGTGGTGAGGGATTTGGTTTAACAACACTTGAACATCTGTACTTTAATAAACCCCAAGTTGTGACAGCTGTCCCGGCTCTTAGGGAAACGCTTGGGTCTCATGGTCATCTTGTGAAACATAAAGTTGCCATATGCACCACGTCACGGGAACCTGAGGGGGGTTTATTTATGATATGTGATTATAGAGAAATTGCAGATAAATTGCAGTACTGTTTCAGACATCCTGATGAAAGACCTGATGCGAGGGAATATGTGAAACAGACGTATTCTTGGACTCATATGTATAAAATTTTAGATGAAGAATTTAGTACCCAGTAGAAGTTCCACCGATCGTTGAGACACTCCCACCAGCGTCACCGGAAACATATTCCACGAAGATGTTGTAGTACCCTGTACCGTTTAAGTTTGTTGATGGGGTTATGGTGACTATTGTTGTGGTTGCACCGACCGTTGTACTCCAGGGGTTTGATGTAGCATGACCGAAAATGGAGAGGGGACCCTTGGTGATATTGAGGGTACTCGTCGAGGCACCCCCCCTTCTACCACCTGTGACATCAATGAAGAGGGTACTGATTTCTATATCGGACTCAATGAGTTGGGCTGTGATTTTAGCGGAAAAGGCGTGATCTGAAAACACGATGTTGATATTTGGGGTAGTACCGGTCGTAATAGTACCAGTTTGGGAGTACGTCTTCTTCGTGACCCCACCAGTATTGGTGATGAGACCACCAGTGACATAGGCACGTTCCCCGACATAGGCACGTTCCCCGACATACACATCCTTCGCTATACCGACACCACCAGCTACCTTGAGAGCACCCGTAGTTGATGATATCGATTCAGTTGCATTTGTTAGGGTCACCACACCCGAGGCTGACAAAGTAGTCATAGCTGCTGTATTTGAGCCAGTTAGGGTACCATATAGGTTTGTCCCCGTGAGTGTTGCCCCCTCCACTGTACCCGATGCTGTCAAGTCGCTCACCGCGGCTGTATTGGACCCAGATAGGGTACCATATAGGTTTGTCCCTGAGATTGTAGCAGCCTTCACCATGGCCGAGGCTGTCAAGTCGCTCACCGCGGCTGTATTGGACCCAGATAGGGTACCATATAGGTTGGTAGTCACCAGTGTCCCAACATTGGCAGCTCCATGAACATCTAGGGCATATACTGGATTTTTTGTAAGAATACCTACTCTGTTATTCTCTGCATCTACGTGGAGAGTGTTCGTATCCACCGTCAAGTTCGAAGAGACGTACACGTTCCCAACAACATGGAGACTAGCTTGTGGGTTTAATCTATTAATACCCACCCTATCAGTCACAGAATCAACATGAAGTGTGTTCGTATCCACTGTAAAGTCATCAGTGATGACCACGTCACCGACAACATCAAGGGCGACCGTGGGGACAGCCTTATTGATACCTACCATGTGGGTCGTTGAATTGACAATCAAAGTGTCTGTATCCACAGTGAAATCACCCGAGAGGACGGTATTCGTCGCATAGACGTCTCCAACGATACCGACACCACCCGCGACCACGAGTGCTGCGGAAGTTTTGGATGTAGCATTCACGGTACTTTGAATTTTCACGTCACCCCCCACATCGAGAGACGCACCTGGGGTCGCCTCGTTAATACCCACCCTCGAGGTACTCACGTCCACGAAAAGATTGGAGACTGCACCCACAGTCAGATCATTTGCGAAGGTCGCAGCACCAGTGACATCTAGGGTAGAACTCAACGTCGCACTATTCTGGATTTGAACATTCCCCAATAAATCAACTACTAAACCTCCTGGATCCTGGTAATGTAGAATGTGGTTGTCTGTAAAGGTATTCTGTGTGTACCCCACCGAAAATCTATGTTCATCCGCATGGAAGATGAGAGCGACGTTGGCGTACGTACCCCCATCTTGGTGTTCGATCATGAACCCACTATCGAGACTTGTAGCTGAATTGTTCGCTGCGATACCAAAAATTCTATCTTCGATGGTCACAGAAGTTGATGAAATAATCGTATTATTACCACTGAGTGTGATATTCCCCAAGAACTCCGCCTCGGCTGCGGAAATGACATATTTTCCTGTATCTGTCAGGTACACTGGGGACTGTTTAAAAAAACCATCATGATCAACCATAGGGAGGTATTTCTTATTTGGATCTATGAGACCTGTCACAGAAATGTTCGAACCTACCTGAACGTTGGCGACGGTCACGAGACCTGTGGTCACGTTCTTGAATTCTATGACATTCGAAACCACATTCCCAGCTGCGGAAACTTGTTCGAACGTTTGAAGTTGGGTCAATAAATTAGAAGGTTCAATCTTTTGGAAATCATTATTCACATTACTCACATATACCCAATTGATAGCGGATTCATCTAGAACCACTTGAGCATTTGGGACATCGTTCGCGCGACCGATACCGGTGACGAAAACAATACCGTTACTCGCATGTATTTTCGTGACCACGCCGACATTCTGGATGAGATTTGGCACACCATCGGTATAAAAGGGTTTGACATTAGAGAGGCCACCTGGGACAGTGTTACTCACATATATCGTTTCACCTGCAACAAAATCTGTGGTCGTAATACTCAATGCTTTACCGTAAGCGACCGCAGTTCCTTGATTGCCAGGTGTGAGTAATTGATTGGAGAGACCGATACAAGGCATCGTAGATGGGTCATCCGATTTTGCGAGACCGACGTTCAATATGTTTGAATTGTGGGTCCCTTTGACATAGACAGCATCACCCGCTTCGATATTTACACCGTTGAGATCGTTTCGGATTTTGATATAGGTGTGTACGGGATACTCATTGACCCAATCCGTCCCATCGTATATGAGTATCTGATCAGAGGCGGGAGCTGAAATCTGAACACTATTGAGTTGGTCAAGTTTGACTTCAACATTGGAGGTGAGGTCAGTAATGAGGGCGGTTGTGGGGTGGTTTAGGGTTAGGGTTCCATCTGAGGTTGTATTTGAGGACACGTAAGCATTCCCCACGACGTGGAGGTTTGAGGTTGGGTTCACAGTTCCGATTCCAACGGAGTCGTTCACCACATCTACATGAAAAGTGTCTGTATCTACGGTTAAATTTGAGGAAACATACACATTACCAACAACGTGGAGATTGGCTTTGGGAAACCTGGTCTCAATCCCAATGGAATTGGTCGTCGCATCCACATGTAAGGTATCCTCGTCGACTGTGAGGTTCGAAGACACATACACGTTACCTACGACATGAAGGTTTGAGGTTGGATTAATTGTTCCAATTCCCACAGAATCGTTCACTACATCCACGTGAAAGGTATCACCATCCACATTCAAATTTGATGATACATGTACATTACCAACAACATCTAAATCGGCTTGTGGATTTATGGTATTGATACCAACTCGATCAGCTTCAACATCAATATGGAAAGTGTCCTCATCCACAGTCAAGTTTGAGCTGACATAGACATTACCAACGACGTGAAGGTTTGAGGTTGGGTTAATTGTCCCAATTCCCACAGAATCGTTCACCACATCAATATGGAAAGTGTCCTCATCCACAGTCAAGTTTGAGCTGACATAGACATTACCAACGACATGAAGGTTTGAGGTTGGATTAATTGTCCCAATTCCCACAGAATCATTCACCACATCAATATGGAAAGTGTCCTCATCCACAGTCAAGTTTGAGCTGACATAGACATTACCAACGACGTGAAGGTTTGAGGTTGGGTTAATTGTTCCAATTCCCACAGAATCGTTCACCACATCAATATGGAAAGTGTCCTCATCCACAGTCAAGTTTGAGCTGACATAGACATTACCAACGACATGAAGGTTTGAGGTTGGGTTAATTGTTCCAATTCCCACAGAATCATTCACCACATCAATATGGAAAGTGTCCTCATCCACAGTCAAGTTTGAGCTGACATAGACATTACCAACGACGTGAAGGTTTGAGGTTGGGTTAATTGTTCCAATTCCCACAGAATCGTTCACCACATCAATATGGAAAGTGTCCTCATCCACAGTCAAGTTTGAGCTGACATAGACATTACCAACGACATGAAGGTTTGAGGTTGGGTTAATTGTTCCAATTCCCACAGAATCATTCACCACATCAATATGGAAAGTGTCCTCATCCACAGTCAAGTTTGAGCTGACATAGACATTACCAACGACATGGAGATTTGCCGAAGGAGAAGTCGTTTTTATACCAACCTTATTCGCAGAGGAATCCACAAAAAGTGTGTCGGTACTGACAGTAAGATCACCTGTGATGTTTGTATTCCCAGTGACAACTAAAATATTTGATCCAAATTCATCCACGAAAAGGTTGGAACCCACATCTAGGGTGTGCATAGGATTTGTATTTAAAACACCAACATTGGCTTCAGTGTAAAGACGACCATATACATGGACGTTGATATCCTCAGATGTGAGAGGTACGATAGCGTTACTATAGGCGCTACTTTCTGTGAATCCTAATACAATTTCATTAGTCTCTTCTCTAAATCCTATAGTGACGTTTGAACCTGGACGACCCATGATAAGTCCTAAATCTAGGGTTGTATCCCCAGATGTATTATTTTTACCCAATTCAATAATAGCATCTTCGATGATGAGATTGTTACTTGTGATTACTGTTATACCACCTTTTACATCAAGATTTCCATTGATAGAAACACCACCCCCCACAACGAGGACATTCGAACCTGTATCATCGACATAGAGGTTTGAACCAACACTGAGAGTGTGTAGTGGATTTGTATTGACAATACCAACATTTGAATCGGTCACTAAAGAATTATGTGATGTATTATCGAAATACACAGTACTCACGTTAATTACGTTACCACGAATTGCCGCACCTTGGAGTGTGGTTTCAATAATATCGGTCGCCGCTTCACCAGATTCGGTAATCTCTTTTGTCTCTTTGTTGTACATTAAAAGAACGATGTTAGGATCATCATAATCTGCTCTCAAACGAATAGGTGAAATATAAATCGTATTAGCCGTGTTGGCGTTTATTGTTTCATTACTCGCATTGAAAACAATTGTATTTTCCGCCTGGTCTTCGAGGGTGTTTCTACCAAACCGAACCTTGGTAGACCGCTCAATAGTCGGTATGTTCTTGACCATTTATTATAACATTGTATTTTAATTTGCGTACAGAAGTCCCGCCATACCATTCTCTATGCGCAAGATGTTGTAATTGACTGCATAGATTGGGTCATTAATAGGCATACTCTCACTCATGATCTTGACTGAGTCCAAACGACTAAAGTTGAGAGTACCTGTAGGTTGGAGGGAACTCGTTGAGAGACAGAAACAGTAGAGAAAGAAATCTGGGGAAGTCACGAAGTTTGTATGGTAGTAATTCATGACATCAATAAAGTGGGGCTTACCCCATTTATAGTTGCTCACATCGAGACCATTTATGTTCAGTTTTACTTTGTTCGTGGGGGATGTAAGCGCGCCATCTGTGGTCGTATCTGAAGATGCAAGATACTTTACAGGGTGGTTGAATGTGAGATCCTGAACAATTTCACCCGATGCGATATTCTTTTGTACTTGGGTGATGAGAAGATCATGTTTTCGGGAAGCAATGTTACCACGTTCTTCGTTATCTAAATAATAGTAGTTGGCATAGCATTCCACATTATAGTTGGCAGCTGCATTGGCCCAATGAATGCGGATCTCTACATTATGGTAATTCAACGCCACTAGGGGTAGAGCACATTGAGGGCCTTCACAAAAGAAAAACCTGAGTGGATAAAAATAGGAGCGAGCACTAACACCTGGGTGTGTTCCGTTTGAACTTTTAGATACATTTTGTGCGAATGTATCGATGGCAATCTTTTCCGTGAAAATGGTATCTTGGCTATCGATGAGGGATCCACCAATATAGAGTTCTACTTTATCGATGATAGTGTCCCATCTCTGAATATCGAGGGCTTGTGTGGTATCATCTATAGTGAAATAGACGTAACCGAGAAGGTCACCAGATCGTTCAAATTGAACGCTGGACATAGAATTGTTTTTCACTGCTCCATGGATCGTTTGCTTTTCGATGGATTGTGAAAAATTAGCATGTCTTTTGAATGTTGAACTAAAGAAAGAGATTTCGGGATTACCCATGATGTATTCATCCTGGGCACCGACTGCGATCAATTGAACAATACCAGCGGACATGGTATACTACTCTAAGGGGAGAAAATTACAAATTTGGTTTTCTACACACAAAACGAAGGACTACGAAGTTTTTATCACTGGCACCCGCACGTTCGATAGTCTCACCATCTTGGTTACGGATAGTTACCGTCAGGCGGTCGAGACGGCGAATGGGATCAATATATTGTGTAGCTATTGGGTACTCATCCCTAAAGTTCACAACTGCACCAGGAGTACCAGTTGTCGACAGACTCGCAAAAGAACCCCTAATCATACTCAAAGAGGCCTGACCATCGTACACGTTCGAGGCGCGGTCGGAAAAGATGGTGTCTAACTCTTTTATGGATAAATAGCAGTGTTCAGTGTCCGCGGATGTATTGATACGAGCGGTGAGAAGTCTAGCCTGAACAATATTCTTTAGGGGCTGACTGAGAAAACAGGTAAAAGTATTGGCACTAGCTTGACCAATGGTGTCAATAGTCACAGTATGATACTCATGGTTGAGATCGGGAATAGACTGTGTGGGTGAAGTGACCAAAGCCATTTATAGTTAGCTTAGATTAAAGATCCACCAATTCCATCCGCGATCTCATAGTTCGCAAGATCCGAGACGAACTTTTGGGCACCGCAGAGACCACCTGGGGTCAGTGATTTAGTGTAGGCACTACCACCCTTGTAGCCAGGGGTACATTCGACTTTGTTTTCCAGGTCAAAGATGGAACCTTGACGGATAGGTGTAATCACGATTGGCCTGGGTTGGTAAGCACTGGTATCACGGAACATCATGAGGGCGACGATGATGAAAAACAATACACCGATGTATGTGAGAGCATTACGATTGGTCTTGTTAAGGTTGAACATTTATTATGTACGTATATTTTTTTAAAGTGCGTTAAAGGTATTTTTTTAGTTTCCATATAGAGAGTAGATGGACGAAGAAATCGTACTCGACCGTGGAAATACAACTGTGATGAAATTAGACGCTGATGAACAGGCGCTCATGGATGAGGTTGAGATCTCGATGCCTCGTCCCAAACCTGTGCCACGTCCTACTCAGCATGCATACCGCTCTCAACCTCAGCAGCACCAAGAGGCTATGGATGCTTTTGTGAATCCCAATAAACAATCGGCTCCTCAGCAGCCCATCCAAGATGAAGAGATTGACTATGGTGAGGAGTTATATGATGATGAGCCCATGGGTCCAGGTCCTCAGGAAGAACAGCCTTCGAAGGGATATACCTCAGTGGATGAGGAGAAGTCAGATCTTATTAATAAACTGACTCGACTGGAGAAGAAAGGCTTCTCTGTGAACAAGAGATTGAATGCATATTCCAGTGTGGATGAACTTAGGTCAGAGGTCAAGCGAATCACCTATAGCATTGATGTAGAACAATCGATCCGGTTCTCTCGACGAATGCTCGTCGCTTGTGTGACCGGTCTGGAATTTCTCAATAAGAGGTACAACCCTTTCGAGATCCAGCTTGAGGGTTGGTCTGAGTCTATTATGGAAAATACGGATGATTACGATGGCGTGTTTGAGGAACTGTACGTGAAGTATCGCTCCAAGGTCAATGTTGCCCCAGAGGTGAAGTTGATCATGATGTTAGGTGGTTCGGCGATGATGTTTCACTTGACAAATAGTATGTTCAAGTCTGTCATGCCCAACATGAACGATGTTATGAAGCAGAACCCTGATCTGGTGAAGAATATGATGGCTGCTGTGCAAAACACCACCCGTGCCCCTGGTGGTCCAGCCACAGAGGCCCCTGTGGGTGGTACAGGCAACTATGAGATGCAAGGTCCTGGTATAGATATCTCAAGCCTCATGGGTGGTATCATGATGCCCCCCCCACCACCAATGAATACCACTATGGGTGGAGCCCAAGAGAGTGTGATTGATGATGATGATATGTCCGATATCATGTCCATCTCAGGAGACTCCACTGGTGGTGAGGTCAAGGAGGTGAATGTTGGTACTTCTAAACCCAAGCGAACCAGGCGAAAAAAGAAGACGGAAATTAATCTCTAATTACTATATAAATGATAGCGTATTGTCCGCTGGAGGAACTGGACCCTCCTGTCCGACAACCGAAGCCTGTCGTGAAATCCAAGACCGAGGAGGTGAAGCCTCAGATCGGTCGTGAAGAAACTGAATTGAATTACGTCATCATGGCGTTCATTATCGGCGTTGTTTTACTCGCCGTCTCTGATACCATCAGGACGTAAATGTATATTGAATCTACCACGGGGTCTCCCCTTGTAGTAAATTTAATAGTTAAAATCGTCGTTAAGAATTGTACTGATCGTCGAATCTGGGTTATTTGATGCACCCGTGCGCACACTTGTGAATGCACCACCCCGAGAAGACATGAGCTCCACAGAAATGTCATAGGAATAGGTTATAAGAGCTGGAGTAGTCTCTGTACTCGGTTTAATTAATATACCCTTTCTCCCTGTAGTGACCGTGGGACTCCATGGGTGGCTGTTTGTACCACCAAATATATTTTTAGTACCAATTGCTATATCCACAGCAGATGTACTCCCATCGTACGTTCCACCCTGAACTTCAAGTAGCATAGTGCTCATATTACTATATCCACTTTGAGCACCTGTATCTATACGTCTATAAATAGCCACAATCTTTGCATAGAATGAACCTGTATCGAAAACAAGTTGAACATCACCGGATTGGGAAATCCCCCCACCACGTTGGAATGTGTATGAATATTTCTTACATGAGACTTGTTTAGAAGTTGTGATGACACCACCACCAACCTCAAGTGCTGTATTCGCGGTTTGACCCCCTAAATCGATGGCAACTGCATTACCAAGATCGATGTTCCCACCGACGGTAAGATCGTTATGGACTGTGAGGTTACTCGCAATCACAGTTTCTGTAGAACTTGGGTGTATATACACATTCCCTAGAGTATCCGAATGAATGTTTGATGTACCACCAAGTGTTTTGAATTCAACAATCGCGTTACTCGATGTGTGCTCGATGCGAGCTGTCCCGTCATATAGATGAAACTTCCTAAGTGGGTTTGTAATACCTATACCCACATTACTTGTATTTAACACGTGAATAGCATCAACTCCAACAGAGTTTTTCTCTGCACCGATTATTATACCAGACGTTGCGTATGTAGAGTTTCTAAAACCTCTCACATAGCCACCATATCCATCTGTAGTATAAAGAAGCATCCCCGTTTTTTTGTTTGTGCCAGGACTCTCGAGTTTGAGCATATCGATATCCGTTGTTCGAGAATTGTAGATATGTATGTTTGAACTTGGGGTATCAGTACCTATACCGAGACGACCAGCCCCATCAAAACGAGCAAACTCAGTATCAACCCCATCTGTAATTTCATGCACAAATGTCATTGGGCGTGCAGTACCTTCATCACCAATATTTCTATAGATATTCACTGAATCCCCAACAACGGGATTGGTTGTCTCAAACTCAATCCCTGTGAGTCTGAACTGACCACCAGCAGTAAATTCAATGTTACCCGCTACAACCAGTTTGTTGGTATCTTCAGATGGTTCCGTGTTAACCTTCCCACCAATGATCACCGCACCACCTGCTGTTATACGGAAAGGTATATCAACAGCTGTATCATCTTCAGTGAGTGGGAGTTCGGTAGCCAAATCAAATACGGCATCATTGTATGTTTGGAATATATGTTCTCCGGCAATGTGACGTATTCTCGTAGGACCTTCGTCACCAGACCCTTTATTACCCTTGTAGATGACAAGTTCGTTTTTGGCTTGAGCATCACCATACCGTCTTTCGATAAATGCAGTATTTCCAAATAAACTCCCCTCAAGACCACCGAATGTGAGGCTATTTCCGATGACGACGTTTCCACTCACTTCCAACTTTCCACGTGGTGCGTCTGTGCCAATACCGACATCGTTATTCGCTCCGTCAATGTAGAAGGCTGTTGTCGCAGAATCTGAAACTTCTATCGCGTTCTCGGTTATTCTAAAATCACCTTGTGCACCCGTGATACCCACTGCCCACCCACCGTTACCATTCACGTAGCTACTAAATGCGTTTCCGTGATCTAAATCCGTTTTAGCGGATATGATGGCGTCGCCGTTATCATGGTTATGCACCAACAAACCTGGACTTCCTACCCCTTCACATTTCACTTCTAAGAAGGCTTCAGGTTCCCCATGACCGATACCCACT
>Ga0222660_1000847_pt1 | contig 12422 bp, 12 predicted proteins | sample AntAcemetagen549_FD_179832 | JGI IMG/M metagenome (GOLD analysis project Ga0222660, IMG submission 179832) | Saline water microbial communities from Ace Lake, Antarctica - #549 | ecosystem: Environmental > Aquatic > Non-marine Saline and Alkaline > Saline | place: Antarctica: Ace Lake...
TATAGAGTGTGAATTTGCTTTCCAAGCTATAAACAACATTAAATAAATGCAGTTAGTACAGCTTTATATAGAGGGTCAAAGAGTTGATATGTTTGCGGATGAATCTGTAGAGATTACTCAAACAATACAAAACATAAAAGACATATCAAAGGTATTTACAGACTTTACTAAAACTTTTACACTACCAGCTTCTCCTACTAATAATAAGTTATTCAAACACTATTATAACTATAATATCTTTGGGGGTTTTGATGCTAGAACAAAAAAAACAAGTAACATAGATTTAAACTCTAAGACCTTTAGAGATGGCAAGGTAAAACTAGAAGGTGTAGATTTAAAAGATGGTCAAGTATATTCCTATAGAGTCACTTTTTTTGGAAGTACAATTAATTTAAAAGACGTTTTAGCTGAAGATAATTTATCTTCTTTAGATTGGCTAAGTAATTTTAATTTAGATTATGACTCTGCTGCTGTAAGAGGTGCATTAGAAACTGGAACAACTATTGCTGTAGATGGGATAAACTATAAGATAATAGCCCCTTTAATAACACACACAGAACGGTTATATTATAATAGTGTTACTTCTAAAGTTGGTTCTGGCAATCTATATGGAGAGGCTAGTGTAATGCAAGGAGTTCCATACACAGAACTAAAATACGCTTTACCTATAAAAGCTATTATAAAAGCTATTGAAAATTCTACTTATGGTATTACGTTTTCTACTGACTTCTTTAACGAAAATAACAAAGCATACAATGACCTTTATATGTGGATGCACAGAAAAAAAGGGGAAGTATTTGATTCTGCTACAGTTGTAAAGCAATTAGACACCTTCCCTACTGACACTACTTCTATGACAGAAATAGAGTGCTATCCAAGTAGGTTGTTTTTAAACACAGACCAAGATGTATCTTATTCCCTTAGACTAGAAAGCAACAGCACAAATCAATATACTGTTACAATAAAAAAAGATGGGGAAGTGTTTGCGTCTGGAACGTCTCCTTCAAATGGTGGGGATTTTAATATAAGTGGAACCTTAACAAACTCAAATATAGGGTATTCTGTTTTTATAGAAACGGCTAATGATATAAATCAAATAAGAGGTACTTGGGAATTATCAAGTGAGCGTTATGATGAAAACTTCTCATACGTATCTACTTATAAAAATATAGGTATGACGCAGCTGTTTACTATTACGCAGCAACTACCAGAAATGAAAATAATAGACTTTTTAACTGGTCTATTTAAAATGTTTAATCTTACTGTTTATGCTGAAAATGGAATAATAAACGTAAAGACTTTAGATAGTTATTATGAAACAAATGTAACTAGAGACATAACAAAATATATAGATGTAAATACACACACAGTAGATGCTGCTTTACCATTTGAAAAAATTAAACTTGAGTACGAAGGGCTAGGTACTAAATTAGCTTTAAACCACCAACAGACTTTCAATCAAGGTTGGGGAACTGACCAATATAACGGAGGTGGTAGGTTTGATGCTGGGGGAGATACTTATGAAGTTACCTTACCATTTGAGCATTTAAAATATGAAAGGCTTTACGACTCTGACAATACTACACTTACTGTAATTCAGGTAGGTTGGTTTGTTGATGACAATAACGACTCTTATTTTGGTAAACCACTTTTATTTTATCCTATAAGAATAGAGACAAATTTAGGGAATAGCATTAGATTTTTAAATGATAGTACTTCTAGTTTTAACGACTTAACAGACTTTTTTATACCTTCTAATAGCGTTTCTTTAGACTACACAATAAGCAAAGAAAATATAAACTTTAATGCAGAGTTAAACGAATACACAAATAGCGGTCTATTTACTGATACTTTATTTAAAAGTTATTATGAAACATATATAACAGATGTATTTAAAAGTGGTCTTAGGCTTTCAAAGTTTAAGGCGTTTTTTGATTTAAAATTCTTACTTAATTATAAGCTATCTGATACGCTACAAATATTAGATAGGGTTTATAAAATAAACAGCATAACAACAAATCTTCAGAGTGGAGAAAGTAGTTTAGAGTTACTAAACGTAATTAAAAATGCTGTAGCAGTAGCAGACATTTGTACTGCAGATACTGATTTACTAACAGCCGATACTACTATAGTAACTGCTGATAAAACTTGTGGCAATACAACTACCACCACAACAAGCACTAGCACTACCACAACAACAAGTACAACAACTACTCCACCACCTACAACAACTACAACAAGCACAACTACTACTACTACTTGTCCTCCTAATGGTACACCTACTGGAGATACTTTTTGTTCTGGGAATGATTTATATAAAGTTTATCATAACGGAAGCTGTGGTACTTACTCTACTTTATTTGAATCTAATAGCCCTAGCTGTGTTACTACTACAACAACGTCTACAACTTGTTTAGCTAATGGAACTTTAATATCTAGCTATTGTGATGGCAACGATTTAAGGGGTACTTATGCAAATGGAAGCTGTGGAACTTATGACGCTCTTATTGAAAGCAATAGTGCTAGCTGTGTTACCACTTCTACAACAACGACTACAAGTACAACTTTAGCCCCTCAAACTTACAACTATTATTTCTTAAAAAAATGTAGTGAAGCAATAGACAGAGTGGCTAGAACAACTGCAACGCTATTTGATTCGCAGGATTCACAAGCTGCAGATGCCGTATCTATATTTGGAACTTGTTATTTTGTAAACAATACAGCTACTAAAAACCAATACGATACAAACGCTGGAGACCAAAATAGTATAGACATAAGCGGTTACACTATTGTAACTGGTTGTAATACTTGTCAAGGAATAACAACAACTACTACGACAATAGCACCACCCACAACTACCACTACTAGCACTAGCACAACAACAACTACTACTACAGCAGCCCCAACGGCTTATGACAGTACTCAAAATGTTAGCTTTGATAACAAATGTGTCCCAGCTATATTAAGCGAGGTGTATTACCATAATGGTCCAAGTGCAGCACCAGAGGTAGGTGTTAGATGTTATAGTGACTCAAATGCAAACACTCCTTTGTCTGCTGGTTTCTATCAAATAACTGGAACTGAATACATACAAATAAATAATAATAATGGAGAAGTAATAGTTCTTGCTGTATGTCCTTAATATATCTAAGCACACAGCCAGCAATTAAAAAGTACACTTGGGAAGTGGAGGTTTACCTATCTAATTTTTTAGAAAATAAGGTAGACCTTTCTTGTGTGCATATTGTATTGGGTTATGGAGACTCTATAATATCAAATGATTGGATTAATTTAAAAAACAAATTTAAAGATGCTAACTTTTATTTCTATCCAGACACTAGGGTAAATAATAATTACCAGCCATCTATACAAGCACACATATTAGAAAAGCATTGGAAAAGCAATAAGTGGTTAGAAAAAGAAAGTGTATTCTTTCACGATTCAGATTTCATATTTACTAGACCTTTTGATTTTAAGCCTTTTTTAAATGATGACATTTGGTATTTATCTGACACTATTAGCTATATAGGTGCTGAATACATAAAAGGTAAGGGAGAAGAAGTGCTAGATTTTATGTGTAACCTAGCTAACATAGACAAAGACCTAGTAATAGGCAACGAAAAAGGAAGCGGTGGGGCTCAAAAATTAATTAAAAATGTACCAACAGAATATTGGGCAGATGTTTTTGATTTACAAATAAAGTTTTTTAATGAAACACATAAGGTATCTACTAAAATAAAGAAAGAAAAAGGTAAAACATACCACGAATTACAGCACTGGACTGCTTCAATGTGGGCTGAATTGTGGACAGCTTGGAAGTATGGCTTTAAAACAGAAGTACCAAAAGAGTTTGATTTCTTATTTTATACAAACCACATAAAGGACTGGGATAGATTGTCTTTTTATCACAATGCTGGAGTAGTAAATACAAATGATGGTATGTTTTTTAAAGGTATGTATTCTGAAAATCTACCATACAATAAAGAGTTAGATATAAGAACTGATTTATCTGGTTTTAATTATTATAAACTTGTTCAAAAGGTTGGAGAAACTACTTGTTTATGAAGCACATAATAACACAGCCTGGACTTGGGGATATGATAATTTCTATTACTTGGTGGCAAAAACACAATCCAGATTTAAAGGTTTATACAAGGGAGGCTTTATATAGACCAGAATTATTTGAGATAATGGGAGTAGATATTTCAGTAAGTGAGGATGTAGAGTTTCATCACGTAGGACATCACTTCCCTTTTGATATAAAAAAAATAAAGCAAACAAAAGAACCGCCTATAATAAAAGGAGATTACTACACATATCAATTTAATGGAATTAGTGAGTTTCCACAAGCTAAAAACATAAAAATATTTAATGACCAAGAAAAAGAAAAAGTAAAGAAAAAATATAAAGGTAAATTAATAAGTGTAGAAGATAAAACAATGAGCCTAAAAACAATAAGAAACATTATGCAACACTCTAAAGGACATTTTGGTATTGATAGTGGTATGGCTTGGTTTGCTGTTTTATGTGGAGTTAAAAATATAGATGTTTGGTACAATGGTTATTCAAATGATTTTGATACTAACTGGACTTTAACCTTTGCGTATAATAATGCAAATATAAAATTTTATAGAAATGATAGTAATTAAACTTTTAAACCTAGATGACTTTTATGGTGTAAGTGAAACTATAGAAATTGCTAAAGGTAAATACAAATTATCTGAAAATTTAAGAGAAGGAATCAAACAAATTAAAAGACTAAGATATGCAAAAGGAAGTTATAATAATTGATGTAAAAACAGAAGCTGGAAGAGCAGAATTAAAAAAGCTAAAAGGAGAAGTACAAGGAGTAAATAAACAAGTTGGTGCTACTTCCAAAGGTTTTACTGGTGTTTTCTCTGCAATTACTGGAGGTGTTACTCAAGCAATACCAGCACTAAACGGATTAAAAACAGCTTTATTATCTACTGGAATAGGTGCAATAGTTATTGCTGTTGGTAGTTTTGTTGCCTTGCTTGGAAAAGCCGTAAATAAATCTACTGATTTCGCTAAAGCAATGAGTGGCGTAAAGGCGGTTATTGGGGATGTATCAGATAATGAATTTTCTGCTTTAATTCAATCTGCTAAAGATTTTGGCTCTTCAACTGCTTTTACAGCTGTTCAAGTAGCCGAACTACAAACGGAACTAGCTAAATTAGGTTTTACTACTCAAGAAATATTAAACGCACAAGGTGCTACACTAGACTTAGCAGCTTCTTTAGATGTTAGTTTAGCTGATGCGGCTACTTTAGCTGGCTCTACCTTAAGGTCTTTTGGCTTAGATACTTCTGAAACTCAAAGAGTGGTAGACGTTTTAGCAAAAAGCACATCTAAGTCTGCCCTTGATTTTAGTTCTTTAACTGAATCTTTAAAATTAGTAGCACCAACCGCTAGAGCATTAGGTATTGACATAGAACAAACCGCAGCAATGCTTGGTGTTTTAGCAAATAATGGTTTAAAAGGTTCTGTTGCTGGTACTGGTTTAGCTAAGGCTTTTATAGCTTTAAATCAAAAAGGCGTTTCATTAGAGAAGGCGTTATCTAAAGTAGCCTCTAGTTCTAATCAATTAAATACAGCTATTGAATTAGTTGGTATTGTAGGTGCAAAAGCATTATTAACTCTTTCTACTGGTGGTGCAGACGTTGATGTCTTAACAGAGGCTTTATTAGGGGCAGAAGGTGCAGCTAAATTACTAGCAGAAACGAGACTAGATAACCTAGCTGGAGACACTACTAAATTGGCTTCTGCTTGGGAGGGGTTTTTGTTAAATATAGAGTCTGGAGATGGAGTACTAACTAAATTAGCTAGAGGAACAATACAGCTATTAACTAATTCTTTAGATTTCTTACAAAAATCATTTGCTTTGACAGCATTTACTTTTCAAGACAATTGGAGAAGCATAGGAGAATATACAAGTGCTGGGGTTCAAATAGTAGGTAGCTATTTTAAAGGACTAGGTGAACAAATAAATTTATTTTCTAATAAAGCTAAATTAGCCATTTCAGACATTCCTCTTTTGGGGGATGGATTAGATAGAAAAACAATAGAAAAAAACATATCTGAATCTAAAAAATTAATTGAAAATTACGCAATAGCTGTAGGTGCTGGTTTTCAAAGAATAACAAAAGAAAACTTAATGAGGCAATCTTCTTCTGGAAGGTTCGCTCTTCAACAACAAAAAGAAATAGACAATTTATCTTTAAAACAAACACAAGCTAAATTGTTAGATGACTTAGAAATAGAAGAAAAAGCAACTGATGAACAAAAAGAAATTGAAAGAAAAAGGGCAGAGGAAGTTCAGAAAATAAGAGAAAAATTATTTAAAGAACAAAGAGATTTAGACGCTAAAACAGAAGAAGAAAAACTACAGCTAGGAAGAACTAGAGCGTTACTTGAATTAGACAATATAAAATTAAATGTAACAGAACGAAGGGAATTAGAATTACAAATAAACAATTTATACGACCAAAAAGAAGCTGAATTAGCAATATTAAAAGCAGACAAAAAAACAGAAGATGATTTAAAAGCTAAAGAAATTCAAAACAAGCTAAACAAAGACAAAATAAACGCTTTAAATGAACTAGCAAAAGCAGAGGCGGAAATACAAGAGAAAGAAAGACAGCAAAAGCTAACAACATTAGATACCATAAGATATACAGCTGGAGAGGAGTCGGCTATAGGTAAAGCGGCTTTTTTAATTAAACAACTAATGGTGCTAGACCAAATGAAACTAGACATATTAGAATTAAGTTCTAAGGCAAATAAAACAGTAGCAATAGCAAGTTTAAACGCTGCAGAAAGTGGTACTTCTGTTAGTAAAGGATTTGGGGCTGCGATAGCTACTTTAAATCCAGTTGTTGTAGCTGGCTATGCTTTAAGTGCTGGTTTAGTTGTTGCCTCTATGATTAAGGCTGTAAAAAAAGCAAAGTCTACAGCAAGTCAATTTGGAGGTGGTTTTTCTTCTTCTGTTTCTGCGCCATCTTTACCAGCTGTTTCTGCACCAGATTTCAATATAGTAGGTCAAAGTGGTGCAAATCAATTAGCAGAGTCTATAGGCTCACAAGAGAAAAAGCCATTAAAGGCTTATGTAGTATCGGGAGACGTTACTACTGCCCAAGCAATGGAAAGAAACATTATAGCAAGTGCTTCAATTTAAACAAAAAGTACAATTAATTGTTTTTATAAAAACTATAAAATGGATATTAGAGAATTAATATTAGATGAGAATGACGATCTTTTTGGAGTTGAAGCCATTAGCTTAGTTGAAAACCCAGCTATAGAAGAAAACTTTGTTGCTCTTAAAAATCAAAAAATAGAGTTTAAAACAATAGATGAAGAAAAAAGAATTGTAGTAGGTTTAGCACTAATACCAAACAAACCCATTTACAGAAGGGAAGGAGATGAGGAGTTTTATATATTTTTCTCTAAAGACACGGTAAGAAGAACCGCTGAACTTTATCTTAAAAACAACAACACAAATAACGCAACTTTAGAACACAAATCAAAAGCAGAGGGTGTTAGTGTTGTAGAGAGTTGGCTGGTAGAAAACCCAGAGAAAGACAAGACTTCTTTATATGGTCTTAATGCGGTTGCTGGTTCTTGGGCAGTTGTTATGAGGATATACAATGATGATATATGGAAAGAAGTTAAAGCTGGAACTTATAAAGGTCTAAGTATAGAAGGATATTTTGCTGACAAAGTAGCAATGCCAAAAGAGAAACTTTCTGCAGATGACAAACTTGTAAAAAATATAATAGAAATTTTAAATGCTTAATCTAATTAAAAAAATTATGGGTAATAAAAACAACAGCCCCAAAGGGGGAAAAAGAGGGTGCTTATGTGATGATAACACATATAGTGCTAAGTGCTGTGAAGGCGAATTATTAAATCAAGGCATAGGTGCTTTACAAGATGGTCAAGTTAGTTCTGTTACAAACACCAATACACCTAGAACCATAATCAATAGCAGAGGTTAGAAAATATTTCTTGTTTTTTTACAAAAACATAACAAAGGAATTTAATAATTGTTTTAATATAAATAAATCTTATGAGTGCAACCAAACAAATTAACAAGATTAAAACCTTGCTTGGCTTAGAAGTAAAGCTAGAGCAGATGGCTCTTGACAATGGCACTATTTTAGAAGCAGAATCTTTTGAGGTTGGTATGGAAATTTTTGTCGTAAACGAAGAGGACAGAATACCATTACCAGCTGGGGACTATATGCTAGAAAATGGTAAAATGTTAGCAGTAGTAGATGAAGGTGTTATAGCTGAAATCAAAGAACCTACAGAAGAAGCCCCAGAGGCAGAAGTAGAAGTAGAGGCAGAAGCCGAAACAGCTATACCTAAAAAAGTAGTAGAGTCTATTAGTAAGGAAATGTTTTTTTCTGAAATTGAAAAGCTAAGAAACGAAATTACCCAACTAAGGACAGATTTATCTGCTGCACCTATTGTAGAAGAAGTAAAAGAAGTAGAATTATCTGCAGAGCCTATTAAGCACAATCCAGAAGGGGTTGTAAACAAGAAGCCTTTACAAGTGTATTCTAAAAACAAATCAAAATCTACGACTGACATCGTATTTAACAAATTATTTAACAAGTAAAAATAAATAAAAAATGGCAACAACTACAAGCATTACAACTTCATACGCTGGCGAGGCGGCTGCTGGGTACATCTCTGCAGCTTTACTTTCTGGTTCTACTATCCAGAATGGTGGTATTGAAGTAAAACCAAACATTAAATTTAAGCAAGTTATTAGAAAGCTATCTACTGATGGACTTCTAAAAAATGCTTCTTGTGATTTTGACCCGACTTCTACAATTACAACTGTAGAGCGTATTTTACAACCAGAGCAGTTTCAAGTAAATTTACAAGTTTGTAAGTCTGATTTTGAAAGTGACTGGGATGCAGTATCTATGGGGTACAGTTCTTTTGATTCTTTACCCGCTACATTTGCTGACTACATCTTAGGACACGTAGCTGCTAAGACTGCTGAAAAGACTGAAAAGAATATTTGGAGAGGTACAAATGCAACCGCTGGAGAATTTGACGGATTAGTTACCTTAATGACAGCAGACGCTGATGTTATTGATGTAATAGGTGCAACGGTAACAGCTGCAAACGTAATTGCAGAATTAGGAAAAGTGGTAGATGCTATTCCAGACGCATTATACGGTAAGGAAGATTTATATTTATATGTTTCTCAAAAAGTAGCTAGAGCCTATGTAAGAGCATTAGGTGGTTTTGCTGCTAGTGGTTTAGGTGCAAATGGAACAAATGCAGAGGGTACTCAATGGTACAACAACGGTTCACTTTCTTTTGATGGTGTTAAAATCTTTGTAGCAAATGGTTTAGCTACTTCTTTTATTGTAGCAGCTGAAAAGTCTAACTTGTTTTTCGGAACTGGATTACTTGCTGACCATAACGACGTTAGATTAATTGATATGTCTGAAACTGATGGTTCTAAAAATGTTAGAATCGTAATGCGTTTTAGTGCTGGAGTTCAGTACGGTATTGGTTCTGATATTGTTTTATACACACCAGCAATATAAATTTAACTAGGGGGTTTAATAGCCCCCTTTTTTACTAACTTTTAAATAGATAAAAATATGGCTTGTGATGCTACTCTTGGGAGGCTAGAACCTTGCAAAGATTCTGTAGGAGGTTTAAAAAGTATTTACTTTGTAAACTATGCTGCAACTGCTTTAAGTGGTGCGACTTTAGATACGGATGGAATTGTTACTGCTTTTGGAACTCCCCTTACTTTATATAAATACGACTTAAAAGGAACCAACTCCTTTGATGAGGCTAATGAAAATTCCAGAGAAAATGGGACTTCTTTTTGGACTCAAACAGGTACAATAGTACTTAAAAAACAAGATGCTGTTACCCAAAAAGAACTAAGACTTATCTCTTATGGCAGACCTATTATCTTTGTAGAGGACTATAATGGTAACTATAGAATTGCTGGTTTTGAAAACGGCTGTGAGGTTGCTGTTTCTAGTGCTAGTGGTGCTGGTATGGGAGACTTAAACGGTTATAATCTTACCTTTACTGGTCAAGAGAAAAACCTAGCTACTTTTGTTGATAGTTCTATTATAAACGACACGACTAATACGGTTGTTGTTGTAGGAACTTAATTACTTTATTTACTTTTTTAAAGAGGGGCAAGTTTAACAACTTAGCCCTTTTTTTGTTTTTATAAAAAGGTAAAATATGATTGTTTTAAAACCTATTAGCACTAATCAAACACTAAAGTTTATTCCTAGAGAATACGCTGCTACTAAGGTTATAATAACAGATGAGGCTACTAATACAGAGGTAGAAATAAGCGGAACTTTTACTATTGATAAATACTATTTAACAGCCTCTTTAATATTTGACTTAAAAGAAGGTAGATTCTATAATTTAAGCGTTTTAAATGGAACGGACATAGTTTATAAGGATAAAATATTTTGTACAACGCAAACAGCACTTAACTACTCTATTAATAAGGATGAGTTTATAAGCAATGTTTCTTCTAATGAATACATCATTTTATAAATGGAAAATATACACATATTAAATCTAAGTAAATACACCGCCCCTAGTATTGTAGAGGTTAAAAATAAGGAGTGGGTTAATTACGGTACAGATAATAATTACTTTGACTATTTGATTAAGCGTTATGTAGGTTCTACTACTAACAATGCTATAATTAATGGTATGTCTAAAATGATATACGGTAAGGGGGTTGATGCTACTGACTCTAATAGAAAACCAGAACAATACGCACAGTTAAGGTCTATAGTCTCTAAGGAGTGCTTAAAAGCCTCTGTAATGGATAGGAAGCTATTAGGTATGGCTGCCTTGCAAGTTACTTATGATAAAGGTAAGGTTAAAAAGGTTACTCATTTTCCTATGCAGACTTTAAGGGCTGAAAAATGCAATGAAGATGGGGAAGTAGAGGCTTGGTATTACCATCCAGATTGGTCTAAATACAAACAAAGTGATGAGCCTAAAAGAATACCAGCATTTGGATATAACGGAAACAAAGACAACGAAATATATATAATTAAACCTTATGTAACTGGGTCTTATTATTACCCACCAGTAGACTATCAGGGTGCTTTGCCTTATGCTTTATTAGAGGAAGAAATTGCTGATTACCTTATTAATGATACCTTAAATGGCTTTAGTGGCACTAAGGTAGTGAACTTTAATAGAGGTATTCCAGAACCAGAAAAAATGGAGGAGGTTAAAAACGACGTATTGTCTAAATTAACTGGCTCTAGGGGAATGAAAGTAATAGTAGCATTTAACCCTAATGCAGAAAGCAAGACAACTGTAGACGATATACCGCTAAATGATGCACCAGCACACTACCAATATCTTTCAGATGAAGCATTTAAGAAGCTAATTGTAGGGCATAGGGTTACTTCCCCGATGTTATTAGGTGTAAGAGACGGTAATAGTGGCTTAGGAAACAACGCTGATGAGATAAAAACAGCTACTTTATTATTTGATAACCTTACTATTAAGTCATATCAAGAAGAATTTACTGATGGTTTAGAAGAAATACTAGCTGTAAATGATATTAGTTTAAAACTTTACTTTATTACAATACAGCCTTTGGAGTTTACGGATACTTCTGGTATGGATGCAGAGACTAAAGAAGAAGAAACTGGTATAAAAATGTCTGCACAAAGCAATCCTTTAATAGATTTAGGAGAAGATTTAGAAGATGAGTGGGAGTTAATAGATTCACAAGAGGTGGACTATGATACAGAAGATAAATTAGACGCAGAAATAGAGGCATTAAACAACCCTAAACAATCTGTATTGTCTAAAGTATGGAATTTTGTAAGTACTGGAACGGCTAGACCTAACAGTAAAAGCGAACAAGACAAAGAAATAGGCAACTTAAAATACAAGGTTCGTTACAGATACACGCCTTTAGCTACAAGTGCCGATAGCAGACCTTTTTGTGAAAAGATGGTAGCAGCTGACAAGCTATACAGAAAAGAGGATTTAATAGCTATGGAAAACCAAGTAGTAAATGCTGGATGGGGTGCTAGAGGTGCTGACACTTATTCTATATGGCTTTATAAAGGCGGTGGAGACTGCCATCATAAATGGTTAAGACAAACATTTGCAAGTACTGTAAAGGTAGATGTAAACAACCCTAATGCACCACAAGTATCTACTAACCAATCTGAGAGAGATGGATTAAGAGTACGAAACCCTAAAGAGGTAGCTATGAAACCAATGGATATGCCGAACAGAGGATTTTTACCAACTAACAAAAGATTTAACTAATGGCTAAAGCGTTATTTATAACACCAAAAGACCTTAAAAGATATAGTGTATTTAGCGGAAACCTAGATACTGATAAATTTATTCAA
>Ga0222660_1000888_pt1 | contig 12115 bp, 15 predicted proteins | sample AntAcemetagen549_FD_179832 | JGI IMG/M metagenome (GOLD analysis project Ga0222660, IMG submission 179832) | Saline water microbial communities from Ace Lake, Antarctica - #549 | ecosystem: Environmental > Aquatic > Non-marine Saline and Alkaline > Saline | place: Antarctica: Ace Lake...
GCTCTCGGTGGGGTGGCGCCGAACGAGAATGGGGACCGTCTGCCCGTTTTGCTCTATCGACACGCGCAGATCGTGGACATCCTTGGGATCGAGGCGATCGGAATACCGCTCGTCTTCGATCTCGGCCGGATCGAGATCCCAAACATGGTGCGCATCCACAGCATCACGCGCTGAGCGCAGCGCTCGATTGCTCGACATCATGCTTCCAGCCACAGGCGGCGTCCCCGCTGTTGCGAGACTGTCGAGCATGGACATGCGCTTCTTTTTGCTGTCGGTCATCAGCGCCCCCAAGTCTTTTGTATGAGCTGGGCGATCTCGTCATTGACCGCGTTCAAGCTTTCAATGGCCCGGTCATAGGTCGTACGGGTAAAAGCGCTCCGCTCGACCTCATAGAGGGTTTGCTTGGTCAGTCCCGCATCAGATATCGCAGTGGACTTGAGCATGGGTGCGTTCAAGACTTTGTCACCATACATCGTGCGCAAGAACGCAACGATTCGGTTCTGAGGCGCGTCTGTCGGCTCGTAGCGGGTCAAGAGATATCGCATCCAGTCATGCGACATATCGGCCCCGCTATCGGCGATGACGTCCATCAGGTCGGCCGTCATTCTGAGGAACTGGCTCATAGACATCACGTCGAGCATCTCGGGATGGATCGTCACGAGGACGCCCGTCGCGGCCGACAGAGCGGACATAGTCAGGAACCCAAGCTGCGGCGGGCAGTCAATCACGACCACGTCGTACTGCTCATCGACCTGTGCTAGTACCTCCTTCACCCTGAAAAAAAACAAGCCGGCATTGCCCTTGGCAAGCGCCCTTGGCGTCTCGTGCTCGAACTCCATCAGTTCGAGATTCCCGGGAATCAGATCGAGGTTCGGGATGTATGTCTTGCGGATAACCTCTGCGATCGGAACCGGGTCTTCATACCGGATCGCATCGTAGAGCGTGCCGCCATCCAGCAGGTCAAATTCAGGCTGAACCCCATGCAAGGCTGTCAGTGAGGCCTGCGGATCAAGGTCGATCGCCAGCACCCGGTAACCCTTGAGGGCAAGCCGCTGTGCAAGATGTGCGGACGAGGTCGTTTTCCCGGAACCGCCCTTGAAATTCATCACGCCGATGATCTGAAGATGGTCACCTGCGCGGCGACCAGGCAAATAGTCGCCGGGCTTCCGAGCTGTTTTTTCCAAAAGAACCCGCAGGTTCTGGATGTCTTTAGCCGAATAGTGCCTGCGGTTCCCCGAAGTGACCTCAGGCGACGGCCCCTTGCCATCAAGATGCAGCTTTCTGAGGTATGAATCGTTGACACCCAGCAGAGCAGCGGCTTCCCCAGAGGTGAATTTGCGCATAGACTTAGACGCGTCGGGTGGGAAGAGACTCTCGCGCTGCGAATGCAGTTGTGCCGCCAGCAACGCAGAGTGCTGACGGATCACGGCGTTCAGGTCTTCCTGGGTATCTGCTCTGCTCATCTGCCCTCACTTGTCCGCATCGTGTTCACGGATTGTGGCGTTTAGTCGCCCTTTTCCGTGACTATTGCCCGAGGGATCAGATTCGTGCAAGACTTTTCTAGATTTGGTGTTCAAAGGTCTGACATGCACAAGAGTGTCCAGATCTCGACGTCAAGCTTGCCCTTACGCTCAGTATGATATACTTTTTCAAGCGTATATCTAAGCTAGGAGGTCACGATGCATGTCGCGAAATGGGGAAACTCGCTTGCCGTCCGCCTGCCTGCGGAGCTCGTCCGTGAGCTTGGCCTCAAGGAAGGTGACCAGATCGACCTGGTGAAGGATAACGGCCAAGTAAGAGTGCGCCGCTTGGCCCGCGCAGATGAGGTGCTGAACGGTCTGCGCCGCTTCCGGGGCAAGCTGCCCGCTGTGGAACGCCTCAGTCGCGACGACACGCATGAGCGCTGAGTTCGCGGACACGAATGTTATTCTCTACCTGCTCGACAGCGGCCCGAAGGCCGATCGAGCCGAGGCCATCCTGGGGCAGGGGCCCCGGATCAGCGTTCAGGTCCTGAACGAGACGCTGGTGAACTGCCGCCGAAAAGCCGGCCTCAGTTGGGAGGAAGCAGCGGCATTTCTCGAAGGGGTGCGAGCCTTGTGTCCCGTCGAAGACCTGACCCTTCAGACCCATGACGTCGGCCGCGCCTTGGCGGAACGTTACGGCTTCTCGATCTACGATGCTATGATCGTGGCCAGCGCATTGGTCGCGGGGTGTACGACGCTGTGGAGCGAGGACATGCAGAATGGCCTGCTTGTGGAAAACAAGCTGCGGATCGTGAACCCCTTTGCATGAGCGGACAGCTTCTGAGCCTCGCGAGGGCAACAGCCTTGCAATCTTTCCATATCGTGGATGCTTTGCAAGGTTATTCTGCTCAATCAAGCAGCCCAAGCCTCTCGGCCCGCTCCAGCAGCATCTTCACCGACGAGGGCTGCCAGCTTGTCCGCCCGCGCGGTGTGCGCTCGCGCATCGCTTCCAGCCGGGTGCAGATCGCCTGAAGGGTGGCGTCGGGATCCGCGCCCTTGATGGCGGCGACGATGGCGGGCAGACGGTCGTCGGTTTCGCGGCGCTCGGCGCGGGCCAACACTGTTGCGGGCAGAAAGCCATCGCGGACATAGGCGTTCACGGCGCGCAACAGACGGCTTTGCGTCCAGCGCCGAGCCTCGGGCAGGGGGCCGTTGATGATGCGCAGCACGTCCTCCCACGCCATGTCGGGCCGCAGGCGGCGGACATGGGGCACCCAGTCCTGTGCCGTTTCATTCAGCCGCTCCATGTAGCCGTCCTGTCGCGCCAGCCGCACCTTGCGCAACGCGGCGGGGTCTTTGGCCCGCAGCCCAGGGTTCCCGCCCACGCGGCCCTTAGTGCGCGCGCTTGCAAGCCCGGCCTTGGTGCGTTCGCGGATCAGCGCGCGCTCGAACTCGGCCGCAGCACCCAGGACCTGCAGTGTGAACTTGCCCTGCGGGGATGCAGTATCGATGGGATCTTCGATCGAGCGAAAGAACGCGCCCTTGGCTTCCAGCCGCTCGATCACCTCGAGGAGATGCGACAGCGATCGCGCCAATCGGTCGATCCGCACGACAACCAGCGTATCGCCCTTGCCTATCCGTTCCAACACCCGTGCCAGCACTGGCCGTGCGCGATTTCCGCCCGAGGCCTGTTCTTCATGGATATCGGCGCAGCCTGCGGATTTCAGAGCCTGCGACTGGGGCAGGGGGGTCTGATCCTCAGTCGAAACGCGTGCGTAGCCGATTAAAGGCATCAAAATAGGCTTTTTACAGTTTCAGGTATCAGGAGTAAACGACCGTTTGTAAACGAATGCAAGGGTGTACTCTGTGGCCTTGTTCAGTGGAAAGCCCTTTATTTCCATATGCTGAGCGCGATCGGAGAGTTCTCGCAGACCATCGCCCCCGCGTGCTATATAAGGAATGCAGGCGCGCTCAAACAAAACACTTGGGTAAAATGCAAAATAGCCATATTTTGCACATATGATGCCTCAAACTCCTTCTGTGTATGATAAATCTGACACCATCGTCATCGATGCCGAGGAGGTCGAACTGGCGTCCGAGGACGACTTATGGTTCCTGCCCGGTCCGATGGAAGTCGAACCGGACTATCTGACGCCCGGACCACCGGAGGAAGGGCGCGAAACCGCGGTGCTCGAGGCATGGCGGAAGGCAGAGGCGGGCCATGCCGCGCGTCTTGCCCGTGTCGCCGGCCGCCTAGGTGCGCTGGACGATCGGTTGCGCCGCGGCCCGGATGGCTGGCGGCACAGGCTTGCCCTGATCGAGGCGGGTGACCTGAGCTGGTTCGCGGGTGACCGAATTGGGCCGGATCGGGTGGCGCTTTGGATCTCCCTACGCCTGGCCGGCGTCCAGGACGACACCGCAGCGCTTGCGCGTGTCGGATGGGCGGTGCGCCGTCTGACAGGCGGTCCCGGCCCAGAGGACCTGTCCGCATTCCTCGACCGCCGCGACCCCGAAAACATGGTCGATGAAGCAGAACCCTTCGCGGATCGCGCCGGAAGTTGGCTCGACATGATGGCGCAAGCCGCAGATTTGCACTCGATCACCCGCGCCTGCATGGGCTTCCACCTATGGAGTCTCGCGGGCCTCGGGCACCATGGCGACCGGATGGAAGCGGCCGTCACGGCGTCACGCGTCGCGGCCAGCGAAGGTAAGGGAGCTGTCTTTGCGCCGCTGGCTATGGGCGGGGCAGGGGGGCTGCGCGCCGGCGGGCCACCAACGGAGCGCTTGGAGCGATGGCTTGATGGAATGGAAACCGCATGCCTGACCGCGATGCGGCACCTCGACGATATCGAGGCTTGGTCGGCGCGGGCGGAAGCCGAAATGACCCCGCTTTCGGGCAAGACCCCGCCCGCCTTGCGCGCCGTGCTGGCAGAATGGCCCCTAATCTCTGCCCCGATGGCTGAGGTCCTGACCAGCGCCAGCCGCGCCGCCATTCAGCGCAACCTTGCTTGGATGGAAGGGCGGGGGCTGATCCGCGAGGCGACAGGGCAGGGGCGGTATCGTATGTGGCGCGCTAAAAGCTGACAGAAGCGACTGTGGCGTCAGCCGTCAGGGAACAGGATCGCCTCTACGTCCATTGCCCCATTCAAGATGTGCAGGATGGTGATCCGGTCAGCGCCGATGCGGTAGAAGATCAGATATCGGCCGTGCACCCTGCGACGGACGCCGTGATGTTCGTATCGGGGCACCACGGGCCAGGCTTGTGGCATGTCGGCAACATCGAGGCAAAGCTGGTAGAGTTCGCGCACGAAGCTCAGCGCCCGTACCGGGTTGTCTCGGGCAATGTAGTCGCCGATGGCTTCAAGGTCCGCCTCAGCCTCGGCGGTGATCAGGATCTTCATTCCGTTGGCCGACCCGCACCTTCATACTTGCGCTCAAGGCGCGCGACGACATCGGCCAGTGGCCTTACCCGTCCTGCGTCATCATCGGCCATTCCGCGCACCAAAGCCTGATCGAGCACCGCCAGTCGCGCCTCACGCTCCTGGATCAGGCGGATGCCTTCCCGAAGAACCTCGCTCTTCGAATTGTATCGACCGGTCTCAACCAGCTTCGCAACGAAGCTCTCCAACTGACTTCCAAGGTCTGCGCTGATCATGCAAGACGTCCTCATTTTGTGAAGGCAGGATAGCAGAGTTGATAACTGTTATCAAGATAGGGCGGTGACGACAAAGAGTGCAGATGGCGTCTGTTCCTTCTTGGGTTATCGGTGGCTGGCCTTTGGACTGGGCCTCTGGTCAGGCCAAGATCCAGAAACGACTGGCCGAGGGAGCAACGCCCACGGATATTGCAAGAGAATTGCGGGTTTCGCGCGGCACCGTTTACAAAGCCAAACATCAGATGGAGGAGCCTGCATGAGCGATAATGTGCATCCATTGCGGCCGCCGCTGAAGGCTCTCACACCAGAGTATCCGTCTTGATCAAGCTGCTTTTTTCACCCAGTTTCGATTTGCTTTGATGAGTGCGTTGGCGAGCTCAATGAGCTTTCGCATGAGCGCAGTAAGGGCGACTTTTGGTGGCTTTCCAGCGTTGATCATGGCTTGATATTTAGCCCTGAGGTCGGGGTTGTGTCTCATCGCCACAAGGGCTGGCATATAAAGGGCGTCTCTCACCACTTTCCGGCCACCTTGAATGAATGACTTCCCTCGCCATTGTCCAGATTGACGCGTCATCGGGGCTAGGCCAGTCAAACTGGCCACCTGCTTTCGATCCATACTCCCGATCTCGGGCATCTCTATCAAAATGGTGGCAGCACAGACTGCACCGATGCCAGGAATTGAGCGGAGGATTTTCATCGAATGCGCCAGCGTGTCGCTGGAGTGTATCAGACGGTCAATCTCAGCATTAATTTCAGCGATTTGCTTATCCACTTGAGCCAAGCGGGCTTTGCTTTGACGGCAAGTGATGGGCAGAGTTTGGGTTTTCATTCGGCTCATGATGCCCGTTCTATCCTTGATCAATCCCGATCTAAATGAGCGTAACTCCTTAAGATCGTGTTGAATTTCAGCTGCTGGCTCATCTGGTTCTAATGCAAATACATGCCCCATGTCGGCCAGCATTTTGGCATCAACGGCGTCGGTTTTTGCGCGCACGCCTTGTGCTTGTGCAAACCGGCGTGCCTGCAAAGGGTTCACCTTTACCAATGGCAAATGTGCGCCCAAAGCGCGTTCTAGCCCGCCGTGATAAGCCCCTGTAGCTTCATAAACAACGCGTGTCACTGCTGTCTTTGCGCAGAACTTGGAAAGCGCCTTAAATCCTGCAGGGCAATTGCTAAACGACATCATCTTCCCGTCGCTCAGCCGGTGAATGTCTAAAGTGGCTTTGGAAATGTCTATACCAATGGTATCATCCGTCATCTTCGTCATATCCTATGCTTGTCCTAGAGGGCTTCGTGCCGCTCTGTATCCGTTCAGGCCTTTGGCGAAGGTGGTGGTTGATCTTACTCCAGGACGGTCCTTAAAGACCAAGCGCTAAACGATCCAACCACCACCACAGATCAGCATTTTAAAATGCTGATCTGTGGCTCTTGTTTCGCACAAAAGCTGTGATCTTCATAAGACAAGCTTTGTGAAAAGCTCCAGCAAGAAATGCTCGCGGCGTGCCGACGTATCGCCAAAGCGCAGGGATTGACCGTCGTCGATGGCGGGCTTCTTGAGATGAACCTGTGGACGGGGTTTGAGTTCAGCGTCAAGGTCGGTATCCCCTTGCCCGACGGAACCGTTTTCGACCCCGAAAAGGCCAAGTTCGAACTGCTCGCAAGAAACTATGGTCTCAGCCCGGACGACTTCGGCCGGGAATTCTCAACCGGGCGGGAAACATTCCGTATCGTCGGCATCGAAACCCGCAGACCAAAATACCCGATCAATGTCGAACGTCAGCCCGATCGGCAGGGGTTCAAGTTCACGGCAGAAAACGTCGTCATGTGCCTCAAGGCGATGGATGGACCCAAATGATCACCCTTTGTTCCTGCAAACGCCCAAATATGCAGCTTCGGGCCAGTTAGGCCAAATATGGATGAGGGAGACAGTCCAGCGTTTCCTATGCGTAGCTCGATTGACATCTTATTTCTATCAATCTAGAAATATCGAAAAGGAGTCGCTTGGCATGGATATCGATGTCACCGCCACGCGCCTTGCTGCCTTGGGAAACCCAACGCGTCTGCGCATTTACCGACTGCTGGTGCGCGCAGGGCAAGCGGGCCTGGCCATGGGGAAGATTCAGGAAAAGCTTGGGATTCCGGGGTCAACTCTGTCGCACCACTGCCGCACACTTGTTGTCGTCGATCTCATACAGCAGGAGCGGGTCGGCACTTCGCTGATTTGCCGGACGAATTATCCGGTCATGCAGGGCCTTATCGACGATCTGGCTGCGGAGTGTTGCAGCGATGCCGTTAACTGATGGGGCCGATGCAGACCTTGTGATGCCTCCTATTTCGATGTTTCTAGCAGTAAAGAATAAGACAATAATAATGACGGTTGCCATTTTTGGTGCGAGCCAGGCCGGACTTGCCGGAGCCGTCGAAATATTCGAGCGCACCATGGAGCCGCTGACCCTCTGGCAGCTGTCGCAGTTTGCGCGCGCTGCAAGAGCTTTTGTCGCAAGCCAGCCCAAACAGAAAGCCGCCGCATGCTGCTGAGGCTCTCTGCCAAAAGACGCGGCGCTGTCGTGGCAGCCCTTGGCACCGCACAAACCATCGCTTGGGCCTCCAGCTACTACATCCCGGCGGTGCTGGCGGTGCCGATGGCCGAGACCTTTGGTCTGCCTGCGGTCTGGATTTTCGGGGCGTTCTCGATGGCGATGACCGTCTCGGCCATCGTCGGCCCTTGGGCAGGGGCGCGGATCGACCGCTTAGGTGGGCGGGGGGTGCTGATGGCGTCGAACCTGATCTTTGCCTGCGGGCTTGGGGTGCTGGCCGTTGCCCCATCACTGGAACTGCTGTTCGTGGGATGGGCCATTGTCGGGCTGGGCATGGGTATCGGTCTGTATGAGGCGGCCTTTTCCACACTGGCGGGCCTTTACGGAACTCAGGCACGCGGGCCGATCACCGGCATCACCCTGATTGCGGGCTTTGCGAGCACGGTGGGTTGGCCGCTGTCGGCCCTGATGCTGGCAACCTGGGGGTGGCGCGAGGCGTGTCTGGGCTGGGCGTTGATCCATCTTTTCCTTGCTCTGCCGCTGAATGCGCTGTTGCCCGGCGGCAAAGCGCAACCGGTAGCCAGCCCTGCGGCGCAGGCGGTGGATGGCCCCCCGCCACCGAAAGGCGCTTTGACGCTGCTGGCCTTTGTTTTTGCAGCGACGTGGTTCAATTCCACGGCCATGGCCGCGCATCTGCCGGGGGTGTTGCAAGCCGCCGGGGCCAGCACGACCATGGCCATAGCGGCCGGGGCCATGATCGGGCCCGCGCAGGTGGCGGCGCGGGTGCTGGAATTCGGGTTGCTGCGCCGGTTCCATCCGCTGGTCTCGGCGCGGCTGGCGGCTGCGGCCCATCCGGTTGCCGCAGTCGCGCTGGTCGGCTTTGGCGGACCTGCGGCCTATGCCTTTGCCATTTTGCACGGCGCGGGCAACGGCATTCTGACCATCGCCAAGGGAACACTTCCGCTGGCGCTGTTCGGCGCTGCCGGGTATGGCCAGCGGCTTGGCTGGCTCAATGCGCCCGCGCGGGTGTTGCAGGCGGCGGCACCGTTGATCTTTGGCGCTGCACTGGCGGCATGGGGGGTGCAGGCCATCTGGTTGACGGCAGGAGTCGGGTTGGCGGCCACTCTGGCGCTGTTCCTGCTCAGGCGGAGCTGAGCCTGCGCGCCGCCAGCCAGCTTGCGAGCGCCATGACTCCGGCGGTGGCAAGGCATAAAGGCAGGCCGCCTAACTGATAGCTGAGGCCCGACAGCAAAGTGCCGATCAGGCGGCCTGCGGCGTTGGCCATGTAGTAGAACCCCACGTCGCGGGTGATACGTTCGGCGCTGCCGAAGGCGAGGATCAGGTAGGAATGAACCGAGGAATTGACCGCGAAGACGAAGCCGAACAGGAGAAGTCCCGCCATCAGGGTTGCGGTGAGCCAGTCGGCGGGGCCGCCCGCAGCCCATGCGGCCAGCGCGAGGGCAAACGGAATGGGCACCAGAAGCCCGGCCCAGAAGATCGCCTTGGCGGTAATCGCCGCCTCAGACTGGCCCTTGCCGCCAAGGATGCGCGGGGCTGCGGCTTGAACCGCGCCATAGGCGATGATCCACAGCGCCAGAAAACTGCCGATCAGAAAGAACGCCGCGCGCCGTCCCTCAGCCGTGCCGTCCGACAGGACCATCTGGAAATAGACTGGCACGCCCACCACGAACCAGACGTCGCGCGCACCGAACAGGAACATCCGCGCGAGTGAAAGGCGGTTCACCCGGGCATCCTTGGACCGCCATCCGCCCCAGGCCTCATCAGCCTTCATCCGCCCCGGCAGGCCCGCGGGCAGGAACAGCAAGACCGCAATCAGGATCACCGCCAGAACCGCCGCCATGCCCCAGACTGCCGCCTCGAACCCCGCCAGCGCCAGCAGGGCAGCCCCAAGTAAAAAGCCAAGTCCCTTTACCGCGTTCTTCGATCCCGTCAACGCCGACACCCAGCGGAACAACCCGCCGTCTTCCTTGGGGGCGAGCAGCTTGACGGCGGATTTGGATGACATCTTGGCCAGATCCTTGGCCACGCCCGATACGCCCTGCACCGCCATGACGAACGCGACCGAGGCGGCGATGCTCCATGTCGGGTCCAGTTGCGCCAAGACCACCAGCGCCCCGACCTGCAGCGCCAACCCGCCGTAAAGCGTGGCCGCAAGACCGAACCTTGCCGCCAGCCACCCAGCAGCGAGGTTGGTCACGATCCCCGCCACCTCATAGAGCAGGAACAACCAGGCCAGCTGGATAGGGGTGAAGCCGAGGCTGTTGAAGTGCAGCAGCACCAGCATCCGCAGCGCACCGTCCGAAAGCATGAAGGCCCAGTAAGCTGCCGTGACGGCGGCATAGGCGCGCAGTGGGTTCGGGGGGGCGTCAGTCACAGGGACGCCGCCACCATGCGGGTAATGTCGGCCAGACGGCAGGCATAGCCCCATTCGTTGTCATACCAGGCGTAGATCTTCACTTGCGTGCCGTTGATGACCATCGTCGATTGGGCGTCGATGATCGCCGACCGTGGGTCGTTGGTATAGTCCGACGACACCAGCGCGCGGGTCTCGAAGCCGAGGATGCCCTTGAGCGACCCTTCTGCGGCGGCCTTGAAGAGCGCATTGACCTCTTCGACCGTAGTGGGCCGTTCTACCTCGAACACGCAATCCGTCAGCGAAGCGTTCAGAAGCGGCACCCGCACGGCATGGCCGTTCAACCGCCCCTTTAGTTCGGGGTAGATCAGCGTGATGGCCGTCGCCGAGCCCGTTGTGGTCGGGATCAGGTTCAAGAGGGCCGACCTCGCGCGGCGCATGTCCTTGGCAGGGCGGTCCACAATCGTTTGTGTATTGGTGACGTCATGGATCGTGGTGACTGATCCATGCCGGATCCCGATGCCTTCGTGGATGACTTTCACCACCGGGGCGAGGCAGTTGGTGGTGCAACTGGCCGCCGTGATCAGGGACTGGCTGCCGTCGTAAAGATGGTGATTCACCCCGTAGACAAGGTTCAGCGCGCCGCCATCCTTGACCGGGGCGGAGACCACGACCTTCTTGACCCCGGCAGCATAATAGGGCGCAATCTTGGCCCCGGTTTTGAACACACCGGTGCAGTCGATCACCAGATCGACGCCGAGTTCGGCCAAGGGCAGCGCCTCGATGGTCCGCTGATGCGTCAGTCGGATGGGCTGGCCGTTCAGGATCAGACCGTTCTCGTCATAGCTAACAGCAGTTTTCCAACGGCCATGGACTGAGTCGAACTCCATCAGCAAGGCATGCTGTTCGGGGTCGCCTACGGGATCGTTCAACAGCACGATCTCACCCCCTGCGCCGGTGTCGATCAGATCGCGCAGCGCGAGTTTACCGATGCGGCCAAGGCCGTTCAGGGCAATGCGGGTCATGAGCGTTCAGCCTTTTGCCGAAGTGTCGTGCGCAGCGCCGATGTGATCGACCCGGGCTTGCAGCGCCAGCCTTGTGAGCTGCTCGAACGGCAATTCGACGAAAGCCGCGGTGCGCCGCCGCAGCGCGCCGTAAGTTTGGGCAAAGACCAATGCCTTCTCGGCGTCGGTGCCAGTTGCCTTGACCGGATCAGGCAGGCCCCAGTGGCCGGTGATCGGCTGGCCGGGCCACGGCGGGCATTCCTCGGCGGCTGCCGTATCGCAGACGGTGAAGACGAAATCCATCTGGATCGAGTTAGGCTTCTGGAACTCGGACAGGTGCTTGGACCGCAGAACCGTCACATCATGCCCGTTGCGTCGCAAGACCTCCAGCGCGAACGGGTTCAACTCGGTATTGGGCCGGGTTCCGGCGGAGAAGGCCTGGAACTTGCCTTTCCCCAGATCGCGGAGCAGCGCCTCGGCGAAGATCGAGCGGGCGGAGTTGCCCGAACAGATGAAAAGCACGTCGAAACCGGTGTCTGGGAAAGCAGTATTTGGCATAGCGGTCATATCCTTGTGGGCCGCAAGCAGCGGGGAAAGCAGGTCAGGCCGGGCGCGGCCTACATCGAGCGCGAGATAGCCGATCAGCCCTTCGGTCGCATCCAGTTCGACGGCATAAAACAGCGACCTTCCCTGCCGTTCGACCTGTACAAGACCGGAAGCCGTCAGGTCGGCCAAATGATGCGATAGCGTATTCTGCTTCAGCCCCAGCGCCCCGGCGATCTCGGTCGGCCGCACACCCTGCGGCGCAAAGCGCATCAGCAGGCGAAACACGGCCAATCGGCCGGGATGGCCGAGAGTGCGAAAGGCATGGGCGGCGCGATTCTGTTCCATGATTCCTGAATAACCGAAATTATGATTTCCGCCAGTGAAGGTTTCATGACGGTCTGGTGCCGCAGTGCCGCCCATGGAACGGTTGCCGAAGCGAGGTCTTGGCACTTAATACCCTGATGTCGACGCAGATCATTGGAACTGCCTGCCGCGTCACTGGACGGTATGGCGTGCAGTGCTGAAATCGGAATCAA
>Ga0222660_1000896_pt1 | contig 12067 bp, 4 predicted proteins | sample AntAcemetagen549_FD_179832 | JGI IMG/M metagenome (GOLD analysis project Ga0222660, IMG submission 179832) | Saline water microbial communities from Ace Lake, Antarctica - #549 | ecosystem: Environmental > Aquatic > Non-marine Saline and Alkaline > Saline | place: Antarctica: Ace Lake | collected...
CTGATGAAATGCTCCCTTGTGATGAATAACGAGACCAACGGCTTTTCCATGCTCCCCATGCTTGGGGGCCGCAGTGGCAAATGTGAGGCACGCCTTCAGCGTGCGGGTTGGTTTTTCGATACGCACCCGGGGAACGTATCCGTTCCCCGGGCTACGGTGGATGTTGACCTTCGGCCAACGAATTTCCCATTCGCCAACGACCAATCCCACCACGGTGGCCATGACATCATTCCCCGCATCGCGCGTCTCCATTCGCCATCGGCGAATTTCACCGTAGCCCAGGGCCGTCCCGCAAGGCGGGGCGACCCTGGGATACCCGCACCACACGAAAATCGCACGCTGAAGGCGTGCTTCACAGGCCGCCCCCCCTTAAAAGCCCAAAAACAACCAACCAATCCCACCGCGTGAAACCCTCAATCCACCCCGCAACATTATCAAGCACCTCGAATCCATGACTATTAGCCGGAACCTTCCACGCGCTGCCTGCGCCTTCCTTTCAAGATGCGCCTGCCTGCTCGCTTTCGCCATCCCCGTCCACGCCGCCACCTTCAACGCCCGCGACTACGGCGCGGTGGCGGACGACAAGACCGACAACACCGCCGCGTTTTCCAAATGCATGGAAGCCATCGTCGCGGCGGGCGGCGGGAAAATGTATCTGCCCGATGGCGTCTATCGCGGCCGCATCATCATCCCGCCCGTGGGCGGGCCGAGCTGGATGACCATCGAGATCGTCGGCGAGAGCGAGCCGCCGCCGGTCTGGGGCACCATCGGGGATTTTCCATTGCGGGACAAGGGCACCATCGTCAAGAGCCTGGAAACCTCGGGCACTGCGGTCATCTCCGCCACGAGGGGGAGTCTGTATTCCGGCTTTTCCGGGGTGTATGTGGTGATCCGAAACCTGGATGTCCGGACCTATGACAACCCGCGGATCAGCGGCATCGACCTGAACCATGCCGCGCAATGCCGGCTGGAGAACGTGGTGGTCACCACCGGCGTTTACAACGTCCAGGCTTCCAAACCGACCCACGGAACCAATGGGATCGTCACCCCGCGCGTCAACAACGCGGCACTGACCATCCTGCGCAACGTGCTGGTCACCGGTTACCACAACGGCATCGTGGTCAACGAACACACCGACGGCGACCAAATCATGCTCGGCTCGAACATCCACGGGCTGAATTTCCTCCGCGCCGCCCATGCCTCGCGCTTCGGCCGGGTTTGCGCCCAGCGCAACACCCACGCCGTCACGGTGTCGGGTCGGCACGGGTTCACCTTCGAGCAGCTCGCCATCGAGAAGACCGGCCCGAATCAGACCGATGCCAACAACGAGTGGCAGTCCACTGTCGCCGATCTGAACGACCCGGATCATCTCGGTGTCGGCGACATCGACCAATGGGTGGTCCGCGGCAGCGTCGGCGCGGTGCGGGATTTCACCATCCACGGCGGCGTGAACATCCGCACCCGGAGGCTGGGTGAGGCTTCCTCAGAGGTGGAAACCGGGCTCAACGGCAGCTTCGAAAACCCTGCCCTCAACAAGCCCGGCGGATATTTTGAAATTCCCGTCGGCGGCACGGTCGGCGGCTGGGCCCACGCGGCCGGATCGCACTCCGCCTGGATCGTCGATGAGTCCTATGTCTCCCCCCAGCTCCCGGCTGCGGCGGATGGCAGGCAGATGCTGGAATTGGATCATCGAAGCGCCCCGCACTCGCTGGTCTATCGGCCGCTCGACAAACGCGAAGCCGCGGGCGACATCACGCTGTCGGCCCGCTTCGCATTGCGGGACTTCAACGCCGGCCCGCCCGTCCCCGGCGCAGCTTTCCGGCTTCTGCTGCTCACCGGTTCCCCCGGAAATTTCACGACGCTGGCGGATTCCGGCGCGTTGACGCATGCGTCCGTGAAAACCTGGGCCGAACACTCGGTCACGGCAAAAAACGTGCCGGCGGATACGGAACTTTTCATCGGCCTGCAGGCGGAGACGTTCGGAACCGTGGCCAAACCCGTGTTCACACTCGTGGACGACATGAAAGCCGAATGAACCCCGCGTAATCAACCCCATCAACCCCCATCACTCATGAAACACACATCCCGACCCATCCACCTCACCTTGTCACTTCTCTTGCCGGTCATCGCCTGCCTGCTCACCTGCGCCAGCCCGCTCCGCGCGGCCACCTTCAATGCCCGCGACTACGGCGCGGTGGCGGACGACAAAACCGACAACACCGCCGCATTTTCCAAATGCATGGAAGCCATCGTCGCGGCGGGCGGCGGGAAAATGTATCTGCCCGATGGCGTCTATCGCGGTCGCATCATCATCCCGCCCGTGGGCGGGCCGAGCTGGATGACCATCGAGATCGTCGGCGAAAGCGAACCGACGCCGGTGTTCGGCACGATCGGATCATTTCCGCCCTATAACAAGGGCACCATCGTCAAGAGTCTGGAAACCTCGGGCGCTGCGGTCATCTCCGCCACTAAGGGGACCCTTTATTCCGGCTTTTCCGGGGTGTATGTGGTGATCCGCAACCTGGATGTCAGAACCTATGACAACCCGCAGATCGGCGGCATCGACCTCAACTACGCCGCCCAATGCCGGCTGGAGAACGTGGTGGTCACCACCGGCGTTTACAACGTCCAGGCGTCCGAGCCCACCCACGGCACCGCCGGCCTGGTGACCCCGGCCAATAACAACGCCGCCCTGACCATCCTCCGCAACGTGCTGGTCACCGGCTACGACACCGGCATCCTGGTCCGCGAGCACACCGACGCCGACAACATCGTGGTCGCCAGCAACATCCACGGGATCAAGTTCTCCCACGCCAACCACGCCTCGCGTTTTGGCCGTATCGGCACCTACCGCAACACCCATCACGTCACCGTGGAGGGAAAACACGGGTTCCTCATCAAGCAGATGAATACCGAACAACCGGGCGAGGGGCAGACAACTCCACAAACCGCCTGGCAGACGCTGGTCAGCGATGTGAACGACCCCGGCAACCTCGGCACCGGTGACATCAGCTACTGGGTCGTCATCGGCGGGGTGGGCGCGGTGAACACCTTCACCAAGAACGGAGGCACCGGCATCCACGCCCGCCGGATCGGCTCGGCACCGTGAAGCACCCGGGGAACGTGCCCGTTCCCCGGGCTACGGTGGATGTTGACCTTCGGCCAACGGAATCCCTCATTCACCAACAACGAATCCCACCGTTCCCCCCCTGTTCATCAACGACGAATCCCATTCGACCGCCTTCCCCCATTCGCCAACGGCGAATTTCACCGTAGCCCAGGGCCGTCCCGCAAGGCGGGGCGACCCTGGGTCACCACGCACCGCGCAAAATCGCACGCCGTAGGTGTGCCTCAAAGGCCGGTTCGCACCCGTGAAGCACGCCTTCAGCGTGCGGCTTCGCCTTTATGAATCCCCATTCGCCAATCACCAATCACCAATCCCACCACGGGGGCCATGACATCATTCCCCGCACGGCACGTCCCCATTCGCCATCGGCGAATCCCACCGTAGCCCGGGGCCGCCGCGCACGCGGCGACCCCGGGAACCACGCACCACACGAAAACCGCACGCTGAAGGCGTGCCTCACAGGCCGGACACCGGGGACAGCAGAAACAGAAACAATTTTAGCAGTTTCATACATTCCCAAGAATCCGGAAGCAATGCATAATGGAGGGAAACCATGGAGAGGACGGATACCACCACCCTTTCCAAATCAACGATATGCCCCGGTTTCTCCACCATGCCTGCCACCGTCGCCCCGGGTTCCGCCCGGCGCGGAATCGCGGCTTCGCGCTGGTCGTGACGGTTTCGTTGATGGTGCTGCTGACCTTGCTGGCGGTGGGTATGCTGAGCCTGTCGTCGGTCGCACTGCGCGGATCGTCGCAGGACATGGCCATGGCGGAAGCCCGCGCCAACGCCCGGCTGGCGATGATGCTGGCGATCGGCGAACTCCAGAAGGAACTCGGAACCGACCAGCGGATCACCGCGCCCTCCGCCATTCTCGATACCGATCCGGACACCGAAAAACTCGATGGCGTGAGCCACGCCCACCTCACCGGCGTCTGGGACGCGCGCAACGACGCCCTCGGCGACACTCCCGTCTACGCCCGCGGGCCGTCGTTCCGCCGCTGGCTGGTTTCCAACACCGATGCCACCGCGACCGGAACCCTGAACTTCGCCGCCAACGGCACGCTCACCGATCCCGTCGATCTCGCTCCCGGATCGCCCCAGGAAACCGATCCCGTCCGCGCCGGCCGGGTGCCGGTGGGAAACAACGGCCGCCTCGCCTGGTGGGTGGCGGACGAAAACCGCAAGGCGCTCGCCAATCCGCGCGACGATCCCGACCGTGAGGCGAATCCCGGCGCGGCCACCCTCCTCGCCGGTTTCGCCACGCCCGGAGCCCATGGCATCACCGCGCTCGCCGGACTCGAGGATTTCCCATCCAACACCCCGACAAGCGACAAGGCGGTCACCCGGGGCACCCTCGGACTGGTCCACCCGCAGGCAAATCCGGAACGCGTCTTCCACGACCTCTCCCCGTATCCGCGCAGCGTGCTCGCCAGCGTCACCCGCGGCGGCCTGCGCCAGGATCTGAGCCTCTATCTGGAACGCGATGATATCAATTGGCTGGAACCCTGGGGCAAGGCCGAGGGTGCCAATGGCTTGCCCGAAGGCCCGCTCGGCCCCAACGGCCTGCTCGCCCTCGGCGATCCACTCGAATACGACACCCTGCCGTGGAAGACCCTGCACCACTGGGCATACGCCCACCGCCAGCAAATGGCCGATCAGGGCGACCTGGCGCTGAAAGCCATGCTCCGCACCACCCCCGCGCCCGATCCCGTTTCCAATCCGGCCTGGAACAACGGCAACGCCCGCCTGTTCCCGGTGGTCGCCCGCATCCAGGCGCTGATCTCATTCAGCGCACAGCGCGTCGGAACCTCCGATACCTATAACCTCTTTCTCCACAGCTACCCCGTCGTCACCCTCTGGAACCCCTACAACGTGCCGCTGCAAACGGATGCCATGCACATATGGCTGCTCTCGATGCCGCTCGAACACACGGTCAAAATAAACGGGATCAAGCACAGCCTGACCGGAGGTGGAACCAAAAACGGCAATTACATCTGGAACATCTGGAGTGGGGGCGGCGGTGCGAATCCCATCATGGCCATGAACCTGACCGGCGCGCCGCGAAGCCCGTCCATCTCGATGAAGCCTGGCGAGGCCAAGCAGTTCTCCTACTACGGCCCCTGGCCCACCCATCCCAATGCCATCCGCCATGGGCTGGACGAAAGCCCGCCGACGTGGCTGCCGACCCTTCCCGGCCGCGCGCTTCCCATCGGGACCCTCACCGGAAATTCCGCCGACCGCATTTCGGTCGGCACCGCCTTCGCCACCTGGGAGACCAGCGGCAGCGTGTATGGTGCCGGAAACTGGCAGACCACCTTCGAGTTCCGCACCGACTCCCATTCATGGGAGCAAAACGCCCACTCGCCGCGCGCGCTGCAACAACTGTTCCCCGCCCAGGTCGGTTGGCGGCACGAGTTGGCCAACCCGCGGCCGGACACCATTTCCGAGTGGAACCTCCCCAACTCGACCCTGGCCGATCTGACCGACAACCCGCAGCCGTTTCTATTGCTGGACGTGCGCCTCAAGACGCTCGACGAAGCCAAGCTTCCCAATAAAACATGGCTGCACAACATCCCGTATGTCCCTTACGTCGCCGCCACCTCCACCTCCCGGCATTCCGCCGAGGGCGTGGACGCCGCCACCCCCTTCTTCGCCCATCCCTACTCGGTCACCTTCGAGCAGGTCAACAACGTCGAGGGCCTGTTTCAAAACCGGCCCTTCATTGGCTCCAGCAACCGCCCCGGCGGACAGGAGCGCATCGTCGCCGAGTCGTTCCCGCTCGCCCCGCTCACCTCGCTGGCCCAGCTCCAGAACCTGCCGCTGCTCCCGATGGATATGCTCAACTGGAGCGGTTATGCCTATCAGAACCTCGCCATTGGCAACTCCTTCGCCTCGCCCGCCCTCGCGCCCGAAGAGCTGCGCCGCGACTCCTTCCCGTTCAACCTGGGTCAATTCTTCCCGTCGGACGGCGGCGACATCGCGGGCAACACCTATGTCACCTCATGGTTCAACAACGACGAATACACCCTGCCGCATTCCCCCGCGCGGATCGTCGACCGCAGCTATGTCGCCAACCATCTGCTCTTCGACGACTATTTCTTTTCCTCCATGGCCGCGCAAACGGGTCCGGTGTTCCGCCGCTACGGCTCCGAGCGCGATCTATCGGCAACCGTTTCCGGATTCCTTGATGGCACCACGCCCCTGCCCGTGACCGCCTACCGGCCCTGTTTTCCGAACGGTGAGACTCCCTCCGAAACCACGGCGCTTCTCGTCGAAGACGGCAAGGCCGCTCCGGACGCATACCGGCTCATCGCCAGCCGGCTGTTGGCCCTGGGCGGATTCAACATCAACTCGACTTCCGTGGAAGCATGGACCGCCGTGCTTTCCGCCGCGAAAAGGAAACGCCCCGTCACCATGCCCGGCGGCGCCTCGCTGCAAGCCGGAGATCGCGGCGAACACGTCGTCAGCCGCAATCCCAACCCACCCGTCGCCGCGGATTCCGAGGAAGCCCGCTGGCTCGGCTACCGCGAGTTGAGCGATGGGCAAATCCGCGAGCTCGCCGAGGCCGTCGTCCGTCAGGTCAAGCAACGCGGACCGTTCCGCTCGCTCGGCGAGTTCGTCAACCGCCGCCTCGGCACCGACCAGGAAACGGCGCTCCACGGCACCATTCAGGCCGCGCTCGAAGACCCGCAGGTCAGCATCAACGCCGACTACCGCGGAGCTGGCAAGGAACTCACCGCCGCCGACATCGCCGGAACGAATTATGCCTTTCCGGAGGCCGCGCTCGGCTCGCGATACCAAGGCACTCCCGCTTATATCAATCAGGCCGACATCCTCACCCCCATCGCGCCCGTCATCCAAGCCCGCTCGGACACCTTCGTCGTCCGTGGCTACGGCGAGACCCGCAGCCCCGACGGCACCCGCGTCCTCGCCCGCGCCCGCTGCGAAGCCGTCGTCCAGCGCGTCCCCGGTTATCTCGATCCCACTGCGGACTCCGCCGAAACCGCGCCCGCCGCTCTCCAATCCCAAGCCAACCGCGATTTCGGCCGCCGTTTCCTCATCACCTCCTTCCGCTGGCTACACGACAGCGAAGGGTAACACCGTCTCAAACATGAAACATCGAACCATGAGAAGGAAACATGCTGTGCCTGGCGCGCGACCGTGCGTTTCCACGATCCACATCATCGTCTCGGTTCTTGCCTTTCTTTTTCTAACACATCATTCGATCGCGCAGGAAAAGCCCTCTTCCACCATCGATTTCCGGGTCACCCGCTTCGATCCGGGCGATGGCCGTCCGCCGGAGTTCCGCGCCGGCAGCGCCTCGGAGTCCGTCGCTTTCGAAATCCCCATCACCTACATCGCCGGCCCCTTCAAGGCCACCCTGCGCGACGACACTTTCCTCGATCTCTGGCGCGGCAACACGGAGAAACCGGAAATCTCCCTGCGCATCGAACCCGACGAGCGCGCACACCTCCTGCTCGCCTTCATCCCCCACGGCGAAAGTTTCCGCATCCTCAAAATCAACACCCCGCCGGACAAGATCCGCGGCGGCGACCGACTCGTCATCAACGCCTCCCCGGACGAACTCGCCTTCAAACTCGGCGATATGGAACCAATCCGCGTTCCGCCCGGAAAATCCGGCATCCTCAGCGGCCCCCCCGGCGAGGAAATCGTCAGCCTGCCCGCACTCATCCACCGCAAGACCGGCGGTCAATGGAAACTCGCCAGCACCGAGCAGTGGCCGTGCGACCCGCGCTTCCGCAAGCTCCTCTTCGCATACCTCCACCCTGTAACCAAACACCTCGCCTTTCATGCCGTCTCCGAACGTTTGTGACGCCGGATCCACGCGCCCGCCTTCGTCCTCCATCGGCGACCCCCCCGTAGCAGGATGAGAAACGATTTCAGCAGTTTCATACATTCCCAAATCTCATTCTCAAACATAGGATGGGTTCGCATATGAAAACACATCACCCCGCTGCGGCACAAGCTCCTCGCTGTCTTCTCTCCATCCTCGCCACCTGCTTTGCCAGCATCACCACCCTGGCGGCGGAGCCCGCCATCGATCCCGCGTCCCTCCGCCTGTCGAGCGACGTGCCGGTCATCGGCGCATGGTTCCCACAGAGTCCCGAGATGGCCGATCCCGAGGGCTACAAGGATTTCCTCGATGCCGCGGCCATGCATTCGACCTACACGATCCTGACCACCACCAAGCGAAACCCCGGACGGCAGATGACCGATCCGGATGTGCATGATTGGTTCAAGCGCGCCGCCGCCTACGCCAAGGAGCGCGGCATGGGCGTGGCCCTCGAACTCGATGTCCGCCACTCGTGGAAGGACTACCTGGAAACCTATCCCGATGCGATCCAACAGCGGCTTTGGCTCAACGAGGTCGCGCTCAAGGCGGACGCCCCGGTGACGGCGGAGTTCACGTACAAGCAGCCGCATGGCGATGCGATCATGGGGCCAGGGGTCACTGAGGGCACGCTTGAGCGCGTGTTCAGTTATGTGCCGTCTCCGCAGGGCGTGAAAGCGGGCTCGCTGCACGACATCACCGAGGCCTGCAAGCTCACTTGGATCGAAGGAAGCAGCTTTTCCGTCACGCTGCCGCCCGATGCCCGAAAAGAAGGCCGCAAGGCCTGTGTGATCACCCGCTTGTCCTTCAACTACCCCGATGTATTCTCCCCCGAGCTGCTCCAGTTCGAGGCCGACACCGTCAAACAATATGCCGACGTTGCCCTGGCCGGCTTATTGAAGGACGAGTGGGGCTTTCCCGCCGATCACCAGGGCAACCCGTCTAAGAACGCTTTCTGGACTTCGAAACCCCGCGAGGCGGACTACGCCAGGCGCACCGGCGGGCGGGATCTGGTCAGGGACAGCCTGCTGATGACCATCGGCGAGGAAGGCCGCGAAGCGGAACGCCAGCTGGCCATCAACCATTTCATGGAGCAGTCCCGCCATCGGAACTCCGAGATTGAGCATGCGGTTTATACCCAAACCAAGGCCACCTTCGGCCCCGACGCCTTCGTCGGCACGCACGACACGGTCTATCCCTATCCGGACTCGCGCGAGTTCGAGCGCAACGGCCTGAACTGGTGGACCGCCACCCGCGATTTCGGCCAGACCGACGAGATCACTCCCTACAGTTGCCGCACCTCGCTGGCGAAAAAGTTCGGCGGCGCCGTCTGGTTCAACCAGTGGTATTCCGGAACCATCGAACCCTATCAGAAAAAAATCTGGAGCTACGCGCTCACCGGCGGGCGCATGAATTTCCACATTATCTTTCCCGTGCCCCATAAAGACTACAAGGAAGGGGGCAAGAAGTTGCTGCGCACCTCCGTGCTGCGCGGCGACAGCCGCGTCCGCCTGCTCAACAACATCTCCGACGCGCCGCTGGATTGCCCGGTGGCCGTGGTCTTCGGCCATGCCGGTGTCATGAACTGGGCCGGCCCGGCCTTCGAGGACATCGGCACCGGACTCACCGACGCCTTCTGGCGCGCCGGGTTCTACGCCGATCTGATCCCAACCAGCGAGATCACCAACGGTTCCCTGCGCGTGGACGAAAACGGCGACGTCTGGTATGGCAAACAACGCTACGCGGCGGTGGTGCTTCATCAGCCGGAGTTCGAAAACCCCTCTACCGCGGAGTTTTTCCGCAAAGCCGCAAAGGGCGGCGCGATCCTCAGCCGCATCGGCCCGTGGACGAAAGACTTCGACGCCAAACCGCTCGATGGCGGCGCACTCCTCCCGCAACGCATGAAACTCGCGGCGGATGTGGAAACCTGCGCCCGCGAGGTCATCGCCGGACTCGGCGCGGCGGGTATCGAGGCCCAAACCCCCTCCAGCGGGGAGTTCCACAAATGGGGGGGGAAAGGCAGCACCTCCATCGACATGCCCGCCGCCGGTCGCTCGCGCCTCACCGACGGCACCGTCATCCTCGTCAACGGCGAGAAGGACCCCACCGGCGATCCGATCCAAAAAACCATCGATATCAACGGCCACGAGGTCACCTTCGACGCCCTCGGTGTCGCCGCGGTGCGGCTTTCCAAGGACGGCAAGCTCGAAGCCATGGCGGCCGGCGGACTGACACATTTCAAGACGGGTTCGGTCGAAATCCGCATGGAGACGCCCGCCGACATCGCCCTCTGGAAAGATGAAAAGGGCACCTGGCAAGGCGTGTTGCAGGGCTACGAGGGCGACGTGCCCGAGACATTGCTGGCGCTCACGCCGAACTGGCAGCGCCTGGCGGTGGTGACCCCGCTCGACCCGCCCGCGCCCCCGGCAGAACCGATGCCGCCCAGCGCCAGGTCCGCCACCGCTTCCTCACAATACGATCCCACGACCGGGCCGGAGAAAGCGAACGACGGCATCCTCGCCGCCAATGACATCTCGAATTTCTGGGGCAGTGCCAATGACCAGGACGTCGGTGCCTGGTGGCAGGCGGACATGGGCGAAGTCACCGACATCAAGGGCGTCCAAATCCAGTTCCGCGGGCTGGGCGGAACGTATCATTTCGTGCCGAAATCCATCACCTTCCAGGTAAGCGACGACGGCGAGAAATGGACGACCGCCCTCGAAAAGTCGCAGGACGTGCCCGCGAACATGAGTCCTTACACGGGAAAAATGCATGACTATCCCTTCGACGCGAAGGGAAGATATGTGCGGCTTCTTTTCGAAGAGGGAACCGATCACCGCGTCAGAAATCTCAAGCTCGTCGAGTTGGTGGAAGTGCGGATTCTCAAAGCGGGCGAAGCCGCGGAAACTCCCGCCGCCCCCGCCACATCCAGCGTCGACCCGCTCAAGATCCGTCTGCCGGCGGACGTTCCGCCGGTGATCGGCTGCTGGTTCTGGACCCCCGCCGACGGTGAGCCAGAGAATTTCAAGCCCTTCCTCGACGGCGTCGCAAAACACACCGCCTGGAACCTGGTCACCATGAGCATCCGTATCGGCAACCGCCATATGACCGATCCCGACGTGATCGCGGCCACCCGCGAAGCCACGGCCTACGGCCGCACCAAGGGAATCGGCATCGTGCCGGAGCTGGGCTTCTGGTCCTCGTTCAACCAGGCCTATCCCAATGAGCCGCTCCAGTTGATGCATCTGGTCACGACCCAGCTTTCCGACCAAGGCGAGGTTTATGCGGAAACCGGCTATCAAACGCAGTGGAACCATCTGCAAGGATGGCCCTTCAACATCGGCCCCGCCCGTGTCCACCGGGTGTATTCCTACGTGCGGGGCGAAGAGGGAGCCGTCCCCGAATCCATCGAGGACATCACGGCGTCCTGCAAGGTCGTGGAGGAGAAACCGGGCATGCTCAGGATTGCCATCCCCTGCGACAAGAAAACCGCCGGTCGCGAGGCCAGCGTCTTGTTCTCCATCGATTGGCAGTGGCCGGATATCTTCAACCCGAAACTTCCCGGCCACATCCGCGAGCTGCTGGGGAAATACAAGGACACCGGCATCGCGGGCGCCTGCCTGGATGAGTTCGGGCTGCCCGCCTTCCGCAAGTCGAACGAGTTGTGGTATTCTCCGCACTGGGTATCCGCCTACGCACAAAGAACCGGCGGGCGCGACCTCCTCCGCGATATGTTGCTGATTGTGGTGGGCGAGCAAGGTCGTGCCAGCGAACGACACGGTGCACTCAACCATTACATGGAAATGACCTGGCAACAGCACGCGAAAGTCGAGGGCGCATTCTATCAGGCCACCAAGGACACTTTCGGTCCCGACGCTTTTGTAGGAACCCATCCGACCTGGATTCCCCATCTCGACGACCGCGAGATCCGGCGCAACGGTCTGGACTGGTGGGCCGTGCGGCGCGACTTCGGCCAGACGGATGAAGCGGCACCCTACGCCGTGCGCACGGCCCTGGCCAAGAAATGGGGCGGGGCCGTCGGCTACAACATGTATTATAAAAACAGCATCTCACCTTATTACAAT
>Ga0222660_1000899_pt1 | contig 12047 bp, 9 predicted proteins | sample AntAcemetagen549_FD_179832 | JGI IMG/M metagenome (GOLD analysis project Ga0222660, IMG submission 179832) | Saline water microbial communities from Ace Lake, Antarctica - #549 | ecosystem: Environmental > Aquatic > Non-marine Saline and Alkaline > Saline | place: Antarctica: Ace Lake | collected...
AGAACCAGTCTGGCTTCGTTGTAGTTTCCCGATCGGAAAAGGGAGTTCCCCATGATCAGTCGCGCATCGGATGCATACGAAGTGTCTGGAAACAGGGTGGTGATTTCTTTTGCCAAGGCCACAGTCGGTTCTATTTCGTCCTGTGCGGCTAGTAGGCGGAGCTCCGCGATCGCGAGGCGAGGTGCTTGGTCCGTGGGGAGTGGTTTTTCCGAGGCTTTGAGTGTATCCAATTGCGCTTTTGCCTGCAGGAGATCCGGCGGGTTGGAGGAAAGAGCTGCCTCGACGATAGCAAGTCGTGCTTCCACCGCGCGTGAATGCTCGGGGTTCTTCGTGAGAAAATTATCGAGGGCGATTCTTGATTCGGCTGGATCCGGGTTTACAAGAGCTTTTTCTAGAGCGAGTTCGGTGGTGAGTCGGCTCCTTGTATCCGGGTCATCTGTTTTGATCAGTAGAGTTTGGGAGGGATTCTCACTTAACTGGGCTAGGGCAGAGTTGAGCAACGCGGTATCGCGGTTTTCTCCGCTGAGGCGGGTCGCAGCTTCTTCGAACAGAGAAGCGGCGAGTTCCGTTTTTCCCTTGTCGAAGGCAATTTGCGCATCCATGAATGCAGCCTCTCCACTTATCAGGGGTGAATTGGCTGTCTGGCGGAGAGTGTCGAAAAGCGTGAATGCCTGATCCGCTTCGCCGTCCGCCAATCTCGATTTCGCTAAAACGAGAAGTGCTCTCGGTGCCAGGAAGTGATTCGATGCCAGGAGACGGATTCTCTGAAGCAATAAGCGCGCTTCGTCCTTTGCTATCTGGCTATCGATACGTTGAAGTCCGAGCGCGCGGGCATAGAGGGCGAAAACACCGAGGTCGCTGATTTCCGGAGATTTAATCGGCCATGCTGCCGCAGCTGAGTCTGCGCGGATGTTGATCAGCCGGTTTGAAAACGGAGGTGTTTGCGGAATCCATTCGTTCAACCGCAGGAGAGTGGGATGATCTGCCGCAATGATTTCTTCTGGAAACCATTTGATGATTCTCCCGAACATCGGATCGAGCATGGGTGTATCCGGGTGCCCCTGGATAAAGGTGAGTAAAAACTCGGTAGCCGCATCTTCCTTTCCCTGAGCGGCCAATGCATCAGCTTTACCCAGAGCTGCATGATTGTAGTGCGAAATCGTTTGGCCCTGCGGGTCTGTGAGGAGACTGGAGAACAGGGCTTCCGCCTCTGTGGCGTTTCCTTCGGCTAGTGCAAGCTTGGCATCAAGAAAACTGAAGGTGGGTCGCAGGTCCTCTGATATTGATTCAGGCTCAGGCGAGAGGTTCCGCGCATCCTCTGCGCGACCCAAGTCGATGAGTATTTCCATTCGGCGCAATACGGAGAGTGTGCGCTGGGTTGGGTCGGCAGAGCGTTCAATCAGGGCGAGAGTTTTCAACGCGCTTTCGGGCAGGGACAGGGAAAGTTGCAGGCTCGCTGCGGTAAGTGCTGCCTCATGGGAAAATCTGTTGGAAGGGTCAGCCGCTACCGCGCGGAGTGTATCTGCAGCTTCCGCGAATCTCCCCAGTCCTGCCAATGCCTGCCCTCGCCAAAAAGCGGAATCGGGGAGGTCGCGTATTGAAGACTCCCCCAGTAATTCGAACGCCCGGGTCGATTGATTTCCCCGGACGAAGCTTTCGGCCAGCAGCATAAGAACTTTTGAGCGGTTAACGACGGAGAGGTCCGGGTCTTCTGCCGCCTCCATCAGAGTCGAAGCAGCAACATCCCAGAGACCACTGTCCATCGCACTGTTCGCGAAGTTGAGGGCCTGCTCCGCAGACTTCGATCTGACGTGGCCCGTGCCAAGTAAAGCGAATACTAGGAACTGAAGGAATTTCACTAGGGAAAACATGGAATACGTATCGCGGTGATGAAAGTAATAAGATGCCAAACTTGCAGGTGAAATTTCCATAACCATAATCCTTCGTCTTGCACTTCCCATGGCAAGGTGGTGATTGTCGCTTTGAAATGAACTGCCAATTCCGCCCGTGCATCGATCTCCATGAGGGAAAAGTGAAACAGATTGTGGGTGGGAGCCTGCGTGACGAAGGTCCCGGGCCGACTGAGAACTTTGTTTCCGAGAAGTCGCCTGCTTGGTTTGCCGACAGGTTTCGCGAAGACGGCCTTGTGGGCGGGCATGTGATCATGCTCGGAAAAGGAAACGAAAACGCTGCGCGTGAGGCGTTGGCTGCGTGGCCGGGAGGTTTGCAAATCGGCGGTGGGATTCGTGCTGAGAACGCATCGACATGGCTCGATGCCGGTGCGAGCCATGTGATCGTGACTTCAGCGCTGTTCGATTCAGAGGGACGCTTTCTGAATGATGAACTTGAAAAACTCGTCGGCGAGATCGGTCGTGAGAAGCTGGTTATCGATCTTTCCTGCCGCCGGACGGAAAGCGGTTGGACTGTGGCGATGAACCGTTGGCAGAAGCTTACGGAACTGGATGTCACCGTGGAGACGCTTGATCTATTGCTGCCGTATTGCGATGAGTTCCTGATTCACGCGGCGGACGTTGAGGGACTTTGTAAAGGCGTGGATGGTGAGCTGGTTCGTTTTTTGGGCGAGTGGGGAAAGTGTGCTGTCACCTATGCGGGTGGCGCGGCGACGATGGATGATGTGAAACTCGTCGATGAACTCGGTCGGGGACGTGTCGACGTGACCGTCGGAAGTGCACTGGATATCTTCGGTGGATCTGGAATACGCTACGTGGAACTGGCGGCTATGAGCGGAACTTGATGGAATTGGTGGAAAATTGGCGATGTGTGCTTGTCAATGGGCGGCATATTTCTAGGGTTCCCTCGCTCCGTGCCGACGAACATCCTCGGCCGGAAAATTTTTTATGAATACCAAAGCACTAACTACCGCCGCAAACGAAGCTCGTGGCCTCGCCATGGACGCCGTCCACGCCTGCAACTCCGGTCACCTCGGACTCCCCCTCGGATGCGCCGAAATCGGTGCGGTCCTCTTCGGAGAAAGCATGAATTTCAATCCTGATGCTCCACGCTGGCTCAACCGTGACCGTTTCGTGCTTTCCGCAGGTCATGGCTCGATGTTCCTCTACAGCTGGCTTCACATGTCCGGCTTTGCCGTTTCCAAAGATGATGTCGCGGCGTTCCGCCAGCTTCATTCAATCACTCCGGGTCACCCCGAGTTTCATGAAACCCCCGGAGTCGAGGCTACCACCGGCCCGCTCGGCCAGGGCATCGCCAACGCGGTCGGATTCGCGGTTTCCGGGAAACGCGCCGCGGCTCTCTACAATACCGGCGAGCACACGATTTTCGACAGCCACGTCATCGCATTGCACGGCGATGGCTGCCTTCAGGAAGGTGTCGCCAAGGAAGCGATCGCTTTCGCCGGTCACAACGGCTTGGACAACCTAATCCTCATTTACGACAGCAACGACGTCACACTCGACGCAATGGCGGAACTGACCCAGAGCGAGGATGCGAAGGGCTACTTCGAGTCGCAGGGCTGGGACGCTGTTGAAATCGACGGCAATGATCTTGAAGCCGTGAGGAAGGCCGTTGAGGTCGCCAAGGTGAACAAGGACAACAAGCCCAAAGTTATCATCGCGAAGACCCTGATCGGAAAAGGAATTCCAGAAGTTGCCGGAACTGCGAAAGCGCACGGCGAAGGCGGTGCGAAGTTCATTGAGGAAGCCCGCGCCGGACTTGGTCTGCCGAAGGATGAGCATTTCTTTGTTTCCGAGGAAACGAAGAGCTTTTTCGCCGAGCGCAAGCAGGAGCTGGTGAAGAAATTCGAAGCATGGCAGGCAACCTACGACGCATGGGCGAAGGCCAATCCGGATCTTTCGAAACAACTCACCGAAGGCGTCGCGCTCGCGACTCCGACCGATCTTTCTTCGAAAATTGCGAACTTTCCGGACGATTACAAGGACGCGACCCGTAATGCCGGTTCCAAGGTCATCAACGACCTCGCCAAGGCGATGCCGCAGTTCCTAACCGGCAGCGCCGACCTGTTCGGTTCCACGAAAAACTACATCACGGGTGAGGGCGATTTCTCACGCCTGAATCCGACCGGTCGCAATATCTGGTTCGGCATACGCGAGCACGCGATGGGTGCGATCTGCAACGGTATCGCTTACGACGGAATCTTCCGCGCAAGCGGAGCGACCTTCTGCGTCTTCGCCGACTATGTGCGTCCTGCGATTCGTCTGGCTGCGCTTTCCAAGATCTCGACGACTTTCATCTTCACACACGATTCTGTCGGAGTCGGTGAAGACGGCCCGACTCACCAACCAGTCGAAACCGTCAGCGGCCTGCGCGTGATCCCAGGTCTCGACGTGATCCGCCCCGGCGATCCCGAGGAAACCGCCGGAGCATACATCGCCGCAATGATGCGCACTGACGGACCAACAGCTCTGATCTTTACTCGCCAAGCGATTCCGACCATGTCCGGGATTCCCGCCCAAGAGCGCCGCGATGGTGTTCTGCGTGGAGCCTATGTCGCAGTGAAAGAGAAAGGCGATCTGACCACGATCCTCATCGGCACCGGCTCAGAGCTTCAGCATTGCGTCGAAGCTGCCAAACAACTTGGTGACGGAGTGCGGGTGGTTTCCATGCCATGCGTCGAACGCTTCGAAAGGCAGTCCGCCGAATACAAGGAAAGCGTGCTTCCGAAGTCCTGCACCAAGCGAATCTCAATCGAAGCTGGCGTCACCGACATCTGGTGGAAATACGTGGGAACCGAGGGCAAAGCACTCGGTATCGACCGTTTCGGAATCAGCGCCCCAGGTGGTGTTGTGATGAAAGAACTCGGCATGACCGCCGAGGATGTCATTGCTGCAGCGAAGTAAGATTACTCAATCCATTCTCAAGAGAGCCCGTGGGATTTCGGTCCCGCGGGCTTTTTCTTTTCTAATGGTGAGAACCGTTAGCCCTTCAGCAGATACCGCGATGACCAGACGTAGTTCCAGCCTGAGATCACGGTCAGTGCTACCGCGATCGAGAGGCTGATAGGCATCAGCCATGCGCCATCGCCCCAGGGCTTGGTGAGGGTGTGGAAAAAGGTTAGGGACGAAGGAATATGCTCCATCGTTTCCAAGGTCAGCCAGATAAGACCTGAGATCAGGTAGGTGAGCTGGAAAGTGGTTTTCCATTTCCCCAACCTGTCGGCGGCGAGGACTTGTCCGGCCTCGATGGCAATTTGACGCAGGCCGGTGACGAGAAACTCCCGCCCGATGATCAGCGCAGTGACCCAGACCGGGCAGATGCCCTTGGCGGTGAGGAAAACGAAGGCTGCGCAGACCAGTATTTTGTCGGCGAGAGGGTCGAGAAGTTTACCGAGGGGTGTGACGAGATTCAGTTTCCTCGCCAGCCAGCCGTCCAGGAAATCACTGGCGGCGGCGACAATGAAGAGAATCAGCGCGGTGACATGGCCCCAGGTACTTTCCCAAGCGACGAAAATAATGAACGCAGCGGTCAGGATTAGGCGAGAGACGGTGATCGCATTTGGGAGGTTCACGGGGTTAATTTGCAAAATTGAGAAGGAAAAGGCAACTAGGTGTTGCACTCAATCCGTCTGTCTCCTATCTCCACGGGCACGGAATACCCGAAATATATTATGAGTAACAGTGACTTTGGACTAATCGGACTGGCCGTCATGGGTCAGAATCTTGTGCTGAATGTGGAATCAAGAGGCTTTCAAGTCTCCGTTTACAACCGCACCACCAGCGCGATGACAGACTTCGTCGGGAAACATCCTGACAAAAAACTTGTCGGTGAGGAAACCCTCGAAGGTTTCGTCAACTCCCTCGCATCCCCACGCAAGATCATGATCATGGTCAAAGCCGGTGGCCCTGTGGACGCAGTGATCGAATCACTGCTCCCGCTTCTCGATAAAGGTGACATCATCATCGACGGTGGCAACTCCCTCTACACCGATACCGAACGCCGTGACAAATGGCTCGGTGATCTCGGTTTCCGCTTCATTGGTGCCGGGGTTTCCGGTGGTGAAGAAGGTGCCCGCAAAGGCCCATCAATCATGCCCGGCGGCCCGACTTCCACTTGGGATGTCATGAAGCCGATTTTCGAGAGCATCTCCGCCAAAGTTGAAGGCGAGCCATGTGTTACACACATCGGCACCGGCGGGGCGGGTCACTACGTGAAAATGATCCACAACGGCATCGAATACGGCGACATGCAGCTCATCTGTGAAGCCTACAGCATCTTCAAGAAAGCCGGCTTCACCCCTGCGGAGCTCGCGAAAGTCTTCACCGACTGGAACGACGGCGACCTTGAGAGCTATCTCATCCAGATTACCGCAAAAATCTTTGAACAAAACGATCCCGAAACCGGCGACGCTTTGGTCGACAAGATCCTCGATACCGCAGGTCAGAAAGGCACCGGCCGCTGGACCCTGATCAACGCCGTTGAAAACGCCGTCGTGATCTCCACGATTAATGCTGCGGTTGAAGCACGCATTCTTTCCTCACTGAAAGACAAGCGTGTTGCTGCCAGCAAGATACTCACCGGTCCGGACACCGAAATCTCTGTTGAGAAAGCCGAGCTCGTCAAAAAAGTGCACGACGCACTCTTCGCGTCGAAAATCATTTCCTACGCACAGGGACTCGATCTCATCGCAACCATGGGCGAGGAAAAGGACTGGGGCCTCGACCTCGGCAAGATCGCAGCCATCTGGCGCGGTGGCTGCATCATCCGTGCACGTTTCCTCAACGACATCACCGAGGCCTACCGCTCCGATCCGAAGCTCAGCAACCTGATGCTCGCACCGTTCTTCACCAAGCTCCTCACCGAGTTCCAACAGAACTGGCGTGAAGTCGTTTCCATCGCCTCACTCGCAGGCATCCCGATCCCGGCCTTCAGCGCCTCGCTCGGTTACTACGACAGCTACCGTAGCGAGGTCCTTCCGGCCAACCTTCTGCAAGCACAGCGCGACTTCTTCGGCGCTCACACCTACGAGCGCATCGACAAGCCTCGCGGCGAGTTCTTCCACACCGAATGGCCCGAGGTCATCGGATAAGAAGGGAGTTCTACTTCGAAAATACCTACTGGACGATGTATGGGGCCGAATCAGTGCATGGTCAGGAATGCTTAAAACTGGGCCTGACGGGCACTCCGCGCTTCGCGAAGTGCTCCTTGGCTTCCCCGACAGTATGCATGCCGAAGTGGAAGATGGAGGCGGCGAGCACGGCATCGGCTTTTCCTTTTTCCAAGACCTCGACCATGTGATCGAGGTTTCCAGCTCCGCCAGAGGCGATGACCGGGATACCTATGGCGGAGGAGATGGCGGCGGTGAGTTCGCAATCGTAACCGGCCTGGGTTCCGTCGGCGTCCATGGAGGTGAGTAGTATCTCGCCAGCGCCGCGCCGCCAGACTTCCTTGGCCCACTCGACCGCGTCGAGTCCTACGGGGGTGCGGCCGCCGTGGGTGTAGACACCCCATTTTCCCGGGCCTTCGCGTTTCGCATCGATGGCGACGACGATGCACTGGTTGCCGAAAGCTTTCGCACCTTCATCGACCAGGCCCGGGTTGTGGACGGCGGCGGTGTTGATCCCGACTTTGTCCGCACCAGCAAGGAGCATGGTGCGCATATTGTCTACGGAGCGAATCCCACCGCCGACCGTGAGAGGGATGAAACATTTCTCCGCAGTGCGGCGGACGACATCTACCATGGTTTCACGTGCGTCCGAGGAGGCGGTGATATCGAGGAACACGAGTTCGTCTGCCTCTTGTTCGTTGTAGGCGATCGCACATTCGACCGGATCCCCGGCGTCAATGAGATCGACGAAATTGACGCCTTTGACGACGCGGCCGTTGGTAACGTCGAGGCAGGGGATGATTCGTTTGGCGAGCACGCGGTGAGTCTAAATTTCAAATCTCAAAATACAAACTTCTATGAAGAGTTTGATTTAATAACGCTGTGCTATTCATGGCCTCAAAAATGACTCCTGTGTCGAAAAGATGCCTGCCAACTAGTGGATTGTGTGACCTGTCCCTTAGTTGGTCTCGACCGCCTCATCTCCGCGCGCCGAATACACCCTGACTTACATGCCGATGCACCTCCGAGGAAAATTACTAACTGATGGAGGGAAATTATCCGGAAGCTTCCCGACCAAGGAAAGCTGATGAGAAGGTCTCACTGAAGTCGAGTATTCACTAGTGAGTTCGAGGATACTGCCTCGCTTCAACTGAAATTTTTCGGGAGTTCCGTCTTGGAAACGGATTAGCGGGTGAACCTACCGGAGAAAGCCCATATTTCCCGCACGATCAATCCCACAGTAAGGGCGGCGGATCGCCGCTTCCAATCAGGCGTCTTTGGCTGCACACTCCTTAGCCACTTTGGCAGGGTGCTTCAGTTTGGTGAGAATGTCTCTGGGGTTCATCGCGGCCACGGTTGCTTCGTCCATTCCCAATGCGATAAGACGATTCTTCTGGGTTTTGCGACGTTTCGTTCTCGCTGCATTTGATTTCGTGGGGCGAGTCCTGTTTTTGTTTCGCTGTTCTGTGGTGGCCATTATAGGTATTTCTTTTTCCAGCTGAAAGGAGATCAAGATTTCGTTTCGATTGGCTGGTTCAATCTCAAGAGGTCAGGGTCATAGGTTCGATATCAGCCTCGGTCAACTGGAATAACACATTTAAGAAAATAGGGACTATAGGTCCTCGTCAATGGTTCCGGCTGCTCAGCATATTCCCGAAACAACAACTCAAATTACTAAGCCTAAAACCATCTGGTGGAAATTGGCGGCGGTGTGCTTCTTGCCTTCCTCGCGCTTCTCTTCAAAGCCCGGAGGAGCGCGCCAAATCCTCAATTCGCGAAATCTTCTTCCTTGTCCTCTACTGCGTGAGCTTTGAGCCTCACCCACATGAATATTGCAGTCCTCGACGGATATACTCTCAACCCTGGCGACAACCCGTGGAAGGAAATCGAAAAACTCGGCAACCTCACGGTTTACGACCGAACTCCAATCGACCGAATTGTCGCGCGCGCCAAAGACGCCGAAATTATACTCACCAACAAATGTCCGCTGAACGCTGAAACTCTCGCCCAACTCCCAAAGCTCAAATTCGTCTCAGTTCTCGCGACAGGCTTCAATATTGTAGATACCGACTGCACTTCTGCAAAGGGCATCCCGGTTTCCAACGTCCCCATCTACAGCACCGATGCGGTCGCAGAGTTCGTATTCTCTCTGATCCTCGATTTCTTCAAACGACCCGCCCACCACAGCAACCTCTCTCACGCTGGCGCTTGGGAAAAATCCCAAGACTTCAGCTTCTGGGACAACCCGCGTTTCGAAGAACTAGCTGGCAAGACCATTGGCATTATTGGCTTCGGCCGCATCGGACAGCGTACCGCCGAACTAGGTGCCGCTTTCAAAATGAACATCCTCGGCAACTCCAGATCCCGCTCCGCAAAAACCTCCTTCCCCTTCGAATGGGCTTCCATCGATGAAATCCTCGGGCAATCCGACGTGATATCCCTCCACTGCCCCCTCACCCCAGAAACTGAAGGAATGATCTCCGAGGCCTCAATCGCTAAAATGAAATCCTCCGCCTTCCTTGTAAACACCGCCCGCGGCCCCTTGGTCAGCGAATTAGCCCTCGCCCAAGCCCTCAACTCCGACCGCATCGCCGGTGCCGCCTGCGACGTCGTTTCCGCCGAACCCATCACACCCGGCAACCCCCTCATCGGCGCAAAAAACCTCACACTCACCCCTCACATTGCCTGGGCCGCCATCGAAGCCCGCCAACGCCTCATGGCTATCACCGCACAAAACATTGCCGCCTTCCAAACCGGAAAACCCGTCCACCTCGTCGGAAATTGAGGAATGACCAAGCTGCACACCACTCTCAGCCAACAGGCAGACACAGTTTATTTTTGTCTTGCTTCGTCGAGATTCCCAGCTTACAGCGCCGCAACCCGAAAGGGACCAAAGCGTATGAAAAAACACACACGGAAGTTCAAATCCGCGATGCTTACCTTGGTTAGCCTCGTCCTCATCCCGGGCTGTGCCAATACTGGCAACGCCAATTCGACGGTAATCTCAAAAGCGAAAGAGCCTTATCGGGTTAAATCCGTCCATCAGGGGAAAGCCTCTTGGTATTCCATCAAGACAAATTACGGAACCGCAACTGCAAGTGGCGAGACCCTTTGTAACCACGCGCCGACAGCGGCACATAAGACCCTACCTATGGGCACGAAAGTACGTGTCATCAACATGGCTAACAATAAATCCGAAGTCGTAACCATCAACGACCGCGGTCCCTTCATCAAAGGACGAATCATCGACGTCACAATCGGTACTGCCGAGAAACTCGGCTTTGTGAAAACCGGAGTCGTCCCTGTCAAAGTTGAGGTTCTCACCGAGCACGTCGTTGACGAAGAGTGAACCCTTTGGGAAACCCCAACCCCTCGCCTCGACAAATGTGTCGCGGGGAGTTTTGTTGTGGACTGAGCTATTTACATCCCTGCTTCTCCCCTGGGATCCAATCCACCATCGACATTGCTATCTGAGACCGCTTCAATCTCCTGCATGCAATCGATGACAGGTTTTGGCCGCGGAACACGCACTACCGATCAATGGCTCGCAAACGTCGAAGTCTCGTCAATCAACCGCAAGCAGATCGAGATTGTCGCGCATCTCCCGAAACCTTTGCAATCACTGGAAACAAAGGTCCGCCAAGCAACCCTGCTCCATATTTCCCGTGGTCGCGTCCAAATATCGATCCAACTCGAGAAGCCAGCAGGCTCGGATTCGGAGCAAATCCGCATCAACCCCGCATTGGCGAAATCCTTGGAATCCGCTTTTTCAGACCTCTCGCTGATCATCGGTCGTCAGGTTCTTCCCACTGCTTCCGACTACGCCCGGCACCCCGGCATCCTTGAAGTCGGAGACTCCGAGGAGGTTGATACCGATGCCGCGTGGGAGGCGATCGCTCCGGCCCTTGATAGTGCCATCGCGAACCTCAATGAAATGCGCGCCGCCGAAGGCAAACACCTGCTGGATGATTTTCTCGAACGCCTCGGTCACCTGATGGCTTTCAATCAAACCATCGCCGACCACGCGCCTTCCCGACCGGTTCGACAAAAGGAACTGCTCGAAAAACGCCTGTCCGATCTGGGAATCAACTTCGAAAATGGCGATGAGCGGCTGGCAAAGGAATTGGCACTTTTCGCAGACCGCTGCGATATCTCCGAAGAACTGGTCCGCTTAAAATCGCATTTTACCAAATTCCACGAATACCTCCACTCTACCGAAGCCACAGGTCGGCCACTTGACTTTCTCTGCCAAGAACTATTGCGCGAATTCAACACCATCGGCTCAAAAGCGAATGACGCTCTCATCGCGCAAACCGTAGTCGAAGCGAAAACCGAACTCGAAAAGATACGCGAGCAGGTTCAGAACATTGAATAAGCCCATGGCCTCTCTCAACGAAAGCAGCGGCCAGGACCTTCCACGTGAGAAGATCTATAAATTCGGCGCGGGTGCTCTGAGCAACGCCGAGCTTATGGCGATTTTTCTGAGTTCGGGAATCGTCGGAAGAAACGTAATCGAAGTCGCCGGGGACTTGCTGGACAAATACGGCAGCCTTCAGGAACTCGGGCGGCTCCCTGTCTCAGAATACATGAACAACAAAGGCATCGGCCTTGCAAAAGCTTGCAAACTCGCTGCCGCCTTCGAACTCGGAAACCGACTCTCCAGGGAAAGGTTAAATACACTTCCGCTCGATTCACCGGAACTCATCTATGATCATTTCGCCCACCAGATGAACAACCTGCCGACCGAAACCGCCTTGGTCGTCACCGTCAACAGCCGCCTTCAACACACCTCCACCAGCACCGTTTCGATCGGCTCGGTCAACGAAACCTCCGCACATCCACGTGAGATCCTACGCCCTGTGATTACCCGAAACGCCTACGCTTTTATCCTCCTCCACAACCACCCCTCCGGCGATCCCACCCCGAGCAAGGCGGACTTCCGTATCACCGAGAATCTGGTCAAAGCCGCCGAGATCATGCAGATCCGCTTCCTCGATCACCTGGTCAT
>Ga0222660_1000903_pt1 | contig 12023 bp, 11 predicted proteins | sample AntAcemetagen549_FD_179832 | JGI IMG/M metagenome (GOLD analysis project Ga0222660, IMG submission 179832) | Saline water microbial communities from Ace Lake, Antarctica - #549 | ecosystem: Environmental > Aquatic > Non-marine Saline and Alkaline > Saline | place: Antarctica: Ace Lake...
CCTGCCCGCAATCCTCTTCGGTGAGGGTATCCCGGTGCCCTCGGCAGCAATCGCGATTGACTTGCCGCTGATGCTCGCCGCCGCGGTGGCTCTCCTGCCCATTGTTTTCACGGGGTTCATTGTCTCGCGGTGGGAAGGCACCGCCTTCGTGCTTCTCTACGTTGCATACATGCTGTATGTAGTGCTGGCCTCGACCCAACACGATGCCGCCGACGGTTTCACCGCGGTAATGCTCTGGTTCGTCCTCCCCCTCGTCGCCATCACACTTATCGCGGTCACCTCCTTCGAGGTGGGAATCTATCGCGGGCGTGCACTTGAAAAAGAAGACCGAGAACCCTAAACGAGGCGCTTCCTGCACGAGTATCGCGGCACTCAGCAGAGATACGCGGCCTCACGGTACGTCAGCTGCAGAAGGCGGCGTTCACTTCGCTGCCATACAGTGCCTACTGGGAGGGGAGCTCGCGGTTGAGGCGCTCACGAAGTTCTGGCCATGCGCGCGCAAACCCGGGGTGGAGCTCTCGGAACTCGACCTCGTCCACTGCCACCCACTCAAGAGCGACACTTTCATAGTCTGCAATGACGGGGTCAAAGTGCGAATCCGCAATTCCCAACACCGTTGTGTAGGACCAGAAACCGAGATCCACCACGCTGTATTCGATGACCCTCACGGCCCCGTCGGGAATGCCTGCCTCCTCTTGAGATTCCCGCAGGGCCGCAGCGGTGGCATCCTCCCCCGCTTTCAGTGCGCCGCCGGGAATGCCCCAGGTTCCGCCATGATGGGACCACCCCGCGCGCAACTGAAGCAACACTCCCAGCGGTGGGTGCAACACCAGAAGACCCGCGGCTCCAAAGCGCCCCCAATAACGCTTACCATCGGGACCTTCCACCCACGCGTCACCGGGATCACGCAGGTGTTCCGGAAGCAGTGGTGGACGATCTGACATCGAGTTAGCTCCTCTTGGTGCGCTTTTCTCTCACCCTCATGTTGGTGACGATGGGGCTTCCTTCAAAGCCGTAGATTTCTCGCAACCGACGCTGAATAAAGCGTCGGTATTGGGGATCTAAGAAGCCACTGGTAAACAACACAAAGGTGGGTGGCCTGGTGGACGCTTGGGTTCCAAACAAAATGCGTGGTTGCTTCCCGCCCCGGACCGGGTGAGGGTGGGCAGCGACCAATTCGGCCAAGAAGGCGTTGAATTTACCCGTGGGGATGCGAAGATCCCATGAGGCCAAGGCCACTTCCAAGGCTGGAACCAGTTTCTCCATGTGGCGCCCGGTGGTGGCAGAAATGTTTACTCGCGGAGCCCAGGAAACGTGAGCGAGATCTTTCTCAATTTCACGCTCCAGGTAGCGCCTGCGATCATCGTCCAGAAGATCCCACTTATTAAAAGCTAAGACCAAAGCGCGGCCTGACTCCAACACGAGATCAATAATACGAACGTCTTGTTCGCTAATCGGTGCCGTGACATCGAGTAAGACGACAGCAACTTCAGCTTTTTCTAACGCTGCCGTGGTGCGAAGGCTTGCATAAAAATCGGCACCCTGCTGCATGTGAACTCTGCGTCTGATCCCCGCGGTGTCGACAAACCTCCAGGTTTTGCCCGCCAGATTCACCAGCTCGTCCACCGGATCCCGTGTGGTCCCGGCAAGCTCATCAACCACCACACGCTCGCTGCCCGCGGCTTTGTTGAGCAAGCTAGATTTTCCGACGTTCGGTCGACCCAGAAGAGCAACTCTTCTCGGTCCGCCCACCTCCGCCTGAGCTGTGGCGGACTCTTGGGGCAAAATAGTGATGACATGGTCCAGCAGGTCTGCCACTCCCCTGCCGTGCAGGGCAGAAGCTGTCCAAGGCTCGCCGAGACCTAAGTTCCACAGCGCGCTGGCAGCCGCTTCTTGACGCGCATCATCGACTTTGTTCGCCACCACAATGACGGGCTTTGAGCTTTGACGAAGAAGCTTCACCACATGCTCATCGGTTGCGGTTGCCCCCACGGTCGAATCGACCACAAAAAGAATTGCGTCGGCTAAATCAACAGCCACCTCGGCTTGAAGCGCAACGGATTTAGCGATTCCTTTGGCATCGGGTTCCCACCCACCGGTATCAACAACGGTAAAAGAAGTGGTGTTCCACAGGGCTCGATACGACACCCGGTCGCGCGTGACACCGGGGGTGTCTTGAACGACCGCCTCGCGGCGACCGAGAATCCGATTAACCAGCGCCGACTTTCCCACGTTGGGTCGCCCCACGACAGCCAAGACGGGTAAGGCTTTGCCATAAACGAGTTGGGTTTCCCCGTCGTCTTGGGAATCGATGACGTCCAAATCGTCGTCTTCTAGTTCGTAGTCATCTAGCCCGACGCGCAACGCTTGGGCGCGCCTGTCGCCCTCTTCCTCACCAATCGCGCTCAGACGTTCGGCAAGAAGCGGATCGGCTTCGCTTTTTCCGTCACCAGGGTCTTGGGAAGTTTCTTGGTCAGTCATGCGGTGCTCCTTGGGTGAGAAATGATGTCCAGGAGCGCATCTACGGTTTGCTCGAAGGTCAGGGGTCCAGAGTCCAACACAGAAACTCCGGGGGCGGCGTTCATAAAATCCACGACATCGGAGTCGCTCTTATCTCTCGCTGTTAATGATTCTCCCACGGGTATTGCTGTGGTCCCTTCAAGCTCTGCTTGTCGGCGCAAAATGCGGACTCCTTCATCAGCTGTTAAAAGCACGCGCACGGGTGCTTCAGGAGCCACAACAGTGGTGATATCACGGCCCTCCATAATAATGCCGGGGTTGACGCACCCCGCCAGAATGCTACGAAAGTGTTCCACCAAGCCCTGTCTCACCAAGAGGTGACGGGCGATGGAAGACACCGCACCGGACACCTCACTACCTCTGATGGCCAGTGTGACATCGATGCCGTCAATGGTAAATACCTGGTCGTCAGGACCCTCGGAAGCTTGGTAAATGGCGTTTCGTTGAACCTCTCGCACGGCGTCTTCGCTGGTGAGATCAATCCCCGCGTTCATCGCTGCCCACGCCAGGGCGCGGTACGCGGCACCCGTGTCGTAATAGCTAAACCCGAGTTTTCTGGCAGCCGCTTTAGACACACTGGATTTTCCGCTCCCAGCAGGCCCATCAATAGCGACAATAAGTGCGCTCATCGCGTCTCCCCCGCAATCTTCCATCCCCCACTGAGCAGTTTGTGCTCCACCTGCTCCACCACACTTTTGGCCAGGGACAAGTCCGCAAACCCCACGTTGGCTCCCGGGGAATGCTCCAAGCGCAGGTCTTCTAAGTTGACGTCCCAATCTCCGAGCTGGGTCAGCAAGCGCGCGAGTTCGCCCGGGGTGTCATCAATCACCACAATCAGCGATGCCACGCTGGTGGATACCCCGTGCTTGCCGGGCAACCTCGACACCCCGGCGACACCGTTGTGGAAAGCAGTGGCCAGAGTTGCCCTCGAACCGGGCGTCCCCAAGCTCTCCAAGGAATTAATAATTCCCCCCAAGTCTGTCGCAACATCGCGGAGTTGGGTCAGAATTGGCTCGCTGTTAGCTGCCACAATTTGCACCCACAGCGCAGGGTCACTCGCCGCAATGCGGGTGACGTCTCGCACCCCCGCGCCGGCAAGTGCCAGCGCGGCTGGTGAGGCGTGAGATAGTCGCGCAGCACTGAGTGACGCCATGAGTTGGGGAAGGTGAGACACGACGGCAACAGCGTCATCGTGTTCGCGGGCACTCATCATCACGGGAATTGCGCCCAGGCTGTAGACCAGCGTTCGCAATGCTTCTCGCGCATCGGACTCACCTTCACACACGACCCACGGTCGCGCGGTGAACAAGTCACTGCGCGCAGAGAGCGCGCCCCCGCGTTCTCGACCCGCCATCGGGTGTGTCCCCACAAATCGGGTATCCGCTCCAGGAATGCTCGCAAGCTCGTCATAAATGGACTGTTTCACGCTGGCCACATCGACGACGAGAGCGTCGGGGTAGTCCCCGAGCATCTGGGTCACGACGGCACCCACGACATCTGGGGGTGTGGCGACGACGACCAGTTCGGGCGACGCGGTGTCCTGCGTGCGTGCCAGGCCTGCGCCGTAGTCAAGAGCCAACGTCATCGCAGCGGGGGACGCATCACTGAGTGTTACCTCAACACCGCGTTCGACCAGAGCCAACCCGAGGCTTGTGCCCAGTAACCCGGTGCCGACAATGTGCACGCGGGCAAAAGGCGCCCTTGGTGTGGTGGTCATCGTGTTCTTTCCTGCGGTGCCTGGTCTCGATACGCGAGCGTTAACAATTGCGCAGTCTCCACTTTAGTCAGCTCACGCCATGCGCCCGGTGCCAGCCCACCCAGGTGGAGGGGGCCATAGCGGCGACGGTGAAGATCTTTCACGGGATGTCCCACGGCGTCGAGCATGCGGCGAACAATCCTGTTTTTACCCGAGTGCAGTGTAATTTCGACCAGGCTAATTCCGGCGTGGGGGGTGCCCAACATCCGCGCCTTGTCTGCCTTGTGAAGGCCATCCTCTAACTCCACCCCGGACAGCAGTGTCTGCAAAGCGCTAGGTTCCACATCGCCTTTAACAGCCGCCGTATAGACCTTTTCCACTTCAAACGACGGGTGGGATACGCGGTTTGCCACTTCCCCATCGTTAGTCATCAGTAACAACCCCGTGGTGTCCTGATCGAGACGCCCGACGTTAAACACACGCTGCCCAATCTTTTTTTCGTACGTGCTCAGATCGGGGCGGCCACGTTCGTCGGACATGGTGCTCATCACACCTTCGGGTTTGTGCACCATCACATAGAGCGCATCAGCATGGAGCGAGACCACGGAACCATCGACAGACACAATGTCAGTGTCGGGGTTGATGCGATGGCCCATCTCCGTGACCACTTCACCATTCACCGACACCCGGCCCCGGGACATCATGATCTCTGCATGGCGCCGGGAGGTTACCCCTGCCCGGGAGAGAACTTTGTTAAGGCGTTCCCCGTCGGGGGATTCCTCATTCGACATCGTCAAAGCCTCCAGCACCATCGTCGAGCAGGGGCGAGAGCGGAGGGAGCTGGTCAATCGACTCCAGCCCCAGCTCGCCCAATAACGTTTCCGTGGTGACATAGAAAATGGCGCCCGTTTCGGAATCGGTGTGCGATTCGCGAATCAGTCCCCGGGACAGCAGAGTGCGAATGACAGAATCCACGTTAACCGCCCTAATGGCAGAAACGTGCCCTCTCGTGACAGGCTGCTTGTAGGCGATAACCGCGAGGGTTTCCAACGCCGCCTGCGAAAGCTTGGCAGGCGCCTGCGACGAGACGACACGGGTGACAACTTCATCAAAACGGGGCCGAACATACAGCCGCCATCCTGCACTGACCTCGCGAAGCTCGAACCCGCGCTCCACACCTCCCAGACGACCGTCATAATCGGCCACCAAATCACTGAGTGCTTCGGTCACGGCAGATATCGGTGCCTCCAACGCGCTGGCAAGAGCGATGACGCTCATGGGTTCATCCAGCACCATCATGACCGCTTCGATATCGCGTGCTAACACTCGTGTCACAGTTGCTTCATTCATCGGGTTCTCACTCATGTGCCGTGTTCTCCCCGCCCCACTCGTCGCCCAGATTCGCCAGTTGTTCCTCACCAAAGTCGTGGGCCACCCACTGCAGCGTCAACTCGCCTAAAGGTTCCAGCTGTTGAAAGGTGATTGCTGATTGGCGGTAGAGCTCCAAAATCGCCAAAAACCGCGCCACAATGACACCGCGCTGGTCAATACCCCGTATCAAAGTTCGAAAACTTATCGGTCCCCCTGATTTTAACGCCGCAATCACGTGGGCGGCCTGCTCCCGAATGCTGACTAAAGGGGCGTGCAGGTGGTCAAGCCCCATCATCGGGATCTCTTTGGGTGCTAAGGCAAACAAGGCCAAAGCCTGAAAGTCTTCCGCACTGAGCGTCCATCGAAGCACGGGAATGCTTGTCACATACTGGGATTCCAGGGGAACGCGACGAGTATGGCGCAACCCTTCAGCGGCAAGGTGCTCGCCCAGCCAACCCGAAACCTCTTTAAACGCCCGATACTGCAGTAACCGGGCAAAAAGAAGGTCTCGCGCCTCTAGAAGCGCCACATCTTCGGCATCAACAAACTCGCCCTGGGGTAACAGGCCGACAATCTTCATATCCAGCAGGGTGGCTGCCACCACCAGGAACTCACTGGCAGCCTCGAGTTCTGCGGGACCGTCGAGAGAATCCAGATAGCTCAAAAACTCTTCCGTAACAGCGCTCAGGGCGACATCGGTGATGTCGAGTTCGCGTTTACCAATAAGCGTGAGCAGCAGATCAAAAGGCCCGTCAAAGTTGGTAAGGCTGACCCGAAACTCACCCTCTGACGCTTCGACGTCGCGCGTGTGTGCCCGCAGGGCGCTAGGAGATCGCACCACGAGCCACAAGCTCTCTCGCGAGTGCCCGATACGTCTGGGCGCTCGCGTGGCTGGGGGCAAACTCGGTGATAGGTACGGCCGCCACAGAAGCGTCAGGGAACATCACTGTTCTGCCGACCACGGTGTCTAAAACGACATCTCCAAAGGTTTCTACAGCCCTTTCGAGAACCTCTCTCGCGTGAAGAGTGCGAGCATCAAACATTGTTGCCACGATTCCATCGATTCGAACACCCGGGTTGAGGCGCTCCCGAACTTTGTCGATGGTGTCCACCAAGAGCGCAACACCACGGAGCGCAAAATATTCGGTCTCTAGCGGAATAAGGACGCCATGCGCGGCGGTCAGAGCGTTCACCGTCAACAGTCCCAGCGAGGGCTGGCAGTCAATCAGGATGACGTCATAGTCATCCATCACGGGTTTGAGTACACGAGCAAGAATCTGTTCCCGGGCGACCTCATGTACCAGGTGAACTTCGGCAGCCGAAAGGTCAATGTTGGCAGGAATAACGTGAATTCCGGAGGTTTTCGTCGACTGGATGGCCTTGTGAACATCTTTTTCCGGGTTGATAAGTAAGTCATAGATGGTGGTGGCCTCGCGGGTGTTTACTCCCATGCCCGCAGAAAGCGCGCCCTGAGGGTCAAAATCCACCATTAATACGGTGCGGCCGTACTCAGCGAGCGCTCCACCCAGGCTGATGGTGGTCGTGGTTTTTCCCACGCCACCTTTTTGATTACACAGCGCGATGACGCGGGCTGGCCCGTGAGATTTTAGAGCCGGGGGGTCAGGAAAATCTTTGATAGGACGTCCTGTTGGACCCACCTTTACGTCAGTACTCGCCATGGCTAGAGTCTATCGCTTGGGCTTAGAGCGCACGCGGATGCGCCCCGCGATAGACCTCGCGCAAACTGTCAATAGTGACCTTCGTATAAATCTGTGTTGTCGACACGGAGGCATGGCCGAGAAGTTCTTGCACCACCCTGATATCACCACCGCCCGCCAACACATGGGTGGCAAAAGAGTGGCGCAACGTGTGCGGGGAGATCAACCCTCCCAGATCGGCGCGATCGGCACGATCGCGCAGGATGAGCCACGCGTTTTGACGAGACAGCGCTCCCCCGCGCAACCCCAAAAATAGGGCTGGGGATGCTCGTTTCTGTTTTTTCACAAGACTTGGTCGAGCCCTCGTGAGGTAACTTTCGAGAGCCCTCCGCGCGTAGGAACCCACCGGCACAATGCGTTGTTTCTGCCCTTTCCCGGTGACACGAATGGCGTCAACCACGTGCCCGGAATCCCCCAGCACATCATCCACGCTCAAGGACAGGGCTTCGGAAATTCGTGCGCCGGTGGCGTACAGAAACTCGAGCAGTGCTCGATCACGTAATGCATGGGCGTCATCGCCGACCACGCTCTCCAAGAGCACCTGCACCTGCTCAATACTGAGTGCCTGGGGAAGCCTCACGGGCTTGGCAGGTGCGGGAATGCGGGTGCTGGGATCAGAGGAAACCACCGATTCTTCGACTAAAAATCGGTGGAAGTTTTTGATACTCGAAAGCTTCCTTGCCACGGTGGTGGCAGCCCCCTCTAGGGAATACACATACGAGCTCACCACCTCCGGGGTGACGGCTTCAGCCGTAGTGATTCCATGGGTTTCTAGGTGTTCCAGATAGCGGGCTAAATCACTGAGATACGCAGAAACCGTGTGGGGTGAGCGCCCAAGCTCTAACGTCACGTAGCGCACGTAGCGATTTGCCTCGCGCTCGAGTCCTGTGAGCGGCGTGGGTGCCTTAGCGTCGGGAAGCATACACGGCCAGCAACGCTGTTACGGATATCTGATTCGTCAACTCCCCGGATAACACAGCAGCGATGGCGGTGGACAGGGGAACAAAACGCTGCTCTAAGTCTGCTTCCTCACCGGTTCGGACATAGTCATGGGCGAGAGTGTGGAGCCCTGTGGCCAAGAAAATATGAGTGCTTTCGTTGGAGCCACCGGGTGTGGTGTTGAGCCGCGTCACGTGGGTCCACTGATCAGCTGCTAGATCCGCTTCTTCTACCAATTCCCGTTGAGCGCAAATCAGCGGGTCTTCGCCGGGGATGTCGAGAAGCCCCGCAGGTATTTCCCAATCCAGTGCCCGTATGGCATGGCGATACTGGCGAATCATCATGACCTCGTCGTTATTGTTAAGCGCCACTATCGACACGGCGCCGGGATGATCGACAAAATCCCGCGTGAGCTCTTCACCATTGAGCTCAAAAGTTTCCCGCATCACATTCCATATCGCCCCTTTGTAGAGCGTTGCAGAGTGGCGAAGAGGGAGCGACTGAGGCTGATCAGCCAAGGAAAAAGGCTCAGACATTAGGTGTCCGAATCGCTCACGGCAAACAGCGCCGAGGAATCTTGGCGGATGAGAGCAGCCTCCACAAGCCCGGCGAACAGGGGGTGAGACCGGTTAGGCCTCGACCGCAGTTCAGGGTGAGCTTGGGTGGAGACATAGAAAGGGTGAACGCTTCTGGGAAGCTCAACAAATTCCACCAAGGAATCATCCGGCGACACCCCAGAAAAGACAAGACCGGCCTGACTGAGGACCTCACGGTACGTGTTATTTACCTCATAACGGTGCCTGTGGCGCTCGTGAACTACCTCACTGCCATAGAGTTCTGCGACCAAAGACCCGGGAGCAAGCTGTGCTTCATACAGCCCCAACCGCATCGTGCCCCCCATGTCACCCTCGCCGGACACAATGTCAATCTGTTCGGTCATGGTGGCGATCACCGGATCGGGAGCTTCCGGATCGAATTCGCTACTCGAGGCACCGGTTAAGCCCGCCATGTTCCTGGCGTACTCGATGACCATGCACTGGAGGCCCAGGCACAAACCCAACGTGGGAATATTGTTCTCCCGGCAATAGCGCAGGGCGCCCACTTTGCCCTCGATGCCCCGAATACCGAAACCACCGGGGACGCACACCCCGTCGACGTCCCCGAGCGCTTTCTCCGCGCCTTCAGGAGTGTCACACTCATCGCTGGCAATCCACTTCAACTCCACCTTGGCCTGGTGAGAGAAACCACCAGAGCGGATGGCTTCAATGACCGACAAATACGCATCGGGCAGACCCACGTATTTTCCCACCACACCAATAGTGACGGTGTGGCGGGGGTGGTGAACCGCATCCATGAGGTCTTTCCACCCGTCCCAGACCATCTCGCCGGCTTCCATTTCAAGAGCATCAATGATGTAGTCATCGAGATCTTGGCTGTGCAAAAGGGACGGGATGTCATAAATGCTGGCGACATCGACGGCGTTAACCACGGCGGCTTCATCGACATCGCACATCAGAGCAATCTTGCGCCGGTTTGCGCTCTCCACCGGCCGGTCACTGCGTAACACGAGGGCGTCGGGCTGAATTCCAATAGAGCGCAACATGGCCACGGAGTGCTGAGTGGGTTTCGTTTTTTGCTCGGAGGATGCGCCCATGAACGGGACCAAAGAGACGTGAACGAAGAACACGTTATCGCGCCCCAGTTCGTGTCGGACTTGGCGCGCAGCCTCAATAAACGGTTGGCTTTCAATGTCGCCCACCGTGCCGCCAATTTCGGTGATGATGACATCCGGGCGCGGTTCTTGGTGCGCCTGAAGCCGCATCCGTCTCTTGATTTCGTCCGTGATGTGAGGGATGACCTGAACAGTGTCACCCAGGTATTCCCCACGTCGCTCGCGCCCAATGACTTCCTGGTAGATCTGACCGGTCGTCACGTTGGCTGCTTGGGACAGGTTAATATCCAAAAAGCGTTCATAGTGGCCGATATCTAAATCTGTTTCAGCACCATCATCGGTCACAAAAACTTCACCGTGTTGGAAAGGGTTCATCGTGCCGGGATCCACGTTGAGATAGGGATCAAGCTTTTGCATCACCACGTGAATTCCCCGGCCTGAGAGCAGGTTACCCAGCGACGCCGCGGTAAGACCTTTGCCCAGTGAGGACACAACCCCACCGGTCACAAAGATGTGTTTGGTGATATCGGACGGGGTGTTTTTCGAAGACGCCTTCACGGAATTCAACAATAACTGGTTAAGGGAGTCTCTCGTGAAGACTCACCGGGTGAGCTTCGTCCAAAAGCTCCCGTGCATGCGTCAAAGCGCTCTGGGAGTCTTCCATTCCCCCAAGCATGCGTGCCAGCTCGCGAAGCCGTTCCTCGCCTTCGAGTCGTGACACACTCGAGGTCGTAACCTGACCATCCGTGTCTTTCACCACACGCAAGTGGTTGTTCGCAAAAGCAGCCACCTGCGCTAAGTGCGTCACCACAATCACCTGTGAGGTTTGGGCCAACACACCAAGCCGTCGGCCAATTTCTAGGGCGCTCGCACCCCCCACACCAGCATCGACCTCGTCAAAAACAAACGTGGGGACCGGGTCGGTGGCAGCGATAACAACTTCTAACGCCAACATGACCCGGGAGAGCTCGCCGCCGGAAGCCCCCTTGCCCAGTGGTAAAGGATCCGCTCCGGGGTGCGCGGCAAGAAGGAGGAAAACCTGGTTTGCCCCGTGGGCTGAAAGCTCATCTTCGCGCGTCACCTTCGCGTGTAAGGTCGCGTTGGGCATCGCCAGAGCTGCGAGTTCCATCGTTACGGACTGCCCCAAGGTTGTGCCCGCCGCTTCACGCAAGCCGGTCACGATGTCCGCTTTATCCCACGCGAAGGTGAGCGCGTGCTCCACCTCGGCGTCGAGAGTTTCTAGACGTTCCGTGTCATTTTCTAACTCCCCAAGTCTGCTGCTGGAGCCTTCAAAAAGCTCGAGCACCTCGTCCAGGGTGGGGCCGTAGCGGCGCATCAGCGCCGTGATGGCTGCCAACCGCTCGTGGGTGTTTTCGAGCGAGCCCCCCACGCCGCTTTCAAGAGAGGTGAGATAGCCCGAGATTCCCACTGACACCTCAGACAGTTGAAAAGAGACGTCAGCAAGTTGAGAGCGCAGAGCATCCGCGGTGGAATCAAACCCCACCACCCGCTCCCACGATTTAAGAGCTTGGCCCACCAGGGACAACGCGTCCTTCGTGTCGTAGGCGGGTTCATCCGTGGACAGAGCTTGGGACGCAGACGCTGCGGCCTGGCGTAACTCTTCGGTGTTGGTGAGCCGATTCACCATTTCACTCAGTGCGGTGTCCTCGTTGGGTACCGGAGACACTGCGTCAATGTCTTCCACCGCCGCGCGCAGTTCAATCGCTTCCTGAGCTCGCGAATCCGCTTGAGTGCGCAGGGTGTCCCTGGTCTCTCGAAGCTCTTTATATCGAGAAAAGGCGAGGCGATAATCCTCCAGAGCGGTCTGGAGCATTTCACCAGCAAAACGATCGAGGGCTTCGCGCTGCGCGGTTTCTGATTTCAGTCGGACCTGGTCGCTTTGACCGTGCACCACAACAAGACTTTCAGCAAGCTCAGCGAGAGCGGACACAGGGGCAGTCCTGCCACCGACCAGAGCTCGAGAACGACCCTCCACCTGGACTTCCCTCGAGAGAACAAGCTCATTGTCGTCGAGTGCCGCACCAAGTTCTCCAGCCCGTTCAAGAACCTCCGCGGAGCGATCTAAAGCGAACCGACCCTCCACCCA
>Ga0222660_1000931_pt1 | contig 11805 bp, 9 predicted proteins | sample AntAcemetagen549_FD_179832 | JGI IMG/M metagenome (GOLD analysis project Ga0222660, IMG submission 179832) | Saline water microbial communities from Ace Lake, Antarctica - #549 | ecosystem: Environmental > Aquatic > Non-marine Saline and Alkaline > Saline | place: Antarctica: Ace Lake | collected...
GCGTAGTGGCTGAAACACGAACTATTGCCGTGCCCGAGGGGCTCGCTGGCGAACGACTTGATGTCGTCCTCTCCCGGCTTTTTGGGTTTTCTCGTTCCTTTGCTCAAGAAATCATTGACGCAGGCGGCGCAGTGGTGAGCGGAAAAGCCGGCATCAAGAGTGACCGAGTGAATTCCGGCGCGATGCTCGATGTGACGTTCGAGCCCAAAAAGGCGCCCCGTATCGAACCCATTGTTGTTGAATCCATGACGATTTTGTATGACGATGACGATGTCGTCGTCATCGATAAACCTCCAGGGCTGGCTGCTCACCCGGCACCGAGCTGGGACGGACCCTCGGTGTTAGGTGCGCTCGCAGGTGCGGGCTACCGGATCTCGACGTCGGGTCCACCTGAACGCCAGGGCATCGTGCACCGCCTGGACGTGGGAACCTCAGGAGTGATGGCGGTTGCCAAGAGCGAGCTGGCCTACAGCAAGCTGAAAAGAGCCTTCAAAGCCCGCGAAGTCCACAAAACATACTTGGCACTCGTCCAGGGGCGTCCGGACCCCACTGTGGGGACTATCGACGCCCCCATCGGGCGCCACCCCAGTTCCTCATGGAGGTTTGCGGTGGTTGCAGGCGGCAGAGATTCGGTGACCCACTATGAAACGTTGGAAGCGTTCAAAGCCGCGAGCTTCCTGACGGTGACCCTTGAAACGGGGCGGACCCACCAAATTCGTGTACACATGTCGGCCCAAAAAAATCCCATTGTGGGGGACACTCTCTACGGCGCAGACCCCACGTTGGCGGAGCGCTTAGGAGTGAGCCGGCAGTGGCTTCATGCGAGCGAGCTGCAGTTCACCCACCCTTCCCGTGGTGAACTCGTTCACGTTCACAGCCCCGTTCCGGCGGACCTTCAGGGCGCACTGGATCGACTGAAAAGCTGACCTCTCGGAGTGGTGACAAGCCTCTCGCCGGTAGCGGATTAAGCTAGAGTTTCCTGCCCACTTAGGAGACGTTCTTGAGCCCTTCCGGTGACTCTTTTGCCCATTTGCATGTGCACACCGAGTATTCGATGTTGGATGGCGCCGCCAAGATAGCCGCCCTGGTATCCGAGGTTGCACGGCTTGAGATGCCGGCCGTAGCGATGACGGACCACGGAGTGATGTTTGGGGCGTACGAGTTTTGGAAACAAGCTCGCGGCGCCGGTATCAACCCGGTTATCGGCATCGAGGCATACCTGACACCGGGAACTCACCGCAGTGACAAAACGCGCATCCAGTGGGGCAACGGGGGGGAAGATGATGTCTCGGGAACCGGCGCATACACCCACGCGACGTTGCTGGCGGAGACAACGGAGGGAATGCACAACCTTTTTCGCATGTCCTCTATCGCGTCGCTGGAGGGGTATTACTTCAAACCTCGGATGGATCGCGAACTTCTCCAGACCTACAGCGCAGGGGTTATCGCGACAACAGGCTGTCCCAGTAGCGAGGTGCAGACGTATTTGCGCTTAGGACAATACGACAAAGCGGTTGCTTCGGCTGCGGAGTTCCGCGATATTTTCGGTGCAGATAACTACTTTGTCGAAATCATGGATCACGGGCTGGGGTTAGAAAAACGGGTTATTCCTGACCTGTTGCGACTGTCACGGGAGCTGAATATTCCCCTGTTGGCGACCAATGATCTGCACTACACGACGGCGGCGGATTCGGATGCTCACGCCGCTCTGCTGTGCGTGCAATCGGGGTCCACTCTGGATGACCCCAAGCGTTTTAAGTTTGGTTCCAACGAGTTCTATGTGAAGACACCGGCACAAATGCGGTCACTGTTTGCTGACTTCCCCGCAGCCAGCGACAACACGTTACTTATCGCGCAGCGGGCGCATGTCGAGTTTGATGAATCAGCAAACTATATGCCTCGTTTTCCTGTTCCCGCAGGAGAGAGTGAAGTCAGTTTCTTTGAAAAGGCGGTGCGCATAGGGCTCACCCATCGTTACCCTGCTGGTGTTCCCGAAAGAGTCACCAACCAAGCCGACTATGAAATCGGCGTCATCAGCCAGATGGGTTTTGCCAGCTACTTCCTTGTTGTGGCGGATTTCATCGCCTGGGCCAAAGGCCAGGGGATTCGTGTGGGGCCTGGTCGCGGGTCAGGTCCAGGCTCCATGGCTGCGTTCGCGATGGGCATCACCGAACTGGACCCACTCAAACACGGTCTGATTTTCGAGCGTTTCTTGAACCCGGACCGTGTCTCCATGCCTGACTTCGATGTGGACTTTGACGAGCGTCGACGGGGCGAAGTTATTCGCTACGTGACGGAGAAATACGGTAGCGATCGAGTTGCTCAAATTGTGACATTTGGAACCATTAAAGCTAAGCAGGCGCTCAAAGATGCCGCGCGCGTCCTCGGTCACCCCTTTGGGATGGGGGAGAAGCTCACCAAAGTCATGCCTTCTGGCGTGATGGGGAAAGAAATGTCCCTGCGGGACATGGTGGATAAGTCTCACGACAGATATAAAGAGGCCGCAGATTTCCGGACCCTCTTGGACACTGATCCCGACGCGAAGACCGTGTTTGAGCGCGCCCAGGGGTTAGAAAACCTAAAACGTCAGTGGGGTGTTCACGCTGCCGGAGTGATCATGTCATCTGAACCGCTGGTCGACATCATTCCCATCATGAAGCGCGATCAAGACGGACAAATTGTTACCCAGTTTGATTTTCCCTCCGCCGAGGCGCTGGGTTTGGTCAAAATGGACTTTCTTTCTTTGCGCAACCTCACCATCATCGATGACACGCTCGATAACATCGAGCTCAATAGCGCTCACCGCCCGGTGCTTGAAGAGCTTGCCCTCGATGACCCGGCAGCGTATGAACTGATGAGCAAGGGCGACACCCTGGGTGTTTTCCAACTCGATGGCGCTCCGATGAGGAGTCTGCTCCGATTGCTCAAACCTGACACTTTTGAAGATATCTCTGCGGTGTTGGCCCTGTATCGCCCTGGGCCTATGGGGGCTGACTCTCACACGAACTACGCGTTGCGCAAAAATGGTCACCAAGACATCACTCCGGTACACCCGGAGCTTGCCGGCGCGCTGGAAGAAATCTTGGGCGGAACGTATGGGCTCATCGTGTACCAAGAACAGGTGATGGAGATCGCTCAGAAGCTTGCCGGCTACACGCTCGCCCAAGCTGATTTGTTGCGCCGAGCAATGGGAAAGAAGAAAAAGGAAGAGCTCGATATTCAGTTTGAAACCTTTCGCGGAGGAATGCGAGATAACGGTTTCTCCGATGATTCAGTCACGACGCTGTGGGAGGTCCTGGTCCCCTTCTCGGACTACGCCTTCAACAAAGCCCACTCGGCAGCGTATGGAATGATCTCCTACTGGACTGCCCATCTCAAAGCCCACTATCCGGCGGAATACATGGCCGCGTTGCTGACCAGCGTGAGTGATCAAAAAGACAAGTCTGCGGTGTATCTCAACGAATGTCGCCGCATGGGTATTCAGGTCTTGCCGCCGTGTGTCAACGAATCTATTGCGACCTACAGTGCTGTGGGGAAAGACATTCGCTTTGGCCTCGCCGCAATCCGCAACGTGGGGGTGGGAGTCGTGGATGCGATTCGCACCACCAGGGAAGACAAAGGCGCCTTCGTGTCCTTCCATGACTTCGTGAAAAAGGTTCCCTCTGTCGTCCTCAACAAGCGCTGTGTCGAGTCCTTGGTCAAAGCGGGCGCCTTTGACCAGCTCGGTCACACCCGGCGCTCACTGTTCGATATTCATGAAAATGTCATCGAGTCTGCCTCGAGAGATAAGAAGGCTGAAGAATACGGAGATGTCGGGTTCGACTTCGACAGTCTTTTTGAAGGCAGCGGCACCCCTTCACCGGCCCGTGTTCCGGATCTCCCTGAGTGGCCACGAAAAGAGTTGCTCGCGCTGGAGCGGGACATGCTGGGGTTGTACGTCTCTGATCACCCCCTCGCGGGACTGGAATGGGCGATTGGCAAAGAAGCAGACGTGTCTATTGCCGAGCTGTTGATTCAGGACCGCGAGGATGGCGAAGTGGTCACCGTCGCCGGCTTGATTACCTCCGTCCACCATCGTGTGGCCCGGTCGAGCGGTAATCCTTACGCCCAAGTGTCCATAGAGGACTTTGGGGGAGAGCTCTCCGTCATGTTCTTGGGAAAGACGTATAAGAATTATCAGAGCGATCTTGTCGAAGACACCATCGTGGCTTTGCGCGGGAGAGTATCCAACCGAGACGATGGATTAGGCCTTCACGCCATCGAGCTGATTCCGTTGAATGTGTCTGCGGGAGAGTCACACGAGCCTTTGCTGCTTACCATTCCCGAGAAATTCGCCACCCACGACATCTTGAAGGCCCTCGATGTCGCGTTGGGTCGACATGAAGGAGGTTCACCGGTGAGGTTGCGCCTGGTCAAGTCGGGAATGGTCCGCGTGTTTGAGCTGCCCCGCACGGTCACCGTGTCCTTGGATCTTCTCGGCGAGGTAAAGGGCCTACTCGGTGCGGACTGTTTGAGCGCTTAGAGCGCTACGGCGCGGCCGTAGCCTCGCTGGTGGTAGACAAGGGCATCTTGCGTGTCGCCCATTTCGCCAGCTTTTACGCGCAGCGCCACCATGGCGGCGAACTCCACTTCGACAAGGCTTACCACCGTGCACTGCAACCACGCGGAGACACCTGAGAGCAGGGGAAGACCCTCGGGCCCCTCGCTCCAATGATCACCGACAAATCTGTCACTCGCTTCGCCTGCCATTTTCTTCGCCAAACCTTCTGAGTCAGCTCCCAAGAAGTGCAAAAGAACGTTCGTTCCCATCTTCATTGACCGCCACGAGCTCGCCGTTTGGGACATGTTGAAGCTGGCCAGGGGAGGGGATGCAGAAAGCGACGCCACGGAGGTGGCGGCGAAACCCGCGGGTGACCCATCCGAGGTCAGGAGAGTAATCACGCACATGCCTGCGCCGTGGCGGCGGAATGCTTGCAAGAAAGCTTGGGAGGGCGAGAGTGCTTCTACGGTATTCACGTACTCCATCTTAAGCGCTCCACGCTGAGGAGGTGACTCAGGGCACGAGTACGATAGAAACCATATGATTCGTCTTCTTGATCTTCGCGGGCTGAACATCACGCCCGCCACCGTGGTGGGCTTTGTTCCTCGTGTCTCCCAGGGGGAGGCAGAAACAAAAGAGCTTGTGGACTCCCTCATGGAGGCCGTTCGGCGAGAAGGCTCGGGTGCCCTCAAAGCGCAGTCTGCATCATTCGATGGTGTCGATGACCTGGTGATCGAGGTATCGGCAAAGGAGCTCTCTCGGGCCGCTGCAGAGCTCTCGGAGCCTCTCAAGGCTGCCATCAAGGAATCTATTCGGCGGGTGCGGGCGGTATCAGACGATTCGATTCCGGCGACAACGTCAACAGAATTTCACACCGGGGGCACGGTCAGTACCCGCTGGGTTCCCGTTGATCGCGCGGGAGTGTACGTCCCCGGAGGCAAAGCGGTGTACCCCTCCAGTGTGGTGATGAACGTTGTTGCGGCTCAGGCCGCAGGCGTGGCAGAGATTGTGCTCGTCTCCCCACCCCAATCGGACTTCGACGGTCGAATACACCCCACCATTTTGGCCACCGCGCATCTTTTGGGGGTCACCGAGGTGTACGCCATGGGCGGCGCGGGAGCTATCGCCGCTCTAGCGTGGGGAGTGCCCGACCTGGGACTAGCTCCGGTGGCAATGATTACGGGGCCCGGAAATCGCTATGTCGCGGCGGCAAAACGCGCCGTCAAGGGGATTGTGGGCATCGATTCCGAAGCTGGCCCGTCAGAAATAGGGATTATTGCGGACGAAACGGCCTACCCGGAGTTTGTTGCCGCAGATCTGATTTCTCAAGCCGAACATGATGAGCGCGCCTGCGTCGTCCTCATTACACCGTCAATGGAGCTTGCACGGCGAGTAATGGTCGCCCTCGAACGCAGGGTGTCAGAAACTCGCCACTCCCAGCGCGTCATGGCGGCATTGGATGGGGAACAATCAGCGGTGATTGTGATGGATTCCCTCGATCAGGTTGTCCTCATGTCCAATGCCATCGCCCCAGAGCACCTGGAGGTCATGGTGACGGATCCAGAAAAAATCCTGCCTCTTCTTCGCCACGCGGGAGCTATTTTTGTGGGCGACTACAGCCCTGTGAGCGCGGGGGATTATGTGGCGGGATCTAACCACGTACTTCCCACCCACGGTTCTGCAATGTTTAGTTCGGGGTTATCGCCCATGTCTTTTCTGCGAACCCAACAGATTATTGACTATGACCGGCAGGCTCTAAGCCATATTGCCCAGCAGGTGAAAATATTTGCTGAGGCAGAAGATCTTCCGGCCCACGCTGAAGCTATTGCGGAGCGGTTTGTGGAGCGTCCCGCGGCCGACGCGCCGGCAGAGGGTTAGCGACCATGTATTGCCCCTTCTGCAGACACCCTGACTCCCGTGTCATTGACTCGCGAACAAGCGACGATGGCGTGTCCATTCGCCGCCGGCGGGAGTGCCCGGAATGTGGCCGTCGCTTTTCCACCATGGAAACTGCGAGCTTGAGCGTCATCAAACGCAGCGGGGTAACAGAACCGTTCTCGCGCGAAAAAATTGCCTCGGGTGTCAAAAAGGCCTGCCAGGGTCGTCCTGTCACCGATCAAGATTTGGCACAAATGGCTCAGCGGGTCGAAGAGACCATTCGTCAGACTGGGGCCTCGCAGATTGACGCCAACGAAATCGGCTTGTCTATTCTGGAACCTCTTCGTGAGCTTGATGAGGTTGCCTACCTTCGGTTTGCCTCCGTCTATCAATCTTTTGAGAATCTTGAAGACTTTGAAGAGGCGATTGGTTCGCTCCGTCACGGTGCGCCAGTGGTCGGGGAGGGTAGTTAATGTATCCCTTTGTGTTTTCGATTCTGAAACGCTTTGACCCGGAGATCATGCACCATCTGGGGATGGTGCTCATCCAAATTGCCGGTCTCCCGGGTATTCGCCGCGCGTTGCGCACCACCACGGCGCCTGATGCATCGTTAGGCGTTAAGGCTTTCGGGTGTGGCTTGGCATCCCCAGTGGGACTCGCTGCCGGCTTTGATAAAAATGCGGTGGCTATCCGTGGTCTCTATGCGTTGGGATTTGACCATGTCGAAGTGGGGACGGTGACCGCGATAGCGCAACCGGGTAATCCCAAGCCTCGACTGTTTCGTTTGCCTGAAGACCAGGCACTGATCAATCGCATGGGTTTCAACAATGTGGGCGCACAAATTGTTGCCGCCCGTCTCGCTGCGCTGCGTCACTGGGGTGGAGCGTTACCCGTCATCGGCGTCAATATCGGCAAAAGCTGGATTACTCCTTTATCCGAGGCAACCAAAGATTATGTTGCGAGTGCCACGTTGTTGGCTCCGTTTGCGGACTATCTTGTCGTCAATGTCAGCTCGCCCAACACGCCCGGGCTTCGCGGATTGCAAGATGTCGCCAGTCTTCGACCTCTTCTCGCGGCTGTGGCCGCAGTCGCCGGGGACACGCCGTTGTTGGTGAAGATTTCCCCCGATTTGGATGACAGGGCGGTGTCGGACATCGCCAGTGTTGTCCTCGATCTGGATCTCGCGGGAATTATCGCCACCAATACAACAACCGCGCGCGACGGACTCTCGACACCCCCCGATGTCCTTGCTCGCATGGGGGCGGGGGGACTTTCCGGTCAGCCACTAAGTCAGACTTCTGTTCACGTGTTGAAGCTTTTGCGTCAAACTCTTCCTCGAGAAAAGTCTGTCATCAGCGCGGGGGGCGTTTTCACGGGTGCTGACGTCAAGGCCCGTCTTGATGCGGGGGCAACCCTCGTGCAGGCCTACACAGGTTTTGTCTACCGAGGTCCGTTTTTTGCGCACCTGCTCACCCGAGAGCTCGCCAGGACTCGCTAGCGGGGCTTTTCGCCCCGCTTGATCTGCGCTTTAGGCAGGCGCAAGCCTCGCATCTGAAGCGAACGCATAGCGGCATACCACCGGACGCCGTTTTCCGCATTCTCTTCGCCATATTTGGCGCGCAAGCCTTTCCTCACCTGGTATCCCGCGAAGGAGGCATCAATGATGGTCATCGCGAAAAACAGCCACAACACGACGATGGCGATGAATTGTGCCTGTATCGAGGGCAAGAACGTGGCGATAATAACCGCAAACATGATGGGAATCAGGAATTCTCCGAAGCTCCAGCGGGAATCCACGAAATCACGAACCCACTTGCGTTGAGGACCTTTGTCGCGGACAGGAAGATATCGTTCTTCACCATTGGCGAGCCCCAATCTCGCCCTTTCGCGCCCTTGAGACATGCGTGCGCGGGCTTCCTTACGGTCGTTTGACACTAAAGGCCTTCGCAATGCCGCCTCGCGGTCGCGCCTGCGAGGAGTGGGGTGACCTTTGCCCGTTTCGGGGGCATCTTCGGGAGTGTTGCGCTCGTTCTTGCTCACAGGGTGGTATCTCTCTCTCCAACAGGGTCCCCCCAGAGTATCGGCCCGGATTAGTAGTCCGCTCCACGCCGGTAACGTTCAGCTCGCGTGGGGAAAAAAGTTCTACACTAAGCGAAGGAGGTTTCTCATGACAGACACCATTGCCACCACCCACTCGGTGAGTTTGACCGACCAGGCCGCCCTGAAAGTTCGGAATCTGCTCGAGCAGGAGGGTCGCGATGATTTGCGGCTCCGTGTTGCTGTTCAGCCCGGCGGTTGCTCAGGTTTGATATATCAGCTCTTTTTTGATGAGCGTTTGATGGAGGACGACTTTGTCCGCGATTTCGGCGGGGTTGAAGTTGTCGTCGACAAAATGAGTTCTGCCTATGTTGAGGGTGCCTCCGTTGATTTTGAGGACACGATTCAGAAGCAAGGTTTCACCATTGACAACCCCAACGCGCAGGGTAGCTGTGCATGCGGGGATAGCTTCAGCTAGCCACCTTTGTGGTGTGTCACTCGGCCCGGGCTCGCCTGTGCCAGAGGGCACATGGACTAGAATTATTTCGTAAAACAATAACAAAAACGAGGCGAAAGGCACGTCGTGCGCCAGCTACACACACGCGGAATCAAAGGCGCGTCTCTTCTTACCCTTATTGCGGTTGTTCTTGCAGGGTGCACCTCACAGTCCGCTCTGGGCTGGCTTCCTACCCAGCGCGGTCTTACCAACCAAGTGGATCGTGTCATCGATCTTTGGGTGGTGTCATGGATGGTGTTGTTGGTGGTGGGAGTCATCACCTGGATTCTCATCATCTGGGCGGCAATCGTCTACCGTCGCCGCAAGGGTCAGACGGGTATGCCTGCGCAGCTTCGGTACAACATGCCGATTGAAACTTTTTACACTGTCGCGCCGCTAATTTTGGTGTTAGGCCTGTTTGCTTTCACCGCGCGCGATCAAATTGAGATTGAAAGTCCTCTCGCCGATCCCGAAGTGTCTATCGAGGTGTACGGCAAGCGTTGGGCATGGGACTTCAATTACCTCAACGAAAATGTCTATTCTGCGGGCATTCAGGCGAGAGAAATTCCCGGTGGCAGTGTGGATTTGGAGCTGCTACCCAAGCTGTATCTCCCCGTTGACAAAAAAGTAGAAATTAAAATCGAATCCCGCGACGTGATTCATTCCTTCTGGGTTATTGATTTTCTCTACAAGAAGGACATGATTCCGGCCCGCACCAATTATTGGTATTTCATTCCCCAGGAAGAGGGAGTCTTCCGCGGTAAGTGCGCGGAACTGTGTGGCGAATACCATTCCCTCATGCTGTTTGAGGTTCACGTCGTGTCCCAGGATGAATACAACCGTCAGATGTCCGCTCTTCGCAGCGATGGCAACGTCGGGCGACTCGGCCCCGAGTTGAATGTGTTACAGAACTTGCCGGGAACCACTCCACCAGGCGAAAGAGAGTAGATCATGACCACGACTGCGCCGCGTCCTTCCCTCACCGAAATCCCTCCCGGATTTTCTAACATTGGAGTGACCAAAAAAGGCAACGTTTTTGTTGACTGGTTGACCACAACCGATCACAAGAAGGTTGGGTATCTCTACTTGATCACCTCCTTCATTTACTTCCTCATCGGTGGCGTTATGGCGCTGGTGATTCGCGCCCAACTTTTCGCTCCCGGTCTCGAAGTTGTGGCCACAAAAGAGCAGTACAACCAGCTGTTCACCATGCACGGCACCATCATGTTGCTGATGTTTGCCACTCCGCTTTTTGCCGGTTTTGCCAACGTCTTGATGCCTTTGCAGATTGGCGCCCCCGATGTTGCTTTTCCTCGGCTGAACGCTCTGGCGTACTGGTTCTTTAGCTTTGGATCCTTGATTGCCGTGGGCGGGTTCCTGACCCCCCAGGGTGCAGCAGCTTTTGGATGGTTTGCCTACGCACCATTGTCGAGTGAAACTTTCTCGCCGGGGCTTGGTGGGAATATGTGGGTCTTTGGGCTCGGTTTGAGCGGCTTTGGGACCATTTTGGGAGCCGTCAACTTCATCACCACCATCATCACGATGCGCGTCCCAGGAATGACGATGTGGCGCATGCCCATCTTCACCTGGAACACTCTGGTGACGTCCATTCTCGTGTTGCTGGCATTCCCTGTTTTGGCCGCAGCGATGTTCGCGCTCGGCAGCGACAGGGTTTTTGGATCCCACGTGTATGACGCTGCGACGGGGGGAGCGATTCTCTGGCAACACTTGTTCTGGTTCTTCGGGCACCCCGAGGTGTACATCATTGCGTTGCCGTTCTTTGGCATCGTGTCGGAGATTTTCCCCGCGTTTAGCCGGAAACCCGTCTTCGGATATCGAACGTTGGTCTACGCAACGATTGCTATTGGCGCGCTGTCCATGACCGTGTGGGCTCACCACATGTATGTCACGGGTTCGGTTCTTCTTCCCTTCTTCGCGTTGATGACCATGCTGATTGCGGTGCCGACGGGTGTGAAGATCTTTAACTGGATTGGCACCTTGTGGCGGGGATCTGTGACGTTTGAAACCCCCATGGTGTTTGCTTTGGGGTTCCTCATTTCGTTTGTGTTCGGCGGCCTCACCGGAGTTATCCTCGCCTCACCTCCCCTGGATTTCCACGTTTCTGACTCGTACTTCGTCGTTGCCCACTTCCACTATGTGGTCTTTGGCACCGTGGTCTTTGCGATGTTCGCGGGCTTCTATTTCTGGTGGCCCAAGTTCACCGGGAAAATGCTCAACGAATCGCTGGGGCACATCCACTTCTGGATCCTGTTCGTCGGGTTCCACATGACATTCCTGATTCAGCACTGGCTCGGTGTGATGGGCATGCCTCGTCGCTACGCGACGTATTTGCCGGAGGACGGGTTTACCTGGATGAACCAGCTCTCCACCGTGGGATCAATTTTCCTTGCCCTATCGATGATTCCGTTCCTTCTCAACGTGTACCTCACGGCCCGCAACGGCGAAAAGGTCACGGTGAATGATCCCTGGGGTTATGGCCGCTCACTGGAGTGGGCGACGAGTTGCCCGCCGCCACGCCACAATTTCACGTCTATTCCTCGCATTCGGTCCGAGTCACCTGCCTTTGATCTCAACCATCCCGAGATTGCCTTGCCGATAGCGGGGGAGATACAAGGTAGGGCGCCGCAGAAAACACGGAAGTCCTAGCTCATGAAGACCAACATTGTCGTCCTTTTCATCCTTGCAGCGTATTTCTTTGTGATCGCTGCGGTCTACACGGTGTGGTCGCTTATTGACCACTCCAGTGTGGAATGGGCAGGAACATTAGCGATTGGGCTGAGTGGAATACTGGCGTTGTTCATCGGCTTTTTCCTCCAGGTTCAGTTTAAAAACC
>Ga0222660_1000938_pt1 | contig 11732 bp, 10 predicted proteins | sample AntAcemetagen549_FD_179832 | JGI IMG/M metagenome (GOLD analysis project Ga0222660, IMG submission 179832) | Saline water microbial communities from Ace Lake, Antarctica - #549 | ecosystem: Environmental > Aquatic > Non-marine Saline and Alkaline > Saline | place: Antarctica: Ace Lake...
AAGGTAAGCGGATAGTGCTGAAATTATGCGCCCCACCACCATCGTAGACCATATACAAAGACGGGACAGGACTGTTCGTACTGATTTGAAAATGCAACAATTTACTTCCTAAATCGCAGGGCTTGCGTCGTTGAATCCGTGGGATATTGCGACGCTGATCGGTTATTCGATGCCGGTTTTCTGTCCCTGCCAGACTTGTGACACGACAACGATCAAACACGGACCGAGCAATTCGACGCCTTGTTCAAATTCAGTCAACAACCGATCAAATGGTGTACACGCGATCGAGAGATAACAAAGTCTGGAAAGTATGACCAACGAAGGGCCACCACATGGTTGAACGGGTCGAGATCGCAGTGATCGGCGCAGGCATTATCGGGCTTGGTTGTGCATTCAGACTTGCCCAGGCCGGGCATGAAGTGATCCTTGTGGATCCGCAAGACGCCGGATCGGGTGCCTCCTACGGCAATGCAGGCACAATCGCCGATTACGCCGTGATGCCGGTAGGAAGCCCCGCTGTTTTGCGTGACCTGCCGCGCCTGCTGTTTGACCGCAGCTCGCCACTGGCGATCAGACACGCGGCCATCGTTTCATTGGCGCCTTGGCTGTTGCGGTTCGTCCGGCAAAGTCTGCCTGCCGCGACCGTACGAAACGCAGCGGCGATCGCACAACTTGTCATGGATGCCGCAGCTATGTGGCAAGACCTGGCCACCGAGATTGGCGCAGTGGATATTTTGCAGAATCGCGGCGCACTCTATGTCTACGACAGCCCGAACGCATTTCGTGCCGCCACACAGGATATGATCCAACGCCGGGCCCTCGGGGTCAGCGTGGATCTTGTCGCGGCCCATGAGTTGGCCAGCCTTGAACCCGGCCTTCCGGCCATGCATGGCGGCGCGTTCTTTCCCAAAGCCGTGTTCCTGTCTGATCCGAGTGCCATGGTCCGTGAACTGGCCCGCGCTGTAACCGCACTCGGCGTTGTGCATCAGCGCAGCAGCATCGCGCGGCTAGAGCCACGATCCGACGGAATAAGACTGACGGGAACCGGCCCTGCCCTTCACGCCTCGCGCGTGGTGATTGCAGCAGGTGCACATTCCAAGAATTTGGCGCGGATGGCCGGCGATACTGTCCCACTTGAAACGGAACGCGGCTATCACCTTGAATGGGACATGTCCGCACCACGGTTGTCTCGGCCCTGCTGTCCAACGGCACGCGGGTTCTACCTCTGTCCGATGGCAGGGCGTCTGCGGGTCGCAGGGACTGTCGAACTGGGCGGACTGACCGCACCACCATCACCCCATCGCATTCAGCTGTTGGAACAGGGCGCACGGGCGATCTTTCCGGATTTGGGCGCACCCGATCGCAGCTGGATGGGGTTTCGCCCCTCGATCCCCGATTCAGTGCCAGTCATCGGAACGGGGCGCGATAGTCGCGTCATCCATGCCTATGGTCATGGCCATATCGGTCTGACGCTTGCGCCTATCACAGCCCAGATGGTCACAACCTTGGTTCAGGGCGCCCCCCCGGACGCCCGCATTGCACCCTGTCGACCGGACCGTTTTTGATGTGTGAATTATGTAATGTTCTGGTCTGCGATAAATCGCTGATTTCTTGCAGTCCCGCCAAACATCGCTGACAAGCGATCTTAGACAGAATGTCCAATTCAGATTGCGCGCGCATGCATCACCAAAGGTACCGTTTCGCAAGGTGCTAAGAAATACGACAAATGCGTCATGGTCCGCCTTGGTAATTCTAATTGGCAGATGTGCTTTGCTTTCGGATCTTATCCCGACATGGTAAACAAAGAGCGAATAGCGATATTCTCGGGTTGGGCGCAGACGGAGACGTGCAGATGATTTTAAGAACCACGGCCTTGGCACTCTTGTTGTTGGCCCCCGTCATGGCGAACGCTGAACCTGACGTGGACTGCCGGATCAGACTTGAGTTTTCTTCCAATGACACAGGCGCAGTTGCCGATTATATCCTGACATTGCAGATCAAGAACACGCTTGGCCGCGCGATAAGTGGCGTGTCGGTAAACTATTTCGACACAGCGCTAAATCAGCTCGGCAACACTGCATTGGCCTGCCCTGGGGTTTTCGGTGAGGGCATACCGCCAAGCAGCCACGGTGAATGTTGGGCACAGCTACAAAAAGTCGACGGAAATCTGCTTGAGAAGTTTGGCACGGAAATGTGGACGGCCATCGTCAACACGCAATTGACTCAGCTTGAAAGCATCCGAAAATGCAAAGTACTCGGCTTTGCCTATTAGGGTCAGGACGCATTGATTTTTGCTGCGCTGCGCGATTGACCGCTCGGATATCGGAGCGGTGATACGAGCGACCCTTACTGGCGAACCGACGAGCAGATGGCTACACTTGCCTGATTTTCCCGAAGTCGCACGGAACGCCTCGCATCGATGATCGGCGTGTGTTGAGCTGGATTGTCTTCATCAATCGCAATGGCCTACGTTGGCGTGACGCCACTGCTTTCTATGGTCCACACACGACGCTTTACAGCCGCTGGAAGCGTTGGAGCGAGAAAGGCATCTTCCGTGGACGATGACCAGGCTCGCTGCGGCGCAGGGCGAACAGAAGTCTGTGATGATCGGCGCGACACATCTGAAAGCCCACTGAACCGCGACCAGCATAGGCGTAAAAATGGGGGCGTGGACGGGACGCAATGGCAAGATCATATTCTTAGATTGCGTCTTACAGCGGGACTTGGGCGGCATCACAAGCACATTGGGGTCCCCGAAGGGGCCCCGTAAAGCAGCGCGAAGATGCACTTAGTTTAAGTCGACCGACCAGAAGAATGTTTCGCCAGAACTATCATCGACACCATCGTTATCGGTTGATACCCAAGCGGTGCCGTCTGCAAAGATTGCCAATCCTTCGACCTTATCCACGATGTAGCCATTGTAGGTCGCCAGATCAGGGATCAGGTCGCGGACCACCTCTTTGGTCACGACGGGCAGCGTGCTACCCAAGGCGGCGGGAACCAACTGGTTCACAGCAACGCGGGTGATCTGCTTGACTGCCGCCCGCGCACCAATCTGGTTGTCGCGTTCGATCAGGTAGACATGATCACCGTGCGCGGTGATTTCAGACAGCCCGATCCAGCCGGTCTCGGTATCATCCACCGGATAGGTGACCGCGCCCCACTCTTCGGTTTCCAGGTTGTAAGACACCAGTTTAGCGTCGTTGCCCAAGTCGTCCTTCCAATTGCGCTGGAGCGCGATCCACAATGTGTTGCCGACTTGCGTGATACCTTCGGCACCAAAACGTTTTTCAACGGCCAAAAGTTCGGCAGGAAAGGCGATTTCCTGCGTGATCTCGCCGTCGGCGTCCACATGATAAATGCCATGCGGGATCATCCGGTCTGTGCGCCCTTCAGAGGCCAGCCAGAAACCACCTTCACCGTCGGTGGTAATGCCTTCGATGTCCAGTTTCTGCGCGGGGCGACCGCGACGTGTGATGTCAAGTGCAGCAGTGATCCGTGCCGGTGTCTGTGTCGTGTCGATAGTGAAAATACGGGGTTGAAAGCCATAAAAGCTGTCGTTGACGGCATAGACGATACCATTTTCACCAGCAACCATGCCAGAAATCGCACCCCAGCCGATCAGGTCATCTGCGCCGGCAGATGTCAGCGTTGGATAGACGGCTGGTGCGTTCTGGTATTCGAAAATCATGACATGCGAACGCACGCCGCCGTCCTCGATCAGGTCAAGTTCGTTTGCGGTGACCAACAGGTTGCGCGCAGGGATTGCGACAGCCCCTTCGGGCGAAATGCCCGATGGTAGCAATTGCGCCAGCACCGGATTGGCAGGGTCGGTCATGTCATAAACCCCGACCAGCGACGCACGTTCAGCCAGCAGGAACATGTAAGGCGTGTCACCGAATGTGGCGATTTCCATACCTTCAGGTTCAACACCTTTGGCGTCAGACCGTTTGTCGGGATAATGACCCGCTTCCACGACCGCATATTCGAATGACGTCCCGCTGTCGTAAACCAGTGTGCCATCTTTGTGGAACACGGTAAAACCGCGTGTCCCGCCATCCATATCGCCTTCGTTGGCGATGGCGATATGGTTGTCGTCGATCCACTGCACCGCATCAGGTTCGCGCGGCACGTCTTGCGCACTTTGCGTAAAGATCAGGGCGGCGCGTTCGTCGGTCGCGTCAATCCCGTCAAGATCGACGGTGCCTGCGCTGAAATGGTTGACCAGCGTGCCATCGGCGGCGACGATCGCAATATGGTTGTTTTCCTGCATTGTCACCGCAACCTCGCCAAGGCTGTTGATGTCGGTGAATTCCGGCTCTGGGTCGTTGGCACCGATGGCGGCCAGACCGGTCAGATCGGTGCGGCGCAGTGTGCCGCAATCCAGCGTGCCGTCAACAACATCGACCATCGTCAGAAAGCCTGCCGGCATCTGGCCGACGCGGCCATCGCCGGCGTCTTCGTCACGTTCATTTTCAATCGCAACCGCGATAAAGCTGCCGTCCTTGGCCGCGGCTGTGCTGTCGGGCTGGCCGCCCAGATCGCATTCGGCGATGATCGCGCCGGTGGCAAGATCCACCGCCTTGATCAGGCCGGACGGCGCGGTATAGCTTTCAGAGGTGTTCACACCGACATAGGCTGTATTGCCAATAACAGAGACCGCCGTCGGCTCGCCGCCCATGTCGATATTCCCCTTGGGCTGGGGATTGGCAGGGTCGGTGATGTCGATCAAGCCGATCACGCCCAATGGGCTGTCGGAATAGACGATGGTCATGCCATCACCAGAGGCCGAAATAATCTCGGACGAACTTTCCGCCATGTTGTCGGCATTGTTCAGCATGGTCGCAAATGACGCGATGCGATTGAATGCCAGATCTTGTGCGCTTGCTGTGCCAGCAGCCAATGCAAGCGCAGATGTGATCAGTGAAAGCCTTTTAGACATCATTGTTTTCCTACCTAACAAATAAATGCCAATGGGATTACCCGACGTATGTGAACACACCGCAACAGCCTGATCACCAATTTATGACGCAGCACATTTCGGCCCACCGCCTCAGGGCGTCAGAACCACCTACAGCGCATCACCACAGCCAAAGTTTGTAAACTGACATTCGCGCCGCAGAATAACGGCGGCAAAAGGCTGGTGGCCGTCAATGCGTCCGCGCAGCGTGACTGGGGTGATCAAGCGTCATAGTGGCACGCCGCCCAGTGCACTTGATCGACGTTAATCCAGTTTCGAACAGTGGCCTGGAGGATTGCACGATCAAATCTTTTCCAAGCTGATTGAAGGTCAGCGTCACCGTACGATGTGCAAACACGGTTTGTGCTCGGGTTTCACTTGCGAATAGACATTGGTGTATTCACGGTTGTCTCGCGCAAACAAATATCGCGGCAATCACTGCAATACCCTGTCACACGGCTCAACGCGATGATGTCAGATCAATCGGATCAAAACAGCCGTGTCACAAGCTTGTCGATTTCTTGTTCTTTTCTGCAAGGTCCTTCGCTTGTTCGCGTAGCATGTATTTTTGTATCTTGCCGGTCGATGTACGGGGAATTTCTATGAAAACAAACATGCTTGGCACCTTGTAGGGCGCAAGCCAATCCTTGCACCACGCACGCAATGTGGCGGCATCCACGTCGTCTGCTGTCGATAACTCTACGAAGGCACAGGGCGTTTCACCCCATTTTTCATGCGGCATTGCAACCACGGCGGCGGTCTTGACCGCAGGATGGCGATAAAGAGCTTCCTCCACCTCAATCGAAGAAATATTTTCACCGCCTGAAATGATGATGTCCTTGGAGCGGTCCTTGAGCTGAATATAGCCATCGGGATACCGCACACCTAGATCACCGGAGTGAAACCAGCCGCCTGCAAAGGCTTCCTGCGTAGCTTTTCGATTGCGAAAATACCCCTTCATCACAACATTGCCGCGAAACATCACCTCACCCATAGTCTCGCCATCCCGAGGGACAGGCAGCATCGTTTCAGGGTCTAGCACGTCAAGCCCTTCGAGCGGCAGATAGCGCACCCCTTGGCGCGACTTTAGCGTAGCTTGTTCCGCAAGCGGAAGATCGGACCACTCATGGTGCCAGTCGTTCACCACGGCTGGCCCGTAGGTTTCTGTCAGCCCGTAAAGATGCGTCACATCAAAGCCCGCAGTTTTCATATCCGCCAACAGCTTTTCTGGCGGAGGCGCCGCCGCGGTAAAGAACTGCACCTGATGGTCAAATGTCCGTTTTTCCTCCTGATGGGCAGAAATGATCAAAGACATGACAATAGGTGCGCCACACAGATGGGTGACCCCCTCTTCGGCAAGCGCTGCCCAGATCGGTTCCGGGCGGACTTGACGCAGGCAAACATGGGTGCCGACGATCGCTGACAGGGTCCATGGAAAGCACCATCCGTTGCAATGGAACATTGGCAGGGTCCACAGATAAACCGCATGTTTCGCCATGGACGTGGTCAACGCATTGCCCTGCGCCAGCAAATACGCACCTCGGTGATGCGACACGACGCCCTTGGGATCGCCCGTCGTGCCTGATGTATAGTTGATGGCAATCGCGTCCCATTCATCAAGGGGCATCAGCCAATCGAAATCGGGGTCACCAGTGGATAGGAAGGCGTTGTAATCCTGCGCCTTTGTCGCTGTCGCTGGTCCCGAAAATTCAGGATCATCGTATTGGATCACGCGTGGTGTGACATTGGCCAGCGCCAAGGCTTTTTCAATCAACGGCATGAACTCGCGATCTACGATCACAACCTTGGACATGGCATGGTCAAGTTGAAACGCGATCACTGACGCATCAAGCCGTGTGTTTACAGAATGCAGAACGCCGCCAGACATGGGCACACCGTAATGGCATTCAAGCATCGCCGGTGTGTTGGCCAGCATTGCAGACACGGTATCGCCACGCCTGATTCCGTTCTGCACCAAGGCGGATGCCAGCTGACGCGACCGCGTGTAAAATTCTGAATAATTACGCCGCAACGCGCCATGCACGATTGCAATGTGGTCAGGGAAGACCGAGGCAGCCCGGTCTAGAAATGTCAGCGGCGTCAGCGGAAGATGGTTCGCCGGATTGCGATCCAGATCAATATTGTAGGGGTTTGTGGTCATAAATCAGGCGTCCTGCCATTCAGGCCTACGTTTTTCGATGAAGGCACCAATACCTTCACATGCATCTTGGGCCAGCATGTTGTCGACCATCACACCAGAGGCGTAATCATACGCATCGCCAAGCGTCATTTCACGCTGTGCATAATAGGCGCGTTTCCCGGTGGCGAGTGTCATGCTCGACTTTGACGCAATTTTGAATGCGATCTGCATCGTGGCATCATGCAATTCATCCGGTGCCACCACGCGATTGACAAGGCCGATTTCAGCAGCCCGCATGGCAGACACCATATCGCCGGTCAATAACATCTCCATTGCATGTTTGCTGGCAACAGACCGCGACAGGGCGACCATCGGGGTCGAACAGAACAGACCAATATGCACCCCCGGCGTGCTGAATTGCGCTGTGTCGGCAGCGATGGCCAAATCACAACTTGCCACCAGCTGGCATCCTGCCGCGGTGGCCACGCCTGTCACCTCGGCGATCACGGGTTTGGTACAGGTCACAATGCCTTGCATGACGCCGGCACATAGGGACATGACATGCGCAAAATAGGCTTTGCCACCGTCATCGCCTGCACGACCGGCTGTCATTTCTTTCAGATCATGCCCTGCACAAAACGCAGGGCCTGTGGCGGCCAGCACAATGACACGAACTGCTGGGTCAGCACTGGCATTTTCGAACGCCACGCGTAATTTGGTCAACATCGCCTCGGACAAAGCATTGCGACGGCCCTGATCGTTCAACGTCAGACGCAAAATACCATGCACGTCTAAATCGGCCAGTAGGATATCAGATGTTAACATGACGCTCATCCTTTTGGGATTTCAATGAATGTTGATTTCGACACTGTCAGCCAATGTATTGGCGATAAAACAGTACCGATGCGCACGGTCTTGCATCTGGGCCAAGTCCTCTGCGCTGACGGTAAAGCCAGTGTCAAACCGCACCACAGGGTTAAGGTCGATCCGCACCACGGACATCTGCCCTTTGGCGTTCTTGCCAAGATGTGCTTCGGCGTAATCGTGATAGCTTGCGACAGGCCAGTCTAGTTTTGCCGCCAGCGCCAAAAACGTCATCATGTGACAACTTGAAAGCGCCGAAGCGAGGGCTTGTTCTGGGTTGGTGTTTGCGGGATCGCCGCCCCAGTCAGGGGCTGCGTCCACCGGAAGATCGAGGCGGCTGTTATAGTGAACCGTATGTTCGTTCGAATACAAACCGGTGCGCAATACAGGACCCGCGCGGTGCCAATGCAACGTTATCGCAAGATGTGACATTTCGATATTCTTTCTTACGATGCCTTATGCCGCTGCAATCTGTTTTTTAGGGTCGTAGAATGGACGCTCGCAGATCGTTGCAGTGGTCGGCCCGGAATGAGTGACGACTTCGACCACCGCCCCGATATTTGCGTGTTCCGCTGACACCATCGCCAAAGCAATGTTCTGCTTCAGACGTGGGGAATAAACGGCCGATGTGACCTTGCCGATCGTGTCGCCCCCAAGGTTGATTTCCCAAAACGTCGTGTTGGGGCCGGCAAGGGGATCACCATCAATAATCAGGCCAATCTGTTTGCGGCTGACACCTTCGTCCTTGATGCGGCGCAGGGCAGCCTTGCCGATGAAATCAGCCTCCGTGTCAAGATTGACCAGCCGATCAAAGCCCAGTTCGAACGGGTTGGTCGTCATATCAGCGTCAGCGTGATAGGATAGCATCCCGCCTTCGATACGACGAATGGACGACGTGTGACCGGGCTTAAGCCCGAATTCCATACCTGTGGCCATGATGGTTTCCCACAAAAGATCGCCCTTGGCGCCATCGCGCAGGTAGATTTCATAACCCAACTCGCTCGACCAACCAGTGCGGGACACGACCAGTGGAATGCCGTTCAATTCAACCTCGCGCAGCCAATAATAGCGCAGGTCCAGAATACCGTCGCCAAACAAAGCCCGCATGATTTCACCCGACTTGGGGCCTTGCAGTTGCAGCGGCGAAACGTCTGGTTCGCGGATGGTCACGTTCAGGCCAGAGTGGATGGCAACCCCTTGTGCCCACAATAGAATGTCGCTGTCAGCCAGCGAAATCCAGAAATGGTTTTCCGCAAGGCGCAGCAGGATCGGATCATTCAGGATGCCACCGTCAGCGTTTGTGATCAGGATGTATTTGCACTGGCCCACGGCCATCTTGGACAAGTCGCGACAGGTCAGCATCTGGGTGAATCGCGCTGCATCCGGACCGGTGATTTCGACCTGACGCTCGACAGCCACATCACATAGGATTGCGTCGTTCACGAGGTTCCAAAAATTCTGCTCCGCATCCCCGAAATCGCGGGGGATATACATGTGGTTATAGACCGAAAACCCTTTGGCGCCCCAACGCACTGTTGCATTGAAATAGGGTGACTTGCGGATCTGTGTGCCGAAACCGAAATCGTCTGCTTGCATGTGGAACATTCTCCCTTTTTGTTCATGATCCCCCGACCACAAACGACCAAAATTCTGACGTGATCTTGTCTGAGACGCCCAATAAAAGTGGTCTGAAAACTTCACATGCGCAGTCTGGGCAGGCCGTTTTTAAATGCCAAACAGGTCCGATCGGACCGAAACGCCTATTTGCTGTTGCCAGCGGCCAGCTTTGCAATGTTCGGCATGCCGGACTTTACCTGCCGCGTGGCAAAATAGGTCATGTAGCGGTCAATGCCGAGATCTTCGGCCAGGAACTCTTCCATAAGACTTTGAAATGCCGACAGACTTGGGCTGATCACTTCCATGATATAATCGACCCCGCCGCCTGTGGCGATGCAATCAATAATCTCATCGCGACTGGTTATGAACGCCTCAAAGCGATCAAAGTCGGCCTTCCTGTGGCGGCTAAGAGAAACAGTCACGATGACCTTTGCGAAATCAGCCAGCTGTCCCAGCGCAATGTCGGCATGATAGCCACGGATGTATCCCGCCGCCTTCAACCGACTTAGCCGCGCCAAGCAAGGCGTCGCCGAAAGGCTGCAAATCTCGGCCAACCGAGCCTTGCTCAATTGTCCGTGTTTTTGAAGCGCACCGAGAATGCGGATGTCTGCTGCATCAAGTGCAAGTCGTTTCATTTCAGGTATCCATACGTTCTCGGCAAAGGGAAGATTGCGTTTCTTGCGCTATCGTAACCTTGACCATGTTGATAAAAGGCCCGTTTTACGACAAATATCAACGTTTTAACGCCCAACAGACAAGCGTCAGTAGAAAATCATTATGATCCGCTGGATCCAGAGGTCAAACGCGCGCACGGCAGCGCGCCACTAAATACTCTGCGAAGGGGCGATCGTATTATTGCGCGCTCATACCATCGTGATAACTTGTATCAAGAAACTCATCGATGATCACACTCATCAGTTCCGTCTTGGATCCGACCCCGATCTTGCGGAAAATCGAAGTCGACTGTGCCTTGATGGTCCCTTGTGCGGTATTCCGAGCGGCGGCAATGTCCGCGACGCTAAGACCGCGAATGATGAGCAAAGTGACATCACGTTCCGCCGCAGTCAGGCTCCATTCTTTGAATTTGTCGCGCAAGACTTCGTCGAAGTTTCCGCGCAGCATGTGGATCGTTTCCTTGCTCGATTCTGCCTCTCCTTGCAGAAGGCGCAAATACTGCCGGAGCGTGATCACCGCATATCCCAGCCCAAATACCGCAACGGTTTCAAAGATCAGGTGAACCAATTCTACCGATGCAAAAGACGCGCCCGCAAGGCGATGCGCTGCTACATCGGCAACCACATCAAACCCAAAGAAAGCCATGCAGGACAGAAGAACTGCCATCCCCAGAAAAACCTCCCGCCGTCTTGCAGCGCGGCGGCCTGACATCGGCGATCTGGGCATTATGTCCAATTTTTTGGGCCTTTTCTGCTTTGTATGACTTTAGTTTATGTTGGCAAAGCAGGCCCTATGCAAGCCTACGTCCAATAGGAACGTATCCTAGCTTCGATCATCTTAGCCCCATCGCCAAGCCTGAGTTGACAGATAGCAGACGGCTCGGCGTGAACAATGAATCCAACATCCGACGTAAAGGGATCGAAAATGACGAAACTGAAAATGACCTCCGCCCTATTTTTATTCGCGATGATGGCAAGCCCAGCGATTGCACAAGACTTTGTGGATGCCAAGATTCAAGAATTGTTTGCCCAAGGCTATACACATTTCGAGGTGTCGCGCGGCTTTCTACGCACCGAAATTGAAGCCTATGGACCGAGCTTTAGCAAGCTGGAAGTTAGACTGTCCAACGCTGACGGCTCTGTTGTCAGCCAACGATCTGAAACCGAAAGCCAGACCGAATATGAAGAGAATATTCGCGAGATTGCTCGGCGAAACAGCAATGTCAGAGAAGATCGCGATGATAACGACGATAATAATCGTGATGATGACCGCGGCGACGACCAGAATGACGACCGCTATGATGGCCGCGATGACGATCGGAATGACGACGGGAATGATGATCGTGACGATGATCGGAATGACGGTCATGATGATGACCGGAATGACGATCATGACGATGGCCGGAATGACGATTCTGATGATGACCGGAATGACGATCGTGACGATGACTGATTTCTAAACGGCCAGCGCTTTCCA
>Ga0222660_1000960_pt1 | contig 11596 bp, 15 predicted proteins | sample AntAcemetagen549_FD_179832 | JGI IMG/M metagenome (GOLD analysis project Ga0222660, IMG submission 179832) | Saline water microbial communities from Ace Lake, Antarctica - #549 | ecosystem: Environmental > Aquatic > Non-marine Saline and Alkaline > Saline | place: Antarctica: Ace Lake...
ATTGCCGCGCTTTGTTAGGGTCATCGTGGGCACGGGACGCATCCGTGAGGAGGCGCTGGGTTGGCTCCAGGATGCTGAGTTTCGGGGCGAGGTACTCAGTGTTGAGACCACCGAAACCAATCGAGGCCAAATTCTCGTCCAAATCAAACCCTAACCGCATCACTTAAATCATAGCCCTGGATTATCGTCCCGTATTCAGTCGCACGGATGTGGGTTGTGGTACCGTCGTTAAAGTGCCGATGACGAGTCCCAGCAATCAGAAATGGAATGCCCTTACCTCACGGGCAATAGGCTTTTGGTTGCAGAGGATAATGAGCTTGATCAGATGCTGATTGAATCCATGCCGATGGAGACCGGGGCGGAACTGTTGATTGTTGAGAGTGGTCGGGAGGCTATCGAACAGTGTGGTAGTTGGTACCCTGATCTGGTCTTTATGGATATTCCTATGCCGGTTATGGACGGGCGACAGGCCTGTCGCGGTTTGTCACCTAGCGTGTTCCTGTCAAACTTAGAAATGATCGTGTAAAACTGTTCAAAAAAGCGATGGAGAGCAGTGCGATGGAGTTAGTCGGGGCATTTTCAGATCGTGATCAGGCGCGAACCTTTGCTGAACGCCTGCGGGGCCGTTTAATCGCGGACCCTAGAGAAGATACGGCGCATCTGCCCTTTGCCGCGCTAGTGAGTGTGGAGACCGATCGTCCCGCTGGGTTTCTCGCTGCCGCCGATGTCGGTGCCTTCATTTGCATGCGTCGGGTGATTAAACCCAGAGTCAGTGCGGAGCCCGCTCGCGACCATTCCCTACCGGGTAAGATTGCCGTGTTCCCCATGGTGCGGCGTCCTGACCTTGATCATGAGCAAGCCGACGGATATTGGCGAGATCAACACGCGCCACTCGCGCTGCGTGTGCACAAGGCAATGAGCTTTTACACGCAACTTAGTGTGATTCATGTGATTCACGGTCCAGACTGGGATGGCATTGCCCACTGTGGCTTTGACAACATCGAAGATCTGCGTTTGAGGCTTTATGATTCGCCATCCGGTCAGAAAGAGGTCGCGAAAGATGTTGCAAAATTTGCTGATACGAGCCGCTCGCCGCGACGTTTGATTTGTGATGAAAATCTTTTTTTTCAATAACCGTTTTTGGTAACCCTGCCAGCTAAACAGTCGAACCTTTTTATGAAGCTATCAGATCAATTTCGTTTTCACAATGTGGCCATCATCAGCTTGTGCACGGCTATCATTGGCGTCAGCTTTAACATCCTCCAAACCAGCTGGATTGAGGAGAATGCGACTCGGTGGGACGCAACTTTGAATCCCTGTTAGCGCTCGGCGAACTCCAATAAATTGTTCACTTCGCGCATTTTTGGATGGATGGAGAGGTGGGAGATCCCTTCGTCTATCTCGACAGTTCTGGTTGCCAGTTTGATCGCCTTTGTTGCGGTGGTGTATTTTGATGCCGGTCTAGATGCAGTCTATGTTTTTGCCGCCGTTGGCGCGTTCTTGTTTGGCTCTATTACGGTCGCGGCGCTCGCGTTTGGTGCGTGGCGACCTTAATCTACGCTGCTGCTGTCAGGCTAGTCTGCGCCCAAAATTTTATGGATCTGCGCAATCGCACCGTCCATACTGGTTGCGATAAAGGGTTCAAAGGCTGTAGGTTTCACTGCCGTTTCCCATTGCATCTGACAACCTTCGGCAGTTCCTTGAATTTTGATCGACGCCAGATGTTCTTCAAGCGGTGCCGGTGATTCGATACAGGAGTACTGCATCGTCATTTTCGCATTGCTGTGGCTCAAAATCTTTTCTCTGATATGACCAGCGCCAGGTAGCTTTAAGCTGCGGACTTCGCCATCAAAGACGCAGTCAGTAACGCCCGGTACCCAATCGACACGATCTGGCGTACCGACGATTTCCCAGAGCTGCGCTGGTGTGCAATTGAATGATATAACTTTTTTGATTGCCATCTGACTGAGACCTTTTTCTAATAATGTACGCCATATCGGAAAGCTGCACAATTTTCGCTGAGAGTTTACAGTAGCAGATTCGAATAGTGAGTTTGATATGGAAGTTCAAGACATTACCCCGTGTATTGGTGCAGAGGTTTCAGGGCTTGATCTGACACAGCCATTGCCAAACGATATTATTGATCGTCTGAGAGCTTTGTTTGTTCAGAGGCTGGTGCTGGTTTTTCGAGATCAGCCGCTAAATCGTGATCAGCATAAGGCATTTGCCCGGTACTTTGGCGACTTCCATATTCATCCATCGAAACGTAATGGCATGAACACCGATGACCCAGAGGTGTTTATTGTTGATACAAAGCCGGATGCGAAGTATTCAAATGGTGAGGCATGGCATTCCGACGTGTCCTGCGATGAAGTCCCGCCTTCGGCTTCACTACTGCATGTATCAAAACCCCCTGACAATGGCGGTGGCGATACCATGTTTGCCAATATGTCAGCTGCCTATCAGCAACTTTCAACACCGATGCAAACGCTACTACTCGGCAAGCATGCATATCATGACGGGGAAATAGATCTACGGAATTACGGTATCCGACTGAAAGCGGGTCAAAGCTATTCCAGTGCAACGCATCCGGTAATAACCAAACACCCTGAGTCGGGCTTGCCCAATCTGTTTGTCAACGGCAGCTTCACTTCACACATTGAAGAATTGCAGCGCTGGGAAAGCGACATGATTCTTAAAGGTTTGCACCATCATGTGGCAACCAATCCCAGGATCCAGTGCCGGGTCCGGTGGACGCCTAATACGCTGATCATTTGGGATAACCGAAGCGCCCAACATCACGCGATTCGAGATTATGCAGGATTCGCCCGCTATGGTGAGCGAGTTTCTGTCGTTGATGGCGTAAAGCCGCAGCCCTTCGTCAGTTGAATTCGGTTTGAGTTAAGGCGATACAATTCTGCGCGGTGTAGAATTTGAAGATGACATGAGTCTGGTATGGAATATAGATGACAGAACTACTGCAGTTTCTCACTGAGTATGGCTATCTGGTGCTCCTGATATGGGTTGCTCTGGATCAGGCCGCTTTACCAATTCCGTCTATTCCGCTCTTAATTGGGGCGGGTGCGCTCGCAGGCATGGGGCAACTTTCTTTGCCAATTGTCATGGCAGTGACATTGCTGGCTGCAATTCCCATTAACTTGTTTTGGTTTTGGCTGGGTCGTTTGCGCGGTGCAAGAGTGCTGCATTTGCTTTGTATTCTTTCACTCGAACCTGACTACTGTGTACGCAATACCGCAGATCTGTTTCGTCGTCTTGGACCTTTGTCCGTTGTGATTGCCAAGTTCATTCCTGGCTTGCAACTGCTCGCGCCACCCATGTCTGGTTTGACGGGTATGAGCCTGAGTCGATTTTTCTGGTTGAACGCGCTCGGTACAGTTCTCTGGGGTGGTTCCTTCATTCTACTGGGATACTTTAGCCACGAAATTCTAGAACAGGTTGTCCGCGAGGTTTCAGAGGTGGGCGTGATTGCGGGAGGTCTGATTAGTGCTGTGGTCGCCCTGTATATCGGCATTAAGATGATCAAGCGCCAGCTATTTGTGCGGTCTTTGGATATGCGGCGCTTAACGCCGGAGGACGTCTATCAGCGACTAGATAAGGGCGTTAATACCCACGTACTTGATCTTCGGCATGATTACGATCTAAAAGCCATTCCCCATCTTTTGCCCGGGGCTAGTCGTTTGGCCATGACTGACATCTCTGCCAATGATCCTTTTATCCCGAGGGATAAAGATATCGTGCTCGTCTGTAGCTGACCCAATGAAGCATCGAGCGCCCGTGTGGCCCTCCAGTTGAAGAGATTAGGGATTAAGAATGTCTATCCCATGCAGGGTGGGATTGAAGCCTGGCTGAAAGCGGGTTTTCCGACGGATACGCCACTAGATGAATCGTAGCAAAGTAGATCGTGCTGATAAGTGGTGGAATTCGCCAATCGCCACATGAGGGAATAGCGTAACCTATTGATTATTAAAGCCTAGTTGCCATGGCATTGAAATTGCTGTTATGGGGTTACAGTACAGTCAGTACGGTCCAACAGGAGAGCAGTATGGAAGATAAAACTCGAGAACACTTAGTCAACGGCAGCATCTGGTTGCGTGGCCTGCACATGCTATTAATGGCGGTCGCTTATAACGTGGTAGAGGCGATGCTCGCGCTCATTGCCGTGTTCCAGTTTTTCTGTGCGCTCTTGACCGGCAGAGTCAATGAACCGCTGCTCAAGTTTGCCAAGAACGGTTCGATCTATATCCAGGAAGTCCTCGAGTTCCTGACATTCAACTCGGAGATTCGACCCTTCCCCTTTAGTGCCTGGCCGGACGAAGCCCACACGGGAGAGGATTGGTTGGATGAGACGGCTGACGATGAAGAAGCCCAAGATAAAAAAGCTCAAGTTAAAGAGATGCTAGACGACGATCAGGATAAATCTCACTAGCGATCACTTTACCTGCCGCAAATACCAGCTCAGGATATTGCGGCAAATCGCTTCCATCATCGCCGCACCCATTACATTCTTGGGGCATGTCTTCGCCAGGTGAAGCTGCAAAACTGTTGATAGAAAAAATGAAGAGCGTAATGGCGCTAATGGTTTTGATGGATGCCTACTCTGCTTAGGTGGGATTGGCCTGAGCGTTGTGTCTCTCGGCCAGGGCCCTAGTAATTCTTTGGTGCTCTTCGCGGGTGATCTTATATTGCCTGATCAGGCTAATCGGAATGAGGTGTAGCAAAGGCACCAGAACACCGACGATGAGTCCTAGGAGGAAAATTTGTTGTTCTGGAACTTCAGACGGCAATACACCACTAGGAAACTGGATCATCGCAATGATAAAGCCGCCCATGACAATGCCGAGACCAGAAACTGCTTTTCCCGAAAAAGATAACCCGGCAAAAAACATCGCTTCTTGGCGGAGGCCGGTTCGCAGTTCGTGATCATCTAATGTGTCGGCAACGATCGATGCCCCAATAATCCCATGAACGACCGCAATCGCAGTTGCAAACACGCCGACTCCCACCAGGATCATCAACAGTCTGGAGTCGCCATTGTCGGGCAGTAAGTCCAAAAACCTAAGGTTCACGAGAATGATGCCGTCAAGTAAACTGACAATGCTGCACCAGAGTAAAATTGTTTTCTTATCCCAGCGCTTCTGTATGGCAGCAACAAGTGGAAACGCGAGCACCGCGCCTATCGCGGAGAGCGCGAACCAGCGAAGATCTTCAGTATTGAGGCCCCAAAAAAATGTGGTCATGTAAATGCCAATATTCGCAGTAGTGCCGCTGATCGCTGCTGATATCAGAACCACTAAAAATACCAGGCGAAACTGACGATTCTGCAATGCGGCAGAGAGTTCGCTGATGATTCTGCGTAGACTGAAGGATTCGGTCGCGGTCGCGTGCTGACGTAGATAGGGAATTTCTCGCCGGGTCAGCAACGTGGTCGCAATCGCGGCGGTTGTTAGCAAGATACCTGCGGCAAGCGCCAGATTTGGGTAACCGTTGGGGTTTAACTGACCGATCGGAAATGCTTCAGTGGTTGGGAATAAGTAGTTGTAGACGAATAGTGGAAAGCAGACGCCAATGATCCAGCCAACGGCGTAGCGGTACGACATGATGGAGGTGCGCTCGGTATAGTCGTCTGAGAGCTCGGCGGCAATGGCAGCCCAGGGCACGAAGAATAACGTCATGAAACCGCGAGTGAGCAACACGAACGTTAGTAGCCAGGCGAAGCGCTGTAAGTCCGACAAGTCCGCAGGGGGTAAAAAGACGCCATAAATGGACAGGCCTAATGGTATCGCTGCGATCAACATCAGCGGATGTCTGCGGCCCAGCGATGTCTTAAGGTTGTCCGAAATTGAGGCGACCAAAGGGTCGGTAATGGCATCGAAAATGATCGCGATGGCGAGAGCGAGTGAAACCAGTCTGGCATCGACACCGAGCACTTGATTGTAATAGAGCAGAATGAAGGTGTTAAAAACGAAGTTCTTGACGGTGTCGGGAATTGCTCCGATACCCTGAAACGATTTGGTTGAAAAGCTGACTTTGCCGTCACGCTTTTGTCGCGCGTAAGTCGGTGCCTCTGTCTTCAAATCTGTCTCCAAATTTTTACCTTGCTGATACTAACGCGATTTGTGAGCAAATAGACCTGCATTCGAAAAAATGATGAGATATGTAGCAGGCTTTTCTTGCGAGATAAATGTGCGAAACTGATTACTTAAAACAGAGAGTGGTTATGGACTACTATCTGGCGGAATTCTGCGTCATCAAACTAAATAACGGTCTAGAAGAGAGTTAGAAATGGAATGCTTTGCTGTCAAAATTGAAAACCAAATTGCCCATGTTGTGCTAAATCGACCGGATAAAAGGAACAGCATGAACCCGTCTTTCTGGCGTGAGTTACCGTTGCTGATCAAAGATATAGACGATAACGCGAAGGCACGTGTCATTGTCATTTCTTCAACGGGTCCCCATTTTACGTCTGGGCTGGACGTCACAGCCTTTGCTGGCGGTGGCACAAGCAACATGAGCGATGAAGATAAGCGCCGCCAACGCTTGCAGGCTGGCACAACTTTCTATGAAAACGTATTGCATATGCAGGGTGCTTTTAATTGTTTGGAGCGCTGCCGCGTGCCGGTGCTCGTCGCTATTCAGGGTGGTTGTATTGGTGGTGGTGTAGATTTTATCTCAGCTTGCGATATCCGTTATGCCACAGAAGATGCCTTCATTACGGTGTTCGAAACAAATATTGGCATGACAGCAGACGTTGGGACGTTTCCTCGTTTGGTGAAGCTAATTCCTGAAGGCTATGTGCGAGAAATGGCTTATACAGGACGGCGCGTAGTGGCCGCCGAGGCGAAGGAAATGGGGCTAATTAATCGCGTCTATGCTGATCAAGAAGCGATGCTTACTGGTGTAATGGAAATTGCGAGAGACATCGCCAGCAAAGCGCCGCTTGCGGTTTATGGCTGCAAGAAGATGATCAATTACGCGCGAGATCATTCCACCGAAGATGGGCTAGATTACATTGCCATTTGGAACGCGAGTCACCTCAAGATCGAGGAGATTCAAGAAGCGATGTTGTCAAACGCCGAAAAGCGGCCGGGTAACTTTGTAGATCTGCCGCTATCGCCCTCAGTTTTAAAGGCATAGCGAAATGGAATCTTCAATTAACTCCCCCTGTATCAAAGTCTGTAAGTTGGATGATGCCGGCGACTGCGTCGGTTGTGGCCGAAATAATCTCGAAATTCGCCAATGGCCCTGGGCCACCGATGAAGAAAAACGCGTCATTTTGTTGAGTGCGGAAAAGCGCTTGTCTGCAGCAGAATAGACTCGTGCGTTGACGACACTGGAATTTGTTGGTTTAGTCTGCAGAGAGGGCAATTTATGAGCAATGCAGTCAGTGTAGATCCCAAGACGGGACTAAAACAGTTCAACACCCGAGCCGGTAAGGCCAGCGATAAAATTCAAGGTAAGGGTTACGCCGTCGTTGATGACGAAGCCTTAAAGACCTTGCCGCCGGAGCCTGTAGGTGCGGTGTTCAACGCAGCGGAACAGGAAAAATACCGAAAGTTCAAAGAAGCGCGGGTCGGCTCTGCCGATTACATTGGCCTCGAAGGTCAGTTCAGCAAATACCTCGATGATGTTTACTCAGATGACCCGGTACCTCGCGAACCGCTAGATGACGAATGCGAGATTCTCGTGGTCGGAGCGGGTTTTGCTGGTTTGTTGCTCTGGTATAAGTTGACGCAAGCGGGTTTTAAAGATGTTCGCTTTTGTGAAAAGGGCGGTGATGTGGGCGGCACCTGGTATTGGAACCGGTATCCAGGTATTGCCTGTGACGTTGAAGCATACAGCTATCTGCCGCTTCTGGAAGAAATGGGCTATATCCCCACGATGAAGTTTGCCGGTGGTTTTGAAATCATGGAGTACTGCCAAAAAATGGCAGAGAAGTTTGGTTTCTACGAGCATTGTCTGTTCCATACAACCGTTGATAAAACGGACTGGGATGAGGCAACTGGTCGCTGGACGGTCAAGACTGATCGTGGTGACGCTATGAAAGCCCGCCACGTCATTCTAGCCAATGGAATTCTAACAACGCCAAAGCTGGCAAGAATCGATGGCATGGAAACTTTCGGGGGCGACGCGTTCCACACCTCTCGATGGGACTACAACGTTGATCTGAAAGGTAAGCGGGTTGGCATTATCGGTACCGGTGCAACCGCCGTGCAAGCCATCCCAGAGCTGGCCAAAATTGTTGGCGAGCTTTATGTGTTCCAGCGCACGCCATCTTCGATTGATATTCGCGACCAGCGTGAAACTACACAAGAAGAGATCGAAACCTGGAAGCAGGAGCCCGGCTGGGCGCGAGCACGTCGAGCGCGTTTCGCCAAAATTTCCGCGGGCAGGACCGCGATGCGAGCAAACGATGATTATTTGGCTGGAAAAGTTGCAGACTTCAAGGAGCGTAAGCAGCACACAACAGAGTTATCAGCAGAAGCATTAGTACAAAAACAACTCGATACTAATTTCCGTATCATGGAACAAATTCGCGCTCGGGTAGATGCGATTGTAGAAGATCCGAAGACGGCGGAAGCGCTGAAGCCCTATTACCCCTATGGCTGCAAGCGCCCAACTTTTCATGATGAATATTTGCCCGCCTTTAATCGACCGAATGTACATCTTGTCGATACCGCGCCCAGAGGTGTTAACCGCATCAACGAAAATGGTGTTGTGCACGAGGGCTCCGACTATCCCTTGGATGTATTGATCTATGCAACTGGTTTTCAGTGGATGGCGACCAGTACGTTCAATATGATCGTTGGCAGAAACGGTGTTTCGCTCCAGGACAAATGGCAGAGCGAAGGCACCAAGACGTTTCTTGGCTTGCATAGCCATGGCTTCCCTAATCTTTTCATCATTTCTGGACCCCAGGGTGGCGGGGGTAGCTTCAACTTTACCAACGCGATTGAGGAGCATGTTGATTATGTGCTTTGGATGCTAACAACAATGCGAGAGCGCGGTATAACAAAGGTCGATGTGCGTGCGGAGCCGGAACAAGAATACGCCGAGCACTGCCAACAAGCAGATTCGTTGACAGCGCCGTTGCGTGACTGCATCACCTACTACAATGGCCATGGTGAAGCAAAGCCCGGCAGCCTCGCTTACTATGGTGGTGGGCAGTGGCACAAGTTTCGTGAGCGCGCACAGAAAACACTCGAGCCCTATATTTTTGACTAAGAAGGGAGTTTTGACTAAGGCTTCGCGATGAAGATTGTAATTTTAGCCTGCCCAGCTATAACGCTGCTTGAGCGTAGAAGTTTGTTTTGTCAGTCTGGGTCAAATTGTATACCGACAAACCTCGGCATCTTTCAGCCATATTCTTCAATTTTTAGGAACTGGCCATCCCGGTACAGAACATCAGCGTCCATGGACTGCTCAATGAGTCGCTGTTCCGCTTCCAAACTGGCTATTTGCAGGGGGTCGTCTGCTTCTGCGCCTCTTCTCAATTCTTGGTCCGTGCAAAAGACGAATACCTTGCCATTGTGCTCAATCCGATAAGCAAGGCAGGGATCCGGGTGAAATACCTCAAATGGTCGTATTGCCGATCTTGATGGGTTCGTTGATGTCATGGAAGTTGTGCACCACCGGATCATCGGTGGGCGGCGCAATCTTTAGATCGCGGATTTCTGTAGAGTGAAACTTGGCGGGCATCAATTCATAGTTGAGTGGTGTTTGGATACCCTTTATGTCCATGTCCATGTGGTGCGAGAAGATACCTAGATTCTGATCGAGCGCTTTCAAGTAATGATGATCAGCCAGAATGTGGATGTTATTGCGAGGATCAAAGCAAACCGCGGCCTGATCAAAGCCCTCGGTGTGGTCGAAGTGGGCGTGGCTACCATATATATAGACGCGCTGTTCTTCCAATTCGAACTGCTCACGGAAATTGGTCAACGTCTGGCGGTTAAGCGGACCGCCAATAATTTCTTCGACGGTATGATTGATTTGACCGTTGTTGCTGCCATGCTGAATCCAGCTAAATATCTGTTTGAGTAACTGCAAATCTGAGTACAGCCTCGTTTCCGCCTATTCTGCTTTCGTGGGGAAAATTGATCCGCTGCCCTGCACGCCATATAAGTGGATGCGCATATTGTCTATGGTCATTGATAAGCATCCTAAGTGATGGAGGATGTTCACGTGATCTCGGCGCTCAGTACAATTAGTAAGACGTAGCATAATCGTTACGTTCGTTTCCTAACAACGGGTACTAATATGGCTTATTCAAAAAATCAGCTAAATCATAAAAGAAACATCCTGTATAAAGTCGCTATTGTAATTAGTTAAAATCGATGGAGTGAAAGATGTCCGAGTATGTACCACCGAAAGTTTGGCAATGGGACGCTGAGTCAGGCGGTCAATTTGCGAGTATTAATCGGCCAATTGCGGGTTCGACCCACGATAAGGCGCTGGATTCTGGCAAGCATCCGTTCCAGCTTTACTCCATGGGCACACCGAACGGTGTCAAAGTGACTGTCATGCTTGAGGAGCTTATAGCACTTGGGCACAAGGGTGCCGAGTACAATGCCTATGCCATCAAAATCGGCGCAGGAGATCAGTTCAGCAGTGGCTTTGTCGATATTAATCCCAACTCAAAAATTCCAGCGCTAGTGGATAATAGCGGCGATAAGCCGTTCCGGATATTTGAATCTGGAGCGATGCTGGTTCACCTGGCAGAAAAATTCGGTGAGTTTTTGCCAGCGGAGCCTGCAGCGCGGGCTGAAGTCATGTCCTGGTTGTTTTGGCAGATGGGTAGCGCCCCATACCTGGGTGGCGGTTTTGGGCACTTCTACGCCTATGCTCCAGAAAAATGGCAATACCCCATTGACCGTTATGCGATGGAAGTGAAGCGGCAACTCGATGTGTTAGATCGTGACCTTGCTGAAAACGAATTCCTCGCGGGTGATGAGTACACCATTGCCGACATTGCGACCTGGCCCTGGTACGGTGGTTTAGTGAGAGGTTTGCTCTACAACGCTGCTGAGTTTCTGGACGTTCAGTCTTACACCAACGTTTTGCGTTGGGCCAACGCGATCAATGATCGGCCTGCGGTTAAACGTGGTGCCCGGGTCAATCGATTTTGGGGGCCCGAGGAAGACCAGGTCCCTGAACGTCATGACGCCAGCGACCTGGATTAATAGTCAGCTTAGTTAAGCCCTTTAGCCAGTGCGGCAATATCTCTTGCCGCATCACGGCTAACATCGGGACAAGCGACCGGGAATATCTCGGTGCCGTGAATGGTGCCATTCGCTTGTCGACAGCGGGCTTTGACGCCGGCCCGAAGTAGCATTCTGTAAAAGTTGATGCCCTCGTCGCGAAGGGGGTCGCATTCGTTCACGCTAATAACCGTGTAAGGCAAACCCGTGACATCGGCTTCGGTAGCGAAACCAGGCCAGGCCAGTGGATTACCTGACTCAAATGCTTCCATGCCATAGGCCATGGCACCATTCGTATCGTGTAGGTTGAGCAAAATGCCATTGTTCTCGGTAGACGACGGGCAGTTCTGTGAGGGCCACGCACCTAAGATGTATGG
>Ga0222660_1000967_pt1 | contig 11546 bp, 12 predicted proteins | sample AntAcemetagen549_FD_179832 | JGI IMG/M metagenome (GOLD analysis project Ga0222660, IMG submission 179832) | Saline water microbial communities from Ace Lake, Antarctica - #549 | ecosystem: Environmental > Aquatic > Non-marine Saline and Alkaline > Saline | place: Antarctica: Ace Lake...
TCGACCTTCGCGGTATTGGCACCGCCGCCGCACCAGCAGCGCGCGGCCAACATCATGACGCCTTGCGGTTTCGGCAACGCGCCCGTACTCGCCAAGGCTTTCTTCTACAATGCGAACCTTCTCTGCATCCGTCCACTGCCGACGGCGGCCGGTGTCGGTGACAGAAAGGATCTCTATTTCGGGTCTGTATCTATGGTCGGTCATAGCGCCGGACCTAAGAGGCTGATCCAAAACTAATCACTCAAAATCAATGTGTTGCGTTTAACCAAAGCATCGAAATGACATCATGGCAGACAAGATCGGCGGCCCAAACATCTGATTTTGTTGGGTTTGGGTGATGGGCGACCAGCAAACGTTGCGCAGCGCATCAAATGCCATGTGTTTGAAATTGTTGCGTTAGTTTCGAATCAGACTCTAAGCCAATATCGTCACCTCAGAAAGACGGCCCTCGGCGTAGGCTTACAACGCACGCGCCCCTCTCATCGCTGCAAGCAGCGATGAGAGGGGCATGCATGGCAGCGCGGCTCAAACGAAAACACCAACGGCTTGCTCCGACAGTTCATGCCAAAGGAACCGACCTTGGCGATGTCAGCCAGACCTAGCTCAACGACATCGCAGCTCTGATGAACAACCGCCCCAGAAAGACACTGGGCTGGAGAACCCCCGCCGAAGCCATGGCCGACGAAATCTCGGCCTTCAAATCAACCGTTGCACTTGATGTTTGAATCCAAGGTTGGACAACATCCGACCATGTAATTGATATTCAAACAGCTATGATATTCACGCTTTAACCGAATTGTTTGAATGAGAGACTACTGGTATTCTCAAATAAGCCTAAATGGTAGGTGGATTTTCTGGAGTAGATCCTATGAACAAACATTTTTTCGGCAAACAAATCAATAGTATCGTGTCTCGGCCCATCAGGTCCGCACTTCTCGGCACGGTTGTGGCGATCAGCACACTGTCTTCGGCTCATGCTGAGACCTTCCGCATGCTTGCCAACCTGGGGATCAACGATTCGCAGGTTCAAGCGAGCCTGCTACCTTTCATCGAGAGCGTGACTGAAGCAACAGGTGGCGAGATCGATATCGTCTACAATGGTCCTGAGGTTGTGCCGGGGAATGAGCAGTTTCAGCCGGTGCAGGCCGGGGCTTTTCACTTCCTCTACACGCATCCTGTCTATTTCAACGGCATCACATCGGTAGGCGTGAGCATCGACGCCACTGCACCTGATCCGGAGGCGAGGCGCTCGTCGGGCTATTTCAACCTGTTGGACGACCACTTTGGCACGCTCGGCATGAAGCTAGTCGCCATTGTTCCCACAGGCACTCATGGGTACCAGTTCATTCTGGACAAGCCGCTAGGCGAGGCGCCCAGCCTGCAGGGGCGCAAGATTCGTGGTAATCCCACCTATCAGCCTGTGATTGAAGGCTTTGGCGGCACAGTAGTCGCAATGCCGTTTACCGAAGTTTACACCTCGCTCGATCGCGGTGTTATCGACGGTGCGTCCTGGGGTGCGTCAGGAGTGGTGACCCAAAAGTGGTCTGAGGTTGCTGGCTACATGGCACGCCCAACCTTCGGGTCGTCGAGTGCCATCATCCTAATGAACAAGGACGCCTTCGACAGCATGTCGCCGGAGCTTCAGGGGATGTTGCTGGAAGAGGGCAGGAAGATGGAGCTTTCAACGCCGCCAATCATCGACGCATTGGTCGATACGGAATGGGCACAGCTGAAGGCTGAAGGCATGCAGGACACCTTCTTTCCGCTGGAGGAGCAGGAACGGCTGCAGGCCATTTTCCGTAGTGGCGTCTGGGCCACGGCCTCAAAAACCAACCCGGAGCTGGTTCAGAAGTTGCGTGACCTGGCGGTCGCCGCCGGCATCAGCGACTGATATAGCCGCGCGAGCAGCCTGAGGAACAGGAAGGGAAAGCAATGAAGTCAGTCTATCGCTTGCACGACGCGCTCACGCGTGCGGGATACTACATCGCCTGCCTGTTCCTCGGGCTGATAGTCGCCATCATGAACTTCGAGATTGTCATGCGCTACGCGCTCAACTCGCCGACCCGGTGGTCGAGTGATCTGACCACTTACCTCATGCTCGGGCTGATTGCGCTCGCTGTCCCGGAAGTGACACGATCCAACCGCAACATAGCAATCACCATCCTCAGCGAAAAGATGGGACCGGCCGGGCGGCGGATCACTGAGCAGATCCGCTACCTGATCTGCGTTCTGACCATTCTCTGCCTAGCCTATCTGGTGGTGACTACCGCTGCGCAGGAGTTTCAACGCGGAATTCGCACTGAGGCGATATTCCAGATCCCGAAATGGGTGTTGAATGCAACGCTTGCCTTCGGCTTTGTCAACGCGGGCCTGCACTTTCTCCGCTTCATTTTTGACGACCCGCATGGGAGCACCACCTGATGGCGGAATCAATCATTCTAATCGGGGCCTTTGCGCTGGTCTTCGCGGTGCTGATGCTCGGGCTTCCGATCTTTGTTGGCTTCTTGATGATCGAGCTCGTCGGCGTGCTCTACATCTTTGGCTTCTCCGGCGCTGGAATGCTGACGAACTCGATCCAGTCGGCTGCAACCTCGCAGTCTCTGGTGGCGATCCCGATGTTCATCCTTATGGGCGAGATCCTGTTCCGATCAGGTGCGGTGGGCGTGCTGTTCGACAGCGTAGACAAGCTGATCGGCGGTCTTCGCGGGAGGCTCTATTTTCTGACCGTGATCCTCTCAACCGTCTTTGGGGCGATCTCGGGCTCGGCTGCGGCGGTCGCCGCCATGCTTGGAAAGAGCCTGATTCCGAATATGCTGGAGCGCGGCTATGACAAGCGCATGTCGGCGACTCTGGTGATGGCTGGTGCGAGCTTAGCGCCTATCATTCCACCGTCGATCCTGGTCATCATCATAGGTTCAATCGCCAATGTGTCGATCGCCGGCCTGCTGATAGCTGGCATCTTGCCCGGCCTTATGATAGCCACTATATGTGCAGTTTGGATCAAGGTTATGATCTCACGCAAACCGCAATTGGCCCCCGATACGAACCTCGAAACGCACGGCCTTGGCGAGAAATGCATCGCCTTTCTGTTGATGCTGCCGTTTACCATGGTGATCTTCAGCGTGATGGGGCTGATCCTGCTGGGCGTCGCCACGCCGACGGAGTCGGCGGCCACCGGCGTGATGGGCGCCATTGCCTGCGCGGCAATCTACCGCAAATTCACGGTTAGAATTCTGCTGGAGGCGATTGGCTCGACGGTAATGATCAGCACCACCATTCTCGTCATCATCATTTCCTCGGTGTTCTTTGGCCAACTGCTCGCCTTCTCGGGGGCAACTTCGGCGCTGATCGGTTTTGTCGCTGGCCTCGAAGTCAACCCGCTGGTCGTGCTACTTTTGATCCTTGGCGTGTCGTTCGTAGCCTGCATGTTCATTGACCCGACCCCCTATCTGCTGATCACTGTACCGATCCTCGACCCGATCGTAAGCACGATCGGCTTCGACCCGATCTGGTTCTGGCTACTGTACTTGATCACCCTGACGCTGGGTACCATCTCGCCGCCTTTCGGCTTCACGATGTTCACGCTGAGGGCCGCCGCCTCGGAACACCTGAGTATGGGCGAGATCTACTCGTCGGCATGGCCCGCGGTGCTCATCATAGTTGCCGGAATGATCCTGATCATCGCCTTCCCACCGATCGCTACTTGGTTACCGAGCTTTCTCTAACGCGAATGGAAAAAAATAAAAATGCAAGCCCAAGCTTGGGGAGAACTCACCCGCTCAGAAATTATGGAGCTGCAGGGCCAGGGCGCGCTGCCAGTTCTGCCATTGGGCGCGATCGAGCAGCACGGAGACCACCTGCCGGTGGATACGGACGCCTTCAATGCGCAGGAGGTGACCCGGCTGGCCTGCGGCCGCCTCAGCAAGGCGCAGGTCGTTATCCTACCGGTACAAAGTTTCGGCTTTTCGATGCATCACAAGACCTGGCCTGGCACAATCAGCCTGTCGGCGGTGACCCTGACCAGCCTGCTGGTGGACATCGGGCAAAGCCTGCATCGATGTGGCTTTCGGCGCGCACTGTTTGTGAACGGGCACGGCGGCAATATTGGCCCTTTGCTTTCGGCCTGCAATACGATGCTCTGCGAAGGCATAGGCGTCGGCTTCGTCAACTATTTTGACCCGGGCCGCACGCTATGGCGGACCCAGTTGGCCGGGTCGAAGCAGGATCTCGGCCATGCCTGCGAATACGAGACTTCCATGCAGATGGCGCTGAGGCCTGATACCGCCGAGCAGGTGGCAGCGCGCGCGGCGGCATTGCCGCCTCGCGGCGACCCGCCATTCGCCGCGCCCGGCCCCGAGGCTCGCGAATTGATAGAGGCCGGCATGAACTGGGCATGGCTTTTCAACCCGGGCGACCCGGGCTACTTCGGGGATCCGGCGGCCGCCAAACCAGCTCAGGGCGAGGCATTACTGGAGACGACGGTGGGTGCGTTGGCCGACTTCATAGAACGTTTCGCCAAGGCAGACATGAAGGTCGGCCCGGTTGACTGAGGCGGCGCGCCTTTCCCGAGGTTGTTACTGTCGGGTACAGTGCTTCTGTTGGAGGGGCGTCGGCATAACTTAGGAGCGAGACAATTGATAAAGAAACGAGGCGCTGCCTCGGTGGACGACATCGACGCCGTTGATGCAATCACCCTGCAGAAACTGCGCGTGTTCCAGACCGTTGCAGAGTTTGGACATTTCACCCGGGCGGCGGAGCACCTCGGTATCACGCAGCCAGTTGCATCGCAGCATATTCGGAAGCTGGAAGAACGGGTCGGGGCGCAGCTGTTCCAGCGCGTTGGTCGAAACGTCCGGCTCACCGAGGCTGGTCGGCGGGTGCTAAAATGGGCGACCGACCTGTCGGTGGAAACAGCAGCGATGCAGCGCGACTTGCAGAACGTCGTATCGGGTGGCGCGGGGGAGACAAGCATTTCTTCTTCACCCTCCGTGGGTTCCTACACTCTGGCCTCCTTGGTGATGGATTTCGTCGGCGATCACCCTGACGCCCGGATCAACCTAATAATCACCGATCCGACCTCTGCAATCACTGCGGTGCAGACCGGGGAAATCTCCTTCGCCGTAACGCTTGTCAATCAGGAGCAGTCCATGGGAGACCTGCACGTCGAGCAGTTGTGGCGCGAGAGGTACATGCTTGTCTGCGCGAGGGACAGCGCTTGGGCAGGGCGGCGGCTTAATCTCTGCGATATGAGTGAGCTGCCGATCATCACCGGCAATCCTGGTGGGACTCGGCGCTGCATAGAGGACCAAAAGCTTATCGAACTCGGCATTACCGATCGGAACATCATCCTCCAGTTCGGCCACCCCGTGCCTGTGAAGCGCGCGGCATTGAGGGGGCTAGGATGTGCCTTCATGTTTGAGTCGACGATCACGCCGGAGCTTGAGTCCGGGCAGCTTGTGCCGGTCGACATGCCGGGGCTGGAGTTCTCGCACCCAATCTTCCTGGCCTACCGCAAGCGAAAGGTCCTCTCGCCAATGGAGCTCAAACTGCTGGGGCGGATCCGCTTAACCTGTTCCGGCGGATGTTGAGCCCGCCAACCCGATCAATTTGAAGCCAAGATTATGGTGCCAAAAACCCGAGCTATGGTTGAATTTGGGTGATGCGCACTTTCAGGCGGCGCGGTTTTCGGTATCGTTGGTGTGTTCGATACCGTCTGTGAACTTGATTCCTTCGATGACTTTTGGCAACTGATTTTTACCTTTGAGGCGGAGCCATTTCTTTGATGCTGCCTGAATAAGGCTGAAGACCATCAGTTTTGCTGTCTTTTGCGACAGCGCCCCCTTGGTGCGTACCGTGCGGTGCCGAACAGTGGCAAATACGCTTTCGATCGGGTTTGAGGTGCGCAGATGACCCCAATGCTCGGCCGGGAAGTCAAAGAACGCCAGCATCGCGTCTTTGTCCTTGGTCAGGCAGGCGACACCCTTTGGATATTTGATGCCGTATTTCTCAGTGAAAACCGCCAGTGCCACCTCTGCCTGTGCGCGCGTGGCAGCGTGCTGAATATTGTCTAGATCTGTCTTCACTGCTGGTCCCATTTGCTTGGGAAAGTAACCTTGGACATTCTTGACCTTATGCACCCAACACCTTTGGTGCGTTGTGCCTGGAAACACCCGGTCGAGTGCGTTCCAAAAGCCCATGGCACCGTCGCCGACGGCAATTTGCGGCGCCACAGATAGGCCACGCGCTTTGATGTCGGTCAGTAACTCGTGCCAGCTTTGCGCACTTTCCCGCAGGCCAACCTGAAAGCCGATCAGCTCCTTTTTACCTTCAGGGGTCGCGCCGATAATCACCAACATACACTCGGCATTTTCTTCCATCCGGGCCTGAAGATAGACGCCATCTGCCCACATGTAGACATAGTGACGGGCTGAAAGATCACGGCGCGCCCAGGCATCGTATTGTACCTGCCATCCGTATCCGTCCGGTCTGACTGGTGTTGACTTATTCGGCAGCCCAGTTCCATGGCATGAGTTCTTCGAGGCGGGTCATCTTGTGGTCTGCAACGCGCTCGAGAACCCAGCGAAGCCAGGCTTCGGGATCTACCTTGTTCATGCGGGCGGTTTCGATGAGCGTGTAGGCTATGGCCGCAGCTTCACCGCCGCCCTTTGATCCCATGAAGAGATAGTTTTTGCGGCCGAGAGTCACCGGCCGAATTGATCGCTCACAGATGTTGTTGTCCAGCTCGAGCTGGCCGTTTTCAAGATAGGCCCGGGCCTTGGGCATGCGACCGAGCGCATAGCGGATAGCCTCGGCCAGCGACGATTTGCCGGAGATCTTGGGCAATTGCAGCTGCAGCCAGACTTCGAGATTGTCGAAGACCGGCTTTGCCTTTTCCAGCCGCAGGGCAACGCGCTCTTCAGCAGGCTTGTAGCGCGCCTCTTTTTCCACTGCATAAAGGGCAGCGATCCGTTTGATCGCTTCCTCGGCAATGGCAGAGCCTTCGCGCTCGTAGACCTCGACAAATTTGCGGCGCACATGAACCATGCAGGCCTGCTCGCTGGCCTTGCCGTCCCCGAACAGACCGTTGAAGCCGGTATAGCCGTCCGCATGCACGACCCCTTTGTAACCAGACAAATGGCTGACCGGATGTTCCCCCTTACGATCCACGCTGAACTGATACCACGCGCAGGGCCGTGCCTGTCCCTGCCATGGGCGTTCGTCACGCACATAGCTCCACAGCCGGGCGGTTTGGGTCTTTTTTGTCTTGCCCTTGGTTTGCATTTTAACGGGCGTGTCGTCGGCGAACAGCGCTGGTCCGGCCCGCGCCAGTTTGCCGATGTGGTTGGCCAAGGGTTCCATCAGCGCCGTAGAACGGCCCACCCAATCGGTCAGCGTGGAACGATGCAGATCAACCTTGTCCCGGGCATAGATCCCGGACTGACGATATAATGGCAGGTGATCGCAATATTTGCTGACCAGCACATGGGCGAGCAGGCCAGGACCGGGGCGTCCACGCGTGATCGGGCGCGAAGGCAACTCGGCCTGGGCGAAAGCCTCGCAGCAGGTGCAGGTCATGCGGGGGCGCACGATCCGCTTCACAACGAAGTGGCCGGGGACGTATTCCAACTCTTCGGTGACATCTTCGCCGAGTTGCTTGAGCTTACCACCGCAATTGCCGCAGGCGTTGCCGGGCGAGAGTATCTCTTCCTGGCGCTCAAGGTGGTCAGGCAGCGGAGCGCGATTGTGGGAGCGCTTGGCTGGGGTGGTCTCATCCGCTTCATCTTTGGATGCTGTCTTTTGTGCCTCGGCGGCCGCTTCAATCTCGGTGTCTTCCTGCAGATCGAAAGCCAGCTGATCCAGACTCTCGGACTTGGCCCCGAAACGGGCTTTCCGATGTGCCGCCAGTTCCTTCTTCAGCTTCTCGATCTGGTAGGCCTGCGACTTGATGTGCTCACCCATCTGGAAGACCAATCCCTTCAGCTCTGAAGGGTCATCAGGTAGCGATTTGAGGGCGTCCAGCATGCGCCAAATATACTGGAATATCCCCAAGATCGGAACACAAAAATGCTCCAAATCCCATGTTTTATTGACTTACCCCACCTGCAGCGGACGCCAGGTCCTATGCGGCATGCGCCAATCTATCCCCTCCAGAAGCATCGCCAACTGTGCCGCGGTCACGCTCACCTTGCCGTCCCTCGCTGCAGGCCAGACAAACCGGCCCCGCTCAAGCCGCTTCATAAAAAGGCATGCTCCCTGCACATCCCACCAGATGATCTTCAGCAGATCACCACGACGGCCACGGAAGACAAACAGATGCCCCGAATACGGATCCTCGGCCAGCACCCGCTCGGTTTGCGCCGCCAGCGTGTTAAACCCGCGCCGCATGTCCGTCACGCCAGCGGCCAGCCAAACCCGCGTGTTGCTCTGAACCGGGATCATGCCATCAGCCCCTGCACAAGACCCAGAACTGCCGACAGCGCCGTTGGACCTTCCACAAGAACCCGGCGACCGTCCGACAGGGTGATGTCCACGCGCTGTGCTGAAACCGCAGCGCCGAGACCTGCCGCTGCCATGTGCGACGGTGTAACAGCAACACCCTCCATCGGGGATGCAGCAATCTCAACCGGAAGAAAAACACCCTCAAGGGCTGCGTCCTCAGGCGCTGGCACGCTGCCCGGCGGCGCAAATCGAGGATCCTTCAGCCATTTGAAAATCAGGTTAGCATTCATCGAATACCGTCGCGCAACCTGTGCCACCGAAACACGCGGCGTCAGCGTTTGTTCACAAATCAACCGCTTCTCGTCGTCAGACCAGACCCGCTTCTTCAGACCCTTCTTCCCCGCCATAACTAACCTCAAGATGTCCACTATCGATGGTGGACACTATCACCCACTCTATCACGCAGGCAGGGCGGTCAGACCGGACGGATACTGAACAGCGGCTTCAGGGTCAATTCCTGTTAAACTGGTTCCTTCTCGGCCAAGAGAGCAAGCCTCTTGGCACTGGCCAACGCTTTCTCTCCGAACAATGACCAAGACTGCGTTAAGCCTTCGATGATCACCATAAGGTCGGTCGGGTTAATATCCGTTCGGGACTTTGCGACAGCCAGCTTACAGACCTCGGACTTGTGCTGTTCCAATAGTCCTCTGAGGGTCGCATCATTTGGTGCAGAGGCAACTGCCGAATGAAACAGGCAGCCGTGACATGCCTCGACCCGCATCCAGTCAGCGACGCGCTCAAAGGTCTCATCCAAGTTTTGCTGCGATGATCCATCGGTGTCACTAAACACATGCGCCAAATACCGTTGGTGACGGTGTTCCAGTGCCAATAGAACCATGGCGTCACGGGACGGCGCGTATTTGTACAATGTACGAAGGCTTACACCCGATGCGTCGCGCAAATCCTCAACGCTGGGTTCGGCAAAGCCTCTGGCAGCAAACGCGCGTTCCAACCCGCCTGCAATTTTTAGTGTCATAGTGTTCATGCTTGACGAGGTAGAGCACTCCTTCTACCCAGACAAGTAGAGAGATTATTCTACAGGAGCCTGATATGACCATTCCCAGCACTATGTACGGCGTTGTTTTAACAGGCCATGGTGGCCCCGAGATGCTTGAGTTTCGGGATAATCTTGAGGTTCCGTTACCGGGACCAAACGATGTGATCATCCGTGTGAATGCAGCCGGGGTGAACAACACCGACATCAACACACGAACGGCTTGGTACTCTAAGGGCGACGCCGATGAGGCGGATGCTGGGTGGTCGGGTAATCCGTTGCAGCTCCCTCGCGTGCAAGGGGCGGACGTATGCGGACAGATCATCTCGGTCGGATCAGACGTTGCACCCACGCGACTGGATGAGAGGGTTTTGATCGAGCCTTGTTTGCGCTTCGCAGATGGTGAAGAGAAAACGCCGTTTTGGTATCTCGGCTCTGAATGCGACGGTGGCTTTGCGCAGTATGTTCGGGTCGACACCCGCCACGCACATGCCATCAACAGTGACCTCACGGACGTAGAACTGGCGTCATTCCCATGCTCATATTCTACGGCTGAAAACATGCTGACACGTGCCAATCTGCAAGCCGGAGAAACTATTTTGGTCACTGGCGCATCGGGTGGCGTGGGGTCCGCCACGGTGCAACTGGCACGCGCGCGGGGCGCTAAGGTTATCGTGATTACGAGTGCAGAAAAGGTCGACACATTGATAGAGCTTGGAGCCGAACGGGCCTTGCTGCGCGATGCTGATTTGGTAACCGAACTCGGCCCGAACAGCATTGATGTTGTTGTGGACTTGGTTGCCGGACCCAGTTTCCCATCACTTCTCGATGTTCTGCGTCATAGAGGCCGCTATGCCGTTGCTGGGGCAATCGGCGGTCCAATTGTTGAGCTGGATGTGCGCACGCTCTATCTCAAGGACCTGAGCTTTTTTGGCTGTACAGTCTTAGAACCTGAAGTTTTTGGCAATCTCGTCGGACGTATCGAGCGGTCTGAAATCAAGCCCTTGGTCGCAGAGGTTTTTGAGCTGAAAGACATTAATGCAGCGCAAACTGCTTTCGGCAATAAGGGATATACTGGCAAAATCGTTCTAAACGTGAGCTGATACCGAGCGTGAATGAAAGTTTTGTCTCCTTGGACGCGGACATTCCGGTGGCGGTAGCCAAGGTCGGTTTTGTCCGCACTGGGGCCACTCGTGCAGATCGCAGCGAACGGCAGTTCACTGCCCACTGCGTCGGTCATCCAATTGTCCAGACGCCCTGTATTTCTTGTCGGTTTGACGCCCGGCCCGGCAGTCACATGCACGCCCGTACCTGATCGCGCAGAACGGCATAATCGCTTAGCATCCGGACAACGACCGCGCTCTCTGGCAGGGCAGCCACTTCGGATGCGGCACGTGCCTGTTCGGTGACGCTGTAGAGTACCACGGGCGGACATGGCGCGCGTGCGTCAGAATTGACCGTCCCGCAGGCGCTGAGCCAAAGCGTCGCGATCAGGGGGGCGACGGCTGGCGGCGTCCAGCATCTGGCGTTGGATTTCATGGGTTTTCTCCGATGATGAAAGGCGCTCGGCCAACCGCCCGGCTCGTTCACCGGCACGGCGGAGGTTCAACAGGAACAGAGCGATGGTGAGAACTGCCAGCAAGAGGCCCAACGCTGTGCGCGCCGGGCCGCTTGCGAGGTTTGTCGTGATCCAGCCCATCATCTTTGGCCCCGTTTCCAGTCGTCGATCCGGGCGTGGATCGCGACGGCGATGCCGATCAGGGCCACGGCAATGAACACCCAGCGCAGGGTGTCGAGGTAGGGCACCAGTGGCAGGATGGTGGATTGGGTTTCCGCCAGGACGTCTTGAGCGACTTCGACAGCTGCGGCGCCGACTGTGGCAATGCCTGCGGCCCCGCCGCCTTTCAAGGTGCGGCTGTCGGCCAGCACTTCGCGGGCGGGCGGCGTCTCGGCTGCAAAGGCGGTCGCGCGGACCGGGAACTTTTCACCCCAGCTGCGCGCAGGCCCCAGATCAATGTGCATGAACCCCGAGCGTGGATAATAGCCAAACCCC
>Ga0222660_1000996_pt1 | contig 11339 bp, 8 predicted proteins | sample AntAcemetagen549_FD_179832 | JGI IMG/M metagenome (GOLD analysis project Ga0222660, IMG submission 179832) | Saline water microbial communities from Ace Lake, Antarctica - #549 | ecosystem: Environmental > Aquatic > Non-marine Saline and Alkaline > Saline | place: Antarctica: Ace Lake | collected...
AGGCGAAAGGTGTGCCGCGCTGGGTGGCGAGGCGCGAATTCCGTTCGACCTATCGTGACTCACTGAATTTCACCGAGACACTGGTCGCTGGTGAGCTTGCCACCGAGCGGGCTGATCCGGGTGGGGTGGTTCCGCTTTCACTGGAGGAGGATATTGCGAAGGACATGAATGTGGGGATCGGCGACGAGATCACGCTGGATGTACAAGGCATCCCGATCCGGACGCGGGTGACCAGTTTGCGGCGGGTCGATTGGAGCCAGTTCAATTTGAACTTTTTCATGGTCTTCCCTCCGGGAGTGCTGGAGGACGCGCCGGGGTTCCACGTGGTTACGACCCGGACACCGACGCCTGCTGCATCTGGAGAATTGCAGCGCGAGCTGGCAGGGAAATTTGCGAATGTGACGGCGATTGATCTGACGCTGATTCTTGAGGCGGTTCGCGATATTCTAGGCAAGATCTCGACGGTCGTCACGGTGCTCGCCGGTTTCACGGTGCTGGCAGGTCTGCCGATATTGATCGGGACGCTGCTGAACGGTCGCGATGTGAGGTTGAAGGAAAGCGTGTTGCTACGGACGTTGGGTGCTTCCGCCAGCCAGGTGCGGACCATCTTGGTGATCGAGTATTCTGCGCTGGGAATACTATCCGCGCTGTCTGGGGTTTTGCTGGCAGTTGCGGCGAATGCTGCGCTGGCGGTGTTTGTTTTCAAGGCACCGCCATGGCCGGATGCCGGGTTGCTGTTTGGGGCTTTTGGAACGGTCACTGCGATCGCGGTGATCGGTGGTCTGACTTTGAGCCGGGGAGTTTGCAATCATCCGCCGCTGGAGATTTTGAGGGGCGGGAACTGAGCTTGCGTCAACGAGTCGGAATTCCGGCCCGGAAGCGGCGATGGTGATTTTGGAGTTGATAGTATTTTGGGGATTCTGGGAGCGTGGCACCACTGCACATAGAGGCACAGATTTCATACTACCTATGTTCCGCTTTCCCTAGCTTGATCGCCCCGGCTGTTGGATAAGTAACGCAATCGATGCTTGTATTCTTTTAAAAAGCCATACAATTGTCCGCCCCGCGAAGAAGTCGCGGTTTTCTTTTATGGACACACCTCCCTTTTCCGAGCTCGGGCTACCCGACGATCTGCTCGCTGCTATTGAAACTCTTGGCTACGAGCGGCCTTCTCCAATTCAGTGGAAAGCGATTCCGCCTGCTCTGGAGGGCAAGGATATCCTAGGACTTTCCGCCACCGGCTCCGGGAAAACTGCGGCTTTCGCACTGCCTGCGCTCGCCTGTATCGACGTGAATGAGCGCTACCCGCAGGTTCTCATCCTGTGCCCGACGCGTGAACTCGCCGTCCAGGTCTGTGAGGAAGTTCATCGCCTCGGTGCGAAGAAGCAGGGACTTCAGGCGACTCCCGTTTACGGTGGCGCGCCGATTGACCGCCAGCTCCGCGCACTCCGCAATGGTGCCCAGCTTGTCGTCGGGACACCAGGCCGCTTGCTCGACCACCTCCGTCGCGGTTCCTTCGATGCCAGTCGTATAAAGATGGCGATTCTCGACGAGGCCGACCGTATGCTGGATATGGGCTTCAAGGAGGAAATGGATGAAGTGCTGGCCGCACTTCCGAAGGAACGCCAGATCCTTTTCTTCTCCGCGACGATGAATGCCGGGGTTTCCCGCTTCATCAAGAAGTTCGGAAACAATCCCGAAATGATCGAGATCGAGCAGAAAGCGATGACCGTCTCCACGGTGGATCAATCTTACTTCGAGGTTCGCCAGCGTTCGAAGGTCGAGGTGCTTTCACGTATTCTCGATATGAACCCGCCGCGTCTCGGAATCATTTTCTGCAATACGAAACGCTCGGTGGATGAATGCACCGAGGATTTGGTCAATCGTGGTTACGCCGCCGACCGCCTGCACGGTGATATCACCCAGCAGATGCGCGAGCGGGTGCTGAAACGTTTTCGCGATGGCGCGGTCGAACTGCTCGTTGCTACGGATGTGGCCGCTCGCGGCCTCGACATCGATGAAATCGATATCGTCTTCAACTACGATCTCCCAACCGACCCGGAAGACTACGTTCACCGCATTGGCCGCACCGGTCGTGCCGGCCGCTCCGGGCGTGCGGTTTCTTTCGTCTTTGGACGTGAAATCTACCGTTTGCAAGGCGTTGAGCGCTACACCCGCCAGGTTATCAAACGCGAGAAGATCCCTTCGGTCGAGCAGGTCGAGGGTCGTCGCGCGGACATCATTTTCGAGAGTCTCAAGGAACGGCTTGAGACCGGGGGCTTCGACTCTTATCAGGAAAATATCGACCGCCTGCTCGAACAGGGCCACACCCCGACGGATATCGCCGGAGCACTCATCACGATGCTGCGCGAATCGAGCGGAAGGGAAGGGGAGGCGATTCAGGAGGACCGCGAGCCGGATGGCCCTAGGAAAGATTTCAACAAGGGCAAAGGCGATCGCCAGCGTCCAGAGCGCCGTGAGTCCGGTGGTCGTGAATACGGTGGCCGCGACAAGCCCTACGAACGAGGTGGCAAGCGTGACGCAGGTCCGGTCGAGGGTGGTATGAGCCGCTTGTTCATCTCACTCGGAAAAGGTGCGGGTATCATGCCCAAGGATATCGTCGGCATGATGTATCGCGAGGCAGGTCTTCCGGACGGCTCGCTCGGGCGTATAACGCTTTTTCCAAAACACTGCCTTGTAGATGTCCCCGAAGGTCTAGCCGATCAGGCGATACAGAAGACCCGGAACGCCAAACTCCGCGGAAAAGCTTTCCGTATTGATCACGATCGCGGACCGGAACAACAATCTGGAGCGTCATAACCCCATCTCTGAGTTTGGGATAGCTGTATTTGCCGAGTTTGTATGAAGGTTTTGAAGAACGCTCGGCTTTGTAGCAATATAGAGTGAGACACTGTAAACTGAATCAATTGGGTTCGGGTGTGGTAGTGGACCGGGTGCCTTGCGGGTTTTTCTTCTCTAGGTCTTCTTGCTCTGCGGAAGGTTGTTCTTCCTTATTTTTCCCCAAGACTGATTTGGGAATGGAAATGGAGGTGTATACGCCATCGCCGACTTCCAGCTTTCCGGACTGAATATCTGCTGCGGCGAATTGTCCGAGTTTTTCGCCAGTTACTCTGAGATTCGCGGCACGACCCTCCGGGCCGACGGTTGTCAGTATTGCTCCGGTTGTGACTTCCCAATTCCCGTAGGATTGGATCAGGACGAATTCGCGGGTCGAAGGGATGGAAGCAACTCTGCCGACGAGTTCGGGTTTTGCGGATTCTACTTGTTCCTTTGGTTTCTCCTCAGGCTTCTGGGTGCAGCAAAGCAATAGGGCACAAGTTGAGAGTATTGCCGGTAATCGGAGAAATTTCATCAAAGCAGAGGATTCGGATATGTCATGGTGCGAGTCGGTCGATTTGCCACGGAGCCTCGGACTGGCGGGTGTAGAGGAATCGGTCATGGATACGGGCGGGGCCGCCCTGCCAGAACTCGAAGGAGTGTGGGACGACGCGAAATCCTCCCCAGAACGAAGGCAGGGGAATCTCCCCATCTTTGAATTTGGATCGGATTTCGTCGAGCTTCTGAATCAATAATTTCCGCGAGGTGATTACTTCGGACTGATTGGAGACCCATGCTCCGATTTGCGAATCGCGTGGGCGGGTTGCGAAATATTTCAAGGACTCACCCGCAGATATTTTCTCCGCACGCCCCTGGACGATCACTTGCCGTTCGAGTGTGATCCAAGGGAACAGCAGGCAGACATTGGGATTGTTCGCAATGTGCTCAGCCTTTCGCGACTGGTAGTTGGTAAAAAATGTGAAGCCTTTTTCATCGAAGGCTTTGAGAAGCACGGTTCGCTGGGATGGGATTGCGTCTTTGGAAATCGTGGCAAGGCTCATCGCATTGGGTTCGTGAACCTTGAGTTCGGTGGCTTGTTTGAACCACAGTGCGAATTGTTCGACAGGATCATGATTGAGATCCTCACGCTGAAGTCCTTTGGCGGAGTATTCTTTTCTGAAGTCGGAAAGGTCCATATTTTCGATGAGGGCGCTATTTAGGTGGCTGGAGTCGTGAGAGTGATACGGGCACTGTTATCTGTAAATGTTTTGTGATTCGCGGGATTGAAGCTTGATCGCAAATACCCAGCGCTTTTACTTGGGGGCATGAAACGAAATTTCAAATTATTGTGGCTGCTGCCGGTAGCTGTTTTCGGTGTCAATTCCTGTGGGGAAAAGACAAAAGAGACGACCGATCAGACAGGGGAAGAGAAGTCGACTGTGGAAGAAGTGGTTGAGTCCGTTAAGGAAGCAGTGACTCCCGAGGTGAAACCTTCGATCAGTGTGGAAGAGCGGGCGGCAAAGCTTGGTTTCGCAAAGTATCTGCCTGCCGACACGGAAATGATGCTCTCCGTTTACAACTCCAAACAGGCAGCGGAGCAACTCAAGGCTTTGAAAATGTATGAATTGATCGCCGAATATTCGGGAATGGATGGTATGGGAGCAGGTGCTCCGGATGTGGAGATCCAAGAGGATATTATCGAAGATGAGATTCTGGAAACTGAGCAGGAACCGGGAGAGGACCTTGGCGGAGATGCTGAAATGGCAGGCGGCCCCGACCCATGGACCCTTCTGGGACAAGAGGTGACGATTGCGACGGGAGCCTCGACCGGCGTTCAACTGGGCAATCTCCTCAAAGTCAATCAACGTATGGCATTTTTCCAAGCCAGGGCAATGGGACGTGCGGCACAGACTTTCGCAAAAAATGGCAGCATGGAGGAATTTTCAAATGAACTGATGAATTCCATGGAGGGTGGGGGAATTGTCAAAAGTTTACTTAAAGATCCGGAGTCCGGTGTGAAGCTTCTGGATCAAGCCGTTTTCCCGCCTTTCTACATTGCTTTCCGCGCCAAAGACGGTGAACTCGAGCAAGCTGCCCAACTGGTTAATTCCAGCATGGCGTTCTTCGGGATGGTTGGTGAAATGGCCGCGCCTGTGGAATTGGAAACAGCTGGAAGCAAATTCGCGGGCTACAAACTTCTCGGTGCCAAACTCGCGGAGGTGATGGAAGAAAGCCGCGAAGATATCGAGGAGGATTTGGGGGCCGAAACGACAGATGCTCTGCTTTCCGCACTAACCAAGAAGAACCTGATTGTAGTGAGTGGAACGGTTGGCGACTATGTGGTTTTGATGATTGGTGGTGACGAAGCGGCTCTCAAGTTGGTCGAGAGTCCTGCGGATTCACTCGTCGGAACCAGTGAGCTGAATTTCACCGATCCGTTTGTCGGAAAGCAACTTTTGACCGTTGCATACGGAGACGGGGAGATGTTGGAGACGATCGTGGATAATGCGGGTGGCATTGCGACCTACGCCCTTGGTCTTCGCGAGGGAATTTCAGGCGGGCAGAATTTGGGTGATACGCGTGATATCGAGCAAATGCTGCAGATGATCGCCGATCGGGAAAAAGCTTTGCTTGCCCTCGCATCCTCAGCAGACACCGGAATGGTCGCATTTGTAGAGGACGGTCTCAAAATCGAAAGTTTTGGTGGTTACGACAAAGGTGGAATCGACTGGAACGCGAAAACCAAGCTGGCCCACCTTGGTGATTCCGGTCAGAACCTCATGTTCCTGAATTTTCCCAGCGACGCCGTTTATGACGAGAAATTGGGAGAGTATGTCGAAGTCATTTTTGAGACGGCCTATGCGATGACGATGAAGTTTTCATCTCTCAATATCGATGTTCCTGAACTCGCCGAGATGAAAGGGTATACGCAGATGTTCAATGAGAAATTCCGGGATGATGTTGTAGGAATTTACGACGCACTTAGCGGAGACTTTTCCGACGGACTCGGCTACGAGAAGGCTCTCGTTATTGATTTGAATGGCTCTGTGCCTGCGGTTCCAGGTTTGCCACAAGAGATTGTTGATGGAGGAAAGGCACCTCGCATTACGTTTATAGCCCCGGTGACGGATCGCTCGAAGCTCGTTTCCGCCTGGAAGAATATCGATACCCGTTCGACTTCGCTTCTAGCCACGGTAAGTGAAATGGCTGGTGAAAAGATTCCGATGCAGAAGCCGATCAGTTCGGAGAAAGACGGGATGACCACTTGGTTTATTGCATTCCCGTTCTTCCAAGATGACTTCCTTCCGTCCGTGACGGTCAGTGACGAGTGGTTCGCCGCATCGACCTCCAAGACCCAAGCTGTTGATCTGATCGGTCGTGCCGCTGCGGGTGGCGAAGAAGGTGAAGGAGTGAAGTTCTACATCAATTTTGCAGCGCTGAGCGACTACGCTGATGAAATGCTTGATTTGGTGGAGAAAAACGCCGGCGTCGTTTTCACGAACGAATTTGATCTCGAGTTGTTCAATCAGGAAAAAGAGATGTTTGAGGGAATCATCAACGCATCCCGTGAATTCGATTCGATGACTTGGAACACTCGGAAAGAGAACGGCTACGTTCGCAGCAGTATTTACTTCAAGACCAGGTAAGCTCTGAGGTCCGGACTCCTGTTCATTCATGATGCGTAAATTTTCATCGAATGAACATTGAACCGATCGGTATCCTGCGAACCTGCTTCGGCAGTAAGTTCGCAGCGCCTCGGCAGCCGGGATTGAGTCCCACTGCTTGGGGTATTCTCGAACTTGCGGATAATTATCGCTCTCCAGAGGTGGTCCGGGGGCTGGAAGGATTTTCGCATGTTTGGCTGATATTCGGCTTTCATGGAACGGAAGAACAAGGATGGCACCCTACTGTGAGGCCTCCGCGATTGGGTGGTAACGAGAGAGTCGGAGTTTTTGCGAGCCGTTCAACTTTTCGGCCAAATGGCTTGGGCTTGTCCTTGGTGAAGTTGGATCGTATTGAATTCGAGAAAACTGAGAGCCTAAAGCCGCCTGTGATTCATGTATCAGGAGTCGATCTGATCGATCATACCCCGATTTATGACATAAAACCTTATCTGGCTTACGCCGAATCGATCGACGATGCCACAGGGGGGTATGCGTCGGGAAACATTCCACGCCTTGAGGTGAAGGTTGAAGTAGAGACGGTCTCTGTTTTCAGTAAACTCGATCTCCGTTCCCAAAAGGTGATCCGTGAAGTTCTTTCGTTGGATCCCAGGCCGGCGGCATCTCCGAAAGAGGGCCAAAAATCTTACGGAGCGGTTCTTTGCGGATACAATGTGAGATTTCGTTTTGATCACACAACTTGTTGGATAATAAGCATCAACGAATTGAAATAGAATGACTGGCAGGATTCCCGCTTGCGTGTTCGGAGGTGCTTAGCTACGGGGAGTGCGTGTCTGGAAGGCTGTCTCCTTCCGGATGCTCATCACAATTTACATATTATGGCTATTTCTAGAGCGTTGCTTTCGGTTTCTGATAAAACGGGCTTGGTTGAGTTTGCAGAGGGGTTGGCGGAAATGGGCGTGGAGCTTCTTTCAACGGGTGGGACAGCGAAGGCTCTTCGTGATGCTGGCTTGAAAGTTATTGACGTTTCCGAATACACGGGTGCTCCCGAGCTTTTTGAAGGCCGCCTTAAGACTTTGCATCCCAAGGTCCATGGGGGACTTCTCCACCGGCGGGATGATCCGGACCACGTCGCCGATGCCAAAAAGCACGATATACCACCCATCGATCTTGTGGTGGTGAATCTCTATCCATTTGAGGAAACCGTCGCCAAGGAGGGCGTTACCCTTGAGGAGGCGATTGAGAATATCGATATCGGCGGGCCATCGATGCTGCGCAGTGCTGCGAAGAACCATTCCCATGTGACAGTTGTTGTCTCTCCTGACGACTATCCTGCCGTGCTCGAGGAAATGCGGGAAAATGGTGGAGATACTTCCAGGGGTTTGCGCGAAATGCTTGCTGTGAAAGTTTTCCTCCGGACATCGCAATATGACAGTGCGATTACCAACTTCCTCGGACAATGCAGGCAGGGGACCGGGTGCTCATTCACGCTCAGCCTCCCGCTTGAACAGGAGCTCCGCTACGGCGATAACCCGCACCAGAAGTGTTCACTCTACGGAAATTTTGCATCATGTTTCACGCAGGTTCAGGGCAAGGAACTCAGCTACACTAACATCCTGGATATCGAGGCCGCGGCTGATTTGATTTTGGATTTTGTAAGGCCAACGGTGGCGATCCTGAAACACACCAATCCATGCGGAGTCGGCCAAGACGACGAAGATCTCCGGCTTGCCTGGCAAAAGGCATTTGAAACGGATCGCCAGGCACCATTTGGCGGCGTTATCGTCACCAATCGTCCCCTGACCCTCGAATTGGCTCGCGTGATCTCGGAAATCTTTACTGACGTGATCATCGCACCGGATTTTGAACCTGATGCCCGCGCACTGCTTCAGAAGAAGAAAAATCTGCGTCTCATGAAAATGAACGATGCATATCTCAATGCCAAAAAGGCACCCGTGATTCGCTCCAGTCCGGCTGGCATCATGGTCATGGATCGTGATCACACGGCTCTCGGTTTGGATAATCTTGAGAGTAAAGTTGTTACCAAGCGCCCACCTACGGAGGAGGAAATCCGGGCCATGCGCTTCGGGTGGCGTATCGTCAAGAATGTCAAATCCAACGCCATTGTCTACGCACTTCCCGATCGGACTCTGGGCATCGGTGCCGGCCAGATGAGCCGGGTGGACTCTTCCCGAATCGCCGTTTGGAAAGCCAAGGAAGCAGGGCTCGATCTCAAAGGCTCGATTGTTGCGTCCGATGCGATGTTCCCGTTCGCCGACGGTTTGCAATCTGCTATCGATGCGGGCGCTACGGCGTGTATCCAGCCTGGTGGTTCAATGCGTGACGAAGAAGTCATCGCTGCTGCCGACGCAGCAGGCATGGCTATGGTCTTCACGGGTTACCGGCATTTCAGGCATTGATCTGTCATTTTCAAGAAAGCCGCCGGATGTCGGCTTGCCAAGGTTAGGTGGTCCGCTATGTTCGGGAATTAGGCGGGTATGACTCCATTTTTAAAGAAATTACTGGGAATGAACTGGGTGTTCGTCTTCGTGATGTACGCGCTGCTAATATTCGGCGTTTTCATGATTGAGAGTGCCGCCCGCCATCTTCCGATGAGTTCTGAGAAGCTTGTCGAGTTCGGGTCGGCAGGCACTTATTTCGCGTGGATGCAGAGGAATTGGATCGTAATCGGAAGTGTGGCGTATTTCGGGGCTGCTCTGATTGATTACAAATGGATACGCTGGCTTGGTATCCCGCTTTATGCCGTGAGTATCGGGCTGATGCTGATGGCAATGCGAGCAGACGATGAGGTTCACAGGTTGTCCATAGGAGGGCTGAGCTTCCAACCCGCCCAACTCGGGGTAACGTCTGGAATCATCATGATCGCCTGGCTGATGCAGGATCTTCCCAAACTCCACAGGACTCTTGGAAACCCGTTTGTTCGAATCGCGACTATTGGAGTTGTTGCAGCAGTGCCGTTTCTGATGGTGATGAAAATGGGGGATATGGGTTCGGCGCTGGTGTGGATACCGGTGGTGATCGTGGCATTTCTTGTTTCCGGTATTCCGTTCCGTTTCCTGAGTTTTATCGCGTTCGTTTCAGCAGGGATCTTGCCGATCTTGTATTTTGTAATACTACCCCTGGTCTCCGAGCGGGGACCTGATCGCATCGACCTGTGGCTGCGTATGGTGCAGGGGCAGGAAGTTGACATCCAAGGCGACGGATACGCACCGCACAATGTCTCCATGGCTGTTGGAAAGGCGGGTTGGAAAGGAGTGGGTTGGAAGGCGACTGCGGAGAAGGGCTCGCTTCACGACAAGCGCTTTATTCCTCACCTCACCGCGCACAACGATTTCATCTTTGCGGTGATTGCTGAGGAATTGGGATTCCGTGGTGCCATTCTGCTATTGGGAGGTTTCGCGCTTCTACTGATCCAAGGACTTTTTATCGGCTATTACAGTAGGGATGTCGCCGGTAGGCTCATCGTTTGTATGGTGGTGATGCTCCTTTTCGCCCACATCTTTGAAAACATTGGAATGTGCGTTTTATTGATGCCAATCACCGGGATTCCGTTGCCTCTGATAAGCTACTCGGGTACGTTTGTGGTTATCTGCATGTTCCTGCTCGGGTTGGTCCAGAGCGTCTGGATCCATCGGCGCCCCGCTCGGCTTGAGCAGACCTGAATGAGATTGGGAGTTCGCTGAGTGGTCCACAGATCGGTGTCACCATGACATACGATCCGTCCTATGTATCTCTCGACTACCCGGGAGGCGATATCTCTAGCGAACGTGGCGTTTGCACCGATGTGGCTATCCGAGCACTGCGTGAGGGACTCGGGCAGGATCTCCAGAAGCTCGTGCATGAGGATATGAGCCCCACCTTCGGGAAATACCCGAAAATATGGGGTTTGAAACGACACAAAGGGAAGACGAGCCACTCTTCACGCCTCCTTATCCGCCAAGAACGAGCGTCGGCAGAGTTCGGCATATTTTCCGTCCTGGGCGAGGAGTTCGTCGTGGGTTCCATCTTCGATGACCCGGCCTTTTTCCAGGACGTAGATCCGGTCGGCGTTCTGGATCGTGGAGAGGCGGTGGGCGATGACGAAGGCGGTGCGGTTTTCCATCAAGCGGTCGAGGGCGGCCTGAATCTGGCGTTCGGTTTCCGAGTCGACGGATGCGGTCGCTTCGTCGAGCAGCAGGATGGGCGAGTCCTTGAGAAGGGCGCGGGCGATGGACAGGCGTTGCTTCTCTCCGCCGGAAAGTTTGACTCCGCGTTCGCCGACATTGGTATCGAGCTGTTCGGGGAGGTCGCGGACAAAATGATCACCGTTGGCCGCGGTTAGGGCTTTCCAGATTTCCTCGTCGCTCGCTCCGCGTTTCGCGAGTTCAAGGTTTTCGCGTACCGTGCCGTTGAACAGGAAAGGTTCCTGAGTGACGTATGCGAGCTGGGTGCGAAGAGAATTTTTGTTGAGCGAGCCGATCTCGTAGTCGTCGAGCAGGATTTCGCCGGCGTCTTTTTCGTAAAAGCGCGCGAGTAGCGAGAGGACTGTGGTTTTCCCCGCTCCGGTGGTACCGACGAGTGCGATTGTCTGGCCGGGTTCTGCCTTGATCGAGATATCCTTCAGGGTCGACTGATCCTGATAGGCGAAGGAAACATTATTGAAACTGACGCTGCCTTTGATGCGGCTTTCGATGAGGTTGCCATCGGTGGCGTTCAGTTCCTCCTCGGAGTCGAGAATTTCAAACACCCGGTCCGCGGCGGCTTTTCCTGAAAGGAGCATCTGGTTAAGCGAGTTGAGGCGGTCGATGGGTTCGTAGAAAAGTGACAGGGAAAGCAGGAATTTGGTGAAATCGCCGATGGTCAGATTTCCAGACATGA
>Ga0222660_1001007_pt1 | contig 11241 bp, 9 predicted proteins | sample AntAcemetagen549_FD_179832 | JGI IMG/M metagenome (GOLD analysis project Ga0222660, IMG submission 179832) | Saline water microbial communities from Ace Lake, Antarctica - #549 | ecosystem: Environmental > Aquatic > Non-marine Saline and Alkaline > Saline | place: Antarctica: Ace Lake | collected...
TGGGAACGACCTTGTTGTTGGGAACGATCTCATTCTTCTTATTGTTGGGTAAAACCTTGTTGTTGGGAACGACCTTATTGTTGGGTTTCACCACTTTTCCCTCGATCTGGCGTGTAGCATTATTGTATTGCCTCTGATAGTTGGAATTGTTGACATATTTTAGAACTGGTTTCGACACACGACCAAACATATTTTTACCCTTCGCATTCGCGATGAGTTTCGCGAGAGCACGATCTTTAGTAATTTTTTCTCCGAGGGTATTTTTGTTGAGTGAATTGATGTTCTTACCCACGAGATACTTATTGAGGTAAGGTTTATCAACCTCAAACTCTTTCATAAGATTTGTGTATTTCTGTTTATTGTTAGGTACGTTGGGCTTGTTAGGCTTATTGTTGATGACCTTGGGTTTCTTGGAACCACCAAACATAGAGGGTTTGGGAACCACTGGTTTCACATTAAGTGCGTTGGGCACATTGGGTTTGTTAGGCACGTTGGATCTTCTAGGTACGTTAGTTACCTGAGGTTCAGGGTTAATAGTTTTTCCACTTGTCACATTCTTTATTTTTGGTTTAGAATTACCAAAGAAACCACCAAAGAATGAAGTCTTCTTGTTGGGTACAACCTTATTGTTTACTCGATTGTTTCCGACTCCTTTATTTACCGTCTGAGGTGCAGCGGGTATATTTCCTCCCATAAACTTTGGTTTACTACCCTTCATAAAAATTCCACTCTTTGGAAAAGAAATGCTACCTTTTGGTTGATTTGACACATTATTGCGAGTAAAATTTGGGCGATTGAACTTAATCGCCTTTGGTATATTCATGGATCCACCATTATTCGAACGGTTCATATTGTTCCTCGCTCCGAGGTTGTTCGTTACCACCCCATTATTCCTCACTCCGAGGTTGTTCGTTACCACCCCATTATTCCTCACTCCGAGGTTGTTCGTTACCACCCCATTGTTCTTCGCTCCGAGGTTGTTCGTTACCACCCCATTGTTCTTCACTCCGAGGTTGTTCGTTACCACCCCATTGTTCTTCACTCCGAGGTTGTTCGTTACCACCCCATTGTTCTTCGCTCCGAGGTTGTTCAACGATTCCTGTTTAATTTTCCTAACCAAAGTCCGTTTTTTAGAAAACTGAACAGGTTCATGTACGTTCATATATCTTAAACGTTTACCTATATCAGAAACCAGGTCACATTTAGATAACTTCTCTACATCCATAAGTCCAACCTTCTTAGCAATTTTCCTGAGTTCAGTGCGTTTCGAAGATGACTTGAAGAGTACTTCATACTCTTTGGGTGTCAAAGGTGATTTTTTATCTAATAAATACGTCTTTGACGAGTTCATGACCAGTGGTGGTAATGGGAGCTTACCGCGTTTGATATCTTCGTAGACATCACAGATTTCTTCCTTTGTTAGTTTAATAGTTTGCCCGGTGTTCATCTTTATGAGCTTCCTGAGGGTAGACACATCCGCATCTGGATCGCATGTGTCTATCATATATATTAAACTAACAAAAAAGTATTAACATGTGAATTTTTTATTCTTATATCTTGGATGTCATCTGTTTGAAACTCGGTAATGTGATACGACGAGAGTTCAGTTGTTGTAAGAGTTGTCTATCCTGTAAGGTCACCACTCGTTTCAAAGACTTCAAGTGTTCCCGCGCTTTGATTCTCGTGTCACGCATTTTATCTATTTGAATACTCCTGAGTATACTCCGATTTTTCTGTGCTTTATTGACATTGATCGCGTATTTTGTTTTGAGTGCATTTTTCTGTTGTGCATTTCGTTTTTGTTTCAACTGCTTCAGTTTAATTTGTGCACGCTTTTTGATTGTATTTGCATTACCAGATGTGCGCAATAGTTTTTGTTTTTCCGAATTTGGAAGGTTGAGAGCGTTGATGTAGAGTTTCAGTTCAGTTCGTCGTTCTACAAACGCATTCCCCTTTTTGTTTTTGGTATTCAATCCTTGTTGAATACTTCGTTTGATTGTATTTACACTCGTATTACCCCCGATACTTTGTAGTAAACTCTTTTTTTGTGTAAGATTTAATTTGATTGTATTCATGTATTGGGAAAGTTCTTCTCGTTTTTTACCGATTTTGGTAGCATCTAATTTACTCTTCAATTGATCCGCCTTTTCTCGGATATATTTCACGTCATTTTGTGTTGACATGGTATTGACCTGGTTAAGAAGGTTTTTAGCCTTATCTCCAAGATTCTTGGAGGCAATATATATCCTGAGCTGGTTCTGTGTCGCATTTTGAGTTCTTTGTTTTGTGTTCAAAGATTTAGCTTTATTTATGACTACATTTACATTGTCTGTATCAGCGAGTAATTGCTTTCGGGTGTTTTCGGGTAATGAAAGTGGTTTGAGAGCGTTCAATAATTTTTCATTGTTTCGTTTTTTGCGAAGATTGATCGCTTCACCCTTAGCTTTTGATAGTTTATAATCTGATATTCTCGTGAAACTGTTTAGGATTTGTTTGGAATTTGATTCCGATAATTTAAGAGATTTCATTAGATTTGTCAGATTTGCAGTCTCTTTATTTCTCAGTTCCTTTTTACGAGCCGCACTCAATTGTTTGGCACTCGTTTCGTATAGCATAACACTACTAGGTTTTTTGTCATACATCGCAAGGACTGATTTCTTATCTACATTTGAAAGGTTCATACTATTAATACTTTTTTCAAGTTTTATTCGGTTATCTAAAATCTGTTCGTCAATGCGCATCTTCTTCACCTGCATCGCTTTCGACTTCATTTGTTGAAGATTTGTGAGTGTATTGAATTCTGCAAGTAAATCATTCATATCTTTCGGTGACAATGAAAGTTCCTTTTTCATGAATGTGTGTAAAAGGTCGCGATCCATTTTATGTTTATCTTCCATCATCTTCACTTTGATTTCCGAAACTTTCTTCATAGATGCTTTGAGTGTTATATCTGTCGTGACAAACTTTTGTAAAACATCATTTTGATTTTGTGGGGTAATACCTACCACCAGTCTTTTTAATTGTTGGAGTTCCCCATATCTCTTGGTTTGATAAGCCTTTTTGATATTAATGATAATCATATTAATCTGTTGTGAATTTTGAATCCTAGATAAGTTCAATTTAATTTTCATGTTAGAGTCTAGTACTAGATCTGCCAACTGCTTCTTCATCTTGATCATAAAAGTAGCATCGATTTCACGATTAATTTTGGTTACATCGATAAGGTTTTTGATTTCATCTATATCTTGTAATACTTTATCATTTCGTGTTTTACCCCTGAGACGGTTCTTTTGATTTCTCAATTGTTTGAGTTCAGTCGCTTTTTTTGCGTATTCATTAAATTTCTCGGGTGTAGTGTCAAAGTTTTCGAATATTTTAACGATTTCAGGGTCATCCATGGTCAGACCCAATTTTTCGACAATGTAACGGCGCAGCTTAAATCGAAGTGCTCGTTTACGGCGAATAGCATACTTTTCAATTTCAGATTTATTTTTTTGTAATAGAAACATTTTTTCTTGATTTGTGAGATATTTGAAGGTATTCAAATAATTAATTAGCTCTTTACGCTTTTTCATATCCTCTTTATTCAATGTAGACCTCTTAATCTGGTTAGCTTCCTTTTTGACATTAAGCATACGAGTTTTCATTATTGTGTAACGATTTTTTGAGTTATTGGAATTGTTGGAATTCAATTTTTTCATGAGTTTTCGCTTGTTATACGTGTTAAGTTCGTGGTTATCGATGTATGCCATGAGTTCGCGTCGAATAGCATTTGTCTTTTCGTTTTGTGTGTTGAGTGATGTCTTAATAGTTGTATTTACGATTGTGTTAAAGTTCACCAAATCACTATCGAAACTTGATTTAATTTTAACGCTGTCATCTGGGTCGAGTGGTAATTCGTCAACAAAATTTAAAAATTCATCATTGGATTCTACCCAATTCCCATGATTCCTCATATTTTCTATTTTTTTAGACTCCTTCTCGAGGGTATTCATATCAATGTATGTTGTTGCAAACTTTTTCATGAGTCGGTCTACATTTTGTGGTTTGATTTCGAGATCTTTTAAAAACGCTAACATTTTATCTGCATTACTGCGTCTAAGGTCATCGAGAAGCTGTACCATGAATAGTTTACTATCTTTCTTGACTGTGTTCATATTTTGACCTGCAACAGCACGTGTCACAAAATAATCTTGATCTCTAGGATTCATACCCAATGCGTTCAGAAAGGTTCGGATCGTATACACCTTAGAGTTTATGAGTGTCCTTTTCTTTTGCGTCGCGTACCTATTAATGTTAGTCTTAAGTACTTTCAGATTAGCACCTTTGTCGAAATATTCTAAAAACTTCTTTCGTTCATCTTGTGTCAGAATTTGGCTGTACTTGTTCAAGAAGACTTCTATATTCGCACGTTTCAATCTTCTTATACGATTGAATTCGTTTTTTAATTGTTTTTGTTTCGTGTTATATGCATTTGCAATTTTCACTTTTAAATTTTTCACATTCTTATTTGTCTGCACATTCGTGATGGGAACATTTACACCCAATCGTCTCGCCATCTGATCAAGTTTCACCTTGCTTTGAAATTTGAGTACTTGATTTGCTTGTTTCAAAGTGTTGATATTTTTGATAGAGCTAATACCATTCATCGCCGTCAGACCAGATTCAATAGCTATCTTGGAAAGTGCCTTTTTATTGGTTTTGAGTTTATTCTCATACGCTTTATCAATCTCTCGATTAAGTAAAAGTGCATCATTTTTCGTCTTGATAGTACTGAGTTTTTCAGTAAATCCCCCATTCAACGACGCTTTCTTAATTCTCCCATTCAATGCATTCTTCATCTGTTTCAAGGTCTTTTTCTCCTTCACAACATCGTCAATTTTCTTCTTGATCGCGTTGAGTGAAATGTTAGAAGACTGAAACTCCTGAATAAATGGAGACGCATTAATATTGAAAGTTGTTGTATACTTTTTCAACTCATTTACATCTTTTTGTTGTTGTTTTGTTTTTTCATTCGTTATAAGGGTACTCAGATCATTTCTCAATTTGGGAATGTTAACATTTTTCAACTTGAGTCTATTTACAAAGAGTTTCTTCTTATCATTTGGAATACGAGCACGTTGAACCTCAGATGCGAAGGTTTTTTTCGAATTTTCCAGTTTGTTTGTTCCAGCTTTTCGCTTTGCAACATTCTTCTCGAATTTAGTCTGTTCGATGAGTTTTTTCATCGGTAAAAGTTGAGTAACATTCTTTATAGATGCTATCCTACTCGTAAAATCACCAACATTCAAAGCATTTTCTAGAAGTTTCTTTTTCGCAGCTTCTCTAATAGTAACTTGTACCACATTTGCATCTTTTATTGTTTTGATGTTTGTGATTGGCCCAGCGAATTGAGAATATATACCAATATTTTTCGCTAATGAAATGAGGTTTAATTTACGAGTCGTAACCTGTGTATTTTTCACAGTTTGACCAGTATTGTTGATTATATTTTTCAAAGCCATTGCATTACTCTTCGTATTCACATCTTTGATCTGATTTAAGATTTTTCCATTGATACCGAGAGTAGTAGACAATTTAACAAGTTTTCTCTTTTCTGATTCAACATTTTCTCTGTTACGTTGCGCCTTTATTTGCTTCGCTTCTTCGATGAGTTGTGCGATCACCTGTTTATCTGGCTGGAATCTAATCAGGATACTATTTCTATTGGGTTGATCGATACCTATACGATTCAACGCATTTTTTAGAAATGTGCGTTCATCTGAAATATTTTTCAATTTCTGTTCTTGTTGCAACTTATATGCTTCTTGAGTCAATACAGTAGGATCTTCACCGCGATCTAAACGCTTTACGAGAGAATTAACTGTTGTTTTATTTAAATTTAATTTCCTGATGCTATCAAAAAATGTAAATTTAAAACGATCATCTTCTTGGTCGTTTTGTTTTTCGATGATTTTTTCAGCCTGTTGCCTCAATGAAGAAATGTTAGTTTCAAGTGTAATTGTTGATATGAGACGAGCATATACATCTCTTGGTATCGATAAATTTTTCACTCGATCTTTAAAGTCTCGAACCTTCTCTTGAATTTTTAAACTTTTCCGCCGCGCATCCATCTGCTGGGCTTTCCGCAGAAGTTGATTGAGATTCACACCTTTATATGTGGACCTTTGCTGATAAGAAGCTACATCGGTTCTTGTCAGGTAAGGAAGTGCGGTCAGCCTTACCTTGAATGTATCCACATCCATTTATATTAGGCTGACAAAAAAGTATAACCCAAGTTGAATAACTGTAATTTTTCTTCATAACTTATGTTAAAATCGAAAACATTTGTGTTTCCGACATTGATATCTATAATTTTGATAGGTGTTTGGTAGAGTGTACGATTTGACAACGCTGAACGTACGAGTGTCTCAACAAACTGTCTAGGTGTGTCAACACTTTCCTGATAAATGCGATCCATACTAATTTTCATGCATGTGATCTCATGTGGTTTTTTATCAAAGAATGGGGTCAATGGATATTCTTCCTTCATACCACCATCTATATAAGTCATTCCATCATGTGTCCCACATGCGAATATGAATGGAACCGCCATACTCATACACACTGCATCTATCACCTTCATATGTGGGTGTGTGTCCCGTGAGAAATAGACCGTCTCAGATGTATTCATACAAAATGCTGATACATATATTTTCATATCTAACTGACTAAATGTTGGATCGCGTCCACATATTTCCACCAATTTTTTACGAATTGGACCCATATCAACAAAACCAAATTTGTTAAAAAATGAGCCTATGCGTATTTTAACAAAACTGGGGATATCTAGAGACAATGAGGTGTCTAGAATTTCGTCGATGGACATTCCCAGTGCCAAAAATAGAGCTAAGATCGCACCAGCTGATGACCCTGAAATTTCTTTCACATCAGCCAGATCTGATTCCAGTGCCTTTAAAGAGCCAATGAGAGTGAATATACCCATTGAAGCTGGACCGAGAATGAGATACTTCATCTTCTTACTTAATAGAACTGAGGAAATTGGCGACGCAAAAGCGCAAAGACTACCGCGAAGACGATCGCGTGTGTCAGAGACGCCTCGATACTGGTCTGACCAGAGCGAACCACACCACCCGACCCTGGGGGGAGAGTGAGCAACAGACCGGGGCTGAGCGCGAGGAAGAGTGCAGTGGACACGAGAAGGTCGGTCTTGGTGAGCACGATACCCATGGCCTTGGCGATGAGACTGTACACGAGGAAGAACACGAGCGCGTGGAAGAACACAGCCATCTGGTTGGTCTTGCCGTTTCTGAAAGAAACCTTGGAGCCGTCGGTGGTCAGAAGAACACCTGGGCTGAGCGCCAAAAAAAGGGCGGCGGGGATGGCAACTTTCTGGGAAGTGATATCGGGTAACATTTAATATAAGTACATATAATTTTCCACGAAATCTGTGAAATGGTGATAGGATGCACCCCGCATCATTTCTTCATGAAGTCTGTTATTATTTACGATTCGCCTGATATGTTTCCAAATGTAATCGAGTACCTCATCATGATCGGTATGTACGCGTTCAGTATGTGAGTTATGATCGGTGTAACAAAACTCTACAAAGTCGCAAAACTTTCCCGAATGTTCAATTTGGGCATCATAGAGGAGTGTCCTGATGGTATTCCACATCATCTGCAATTCATCTGAGTATTCGACTTCCCAGTCTTCGATATTCAGAGGAGTGTTATCATTATATTCATCGTCGTCACTTGCATCGGCGTCAAAGCCAGTATTCGCTTCGTACACGTACTGGCTCCAAACCATGGTTAGTTACTTATCTTCTTTCTCGGGTTTTTCTTTTATACCTGTTAACGACAGTGAAGTCGATTCTCTTGTTTTAAGTCCATCTTGAATGGCATTTAGGGCTCCTTCGACCTTAACTTCATCTCCACTGAAGAATTTCAGAAGACCTTCTTTGATGGCATCCTTACTCATACCAGACTTCCTGACTGATTTACGGATGCTAATTTTCCCTTTCCTGAGATTAATGGTGTCAATACCCTGAGAAATCATATGTTTCTTTACATTCTCCTTAAGGCGCTTTTCTTCCTGATTCAAAATCTTTATATCCGATTTAGCTTCAGTGAGTTGTTTGGTGAGCTCTACGAGTTTAGATACACTCTCGGAGAGGTCAGGTGAAACAGTAGTCATGTTTATTAATAAATGTGAGTACCTAATCTTTAAGCGCAGAGACCACGCTGCATCAGATCAGGAACGATAGTGGAGTTGTTCCACACGAAGGGATCCTTGGGGTTGGGGGGGTCCTTGCGAATCTGTTGGTTCGCGTTACGGAGCGCACCACCAACGGTCTCAGGGAAACCAACCTGAGCACGAGGCTCGAGGAAGTTTTGACCCTTGAGGATATCCTCTGGGGCAAACTGACCGAAGTCCTCAGCTGAGGCAACCTCCCGGGGGAGGAGGGATGAGGCGAGACCGGTGCCACGATTCATACCACCGCACACAGTATTACCCGCGGCGGATGGTCCAGCGGCGGGTCCAGCAGTGGGGGCGAACATCGAATACTCACGCTCGTTGATGGAGTAGTCAGATTTAGAGTTCATGTTGAAAAGGAGGAAGATCAGAGCAGCTACGGCGACCAACATCAGGATGTTCTGGTTACGACCCTTCATAATCTTTTATATACTGTTAACAAATTTTTTTATTCTTCAACCTCATCGACAAATGCATATTCGTCTGGGTAAGTGTCAATAATTGGATCATCGTGGACTCTGACCTGGACAACATTCCAAGAAGATCCGAAAGCCTTCTTGGCAAACCAAAGTCCAGCAAATTCGAGGATCACATCACACGTCTTGTTGGTCTGGATGTTGTCGAAATCAATCGACTCTTGTCTGGTATTGAACACCTTGGTGTTCTCGAGACGATCGCCTGTGATCTGACCACTACCTACACTGAGGGTGTAGGCACCCTTGACGACATTCTCACTGAGTGTCTTGCCAAACCACTCCGCACAGTTCTCATGGGCAGCCTCGAGGTTAAGTGTATCGATGGTGTCGATCTTCTGAATGTTTACATCTGATACGAGATCGATGACAATATCCTCTGAAACATTTTCAACCCTGACCTTGTTGAGCTGAACGAAACATTTGCGTTTGTCATCATTGAGTACCTTCACAAAGTAGAGACCATCTTCACCTTTGGCTGGGGCAGTGTAGATCATTTATGTATGTATTGTGTTTCATTTCTTTAAACCAACAAATGGTATAGCTGCAGACTTGTTCAGTAATTCTTTCGATACCCAGTGATTTCTCCTGGGTTTGTAACCATACAAAGTCTTTGAGACATTGAAGTTCTTTGGTAAACTCTTCGCGTTGGCCGCCCTGAGTTTATACTCGTTCTTCACGTAAGAATTGTTCGTGACATTCACCCACTTCAATGTTTTCAGGTTAAAACGCTTATTACCTGAAGAGTTGGTGTATCCGTTTACTTTTATGTTTTTAACAACTGGTTTTAACCCCTGAACGAGTTGTTTAGATAACTTGTCTTCTGAGGGTTTCGTTGTAAATTTGTTGTATTTGTATGGGTCTACACGCTTTGCCTGGTTCATTGAAACGCGACCATCCTTCTTGGTGGCTGGTATTTTTCTAACAATTTTAGACTTCACACGTCTGAAAACATCTTCGATGGAATCGGTATTCCCGACTTTCTTATCAAACAACTGTCCGAGTTTTACGAGGCGAAGTCGATCTCTTTGTTTCTTTTCGGGGCGGAGGTTGAGTTTACTCATCATATAAATATCTTCAATCAGAAATTCTTTACTTGCTACATAAACCTTGTTATTTGTGATTAATTTACCTGTATCTAGGTTTCTGTAAGTTATACCTTTACGTCTAGAGAGAACTACTTCATACCCAAATTCTTTTGGTCGCATGAATGGAATGTCAAGTAGACCACCAAGTGTAATATCCTCAATTTTACCACTCTTTGGAGAAAAGAAGCGTAAATTTGTATCGAGTGCAAACAGTTCTACATCGATGAAGACATCACCTTTACTGGGTTTATTTCCCAACATAGACTTTTTCTTTTTGATGAGAGTGTACCGACGAGATACGATTGACCCAGATGGTTTAAAACTGATACCTAAAAATTTGAAAAGTTTAGGGTGTTTCTTTTTCATGTTCATAAGTCGCGTCTTTACTCGTGTATTCAGGCGTTTAGATATCTCTCCCAATTTGTTCCATAGTAACAATTTAGTTGCTTGAAGTTTTCCAAAGTATTCTGGGTTTACAGGCATCCTAGGAACAAACTTTGCATCTATATCAGGGGTCACTATTCTATCTTTGAAATCCACGTATAAATTGAAGGCTTCCCCCCCACTCAGAATGATATCACCCATCTTCTTCATATACTCTGATATTTCACCGATAGTCTCTATGATGATATCTCTGAGTGAGTCTGTTATGATAATATATACAACTTTTTCAAAATCTTTAGATTTATGAGTGCTGTGAACACGCGAACGAAACTTCCCAAGATCTCTTTGAGCGTTCCTGTCGAAATACTTTTTCAATTTTTCATCTTTGAAAAATAAATTTTCTTGAATGAATTTGTCAATCACTGACTTTGAATAAATCTGGTCATCCATTAATATATTGTGATATAATAAATGGTCTGCAACGTGATTGAGAATTGCAGATGCTATGCATATAAAGGTGACATCAAACAATTCTGTGGGGTTAGAAAAGGTCAAAATGTTCTACCATGTTCTGATGAATGTTGTGCTGGGGGATGTCCTGAAAATGGTACAAGACAACCGTTCCGTTTTATAGATAGACCTGAGCGAGGTATGATGATCACACCCAAAGTAGCAAACACCTTTATACTATTAACAATTGTCGTACTTCTTGTTCTGTTATACATAGACTTAAAGATTGGACGGGTAAGAAAGATATAATGTCTTTCGAAACCATCCAAACCGAGATCACCGCCCTCCGCAACGATATCAAGAACCTGGCTAAGCTTGTCCGCAAGGTCAAGAACACGCAGGAGGATCCCGATGGTGAGAAGGCTAAGGCTCGCGCTGCCAACAACGGTTTCAACCGCAAGCAGGATGTTACACCTAAGTTGCGCGAATTCCTCGGTCTTCCAGCCGAAGAACTCATCTCCCGCTCAGAGGTGACTAAGTTTATCACCAAGTACATCGCTGAACAGGGTCTCAAGCACCCCGAGAAC
>Ga0222660_1001011_pt1 | contig 11172 bp, 7 predicted proteins | sample AntAcemetagen549_FD_179832 | JGI IMG/M metagenome (GOLD analysis project Ga0222660, IMG submission 179832) | Saline water microbial communities from Ace Lake, Antarctica - #549 | ecosystem: Environmental > Aquatic > Non-marine Saline and Alkaline > Saline | place: Antarctica: Ace Lake | collected...
GAAGTTCCAGCATTAGTTTCAGAAGTTCCAGCATTTGTTTCACTTGTACTTGCGTTACTTGCTGATGTACTTGCATTTGATGCTTGAGTAGTAGCTGTACTTGCAGATGTTGAAGCATTACTTGCTGATGTAGCAGCATTTGTTTCTGATGTAGCTGCGTTAGTTTCTGATGTCGCAGCATTTGTTTCGGATGTACCAGCATTTGTTTCAGAAGTTGCTGCATTAGTTTCTGATGTTGCAGCATTAGTCTCTGCTGTCTCTGCATTAGTCTCTGCTGTCTCTGCATTAGTCTCTGCTGTTTCAGCATTTGTTTCAGCTAGTTCGGCAGCTGTTTGTGCGGTTTCTGCATCAGTTGCTGATGCTGCTGCTGCTGTAGCAGAACTTGCTGCACTATAAGCATCTACTAATAATTCAAAATGATCGGTATCAGTTAATAAATCTCCAATAACACTATCTGCTATACAAATATAAACATTATTTAATTGACCAGCAGTTGTAGATTTAATCATATCTCTAATAGCATAAGCTGCTGTAGTTGTTGTTGCGTCTGTACCTTGATATGTACCAAGTTCTTGTGTTACAGCAATTTCTCCAGAAGAATCAAATGCTAAAATTTTATTTGCTCTATCTGTTGCACCTACAGTAAATTCTGTAGAGGTCATTGTGTTTGTTGCTGATAATTTTATAGAACGATTTACTTCTTCTTGAAGTTGTTGAATCGTCATGGTAGCACGATCCAAACCCTCTTCATGTGATTCCGCAGGGAATGGATCATTAGCAATATAATCTATTGCTTGGGTTTGCGGCACTTCTCTTCTAACTACTACTGTCTCTGTTGCAGTTGGTATATTACCAGCAGTAAATACCACATTACCACCAGATGCACTTCCTGCACCAGTTACTGTGTAATGAGTTGTTAAAGTTTTTATAGTCTCAGTTCCTGTAGCTGATCTAATAATTACTTCTAAGTCTGTGTCTGCAAAAATCTTGAATCCGTAAACAAAAGTATCGTTACTACCATTGCCTGAGTATGAATTTTTTACTGTTGTGCTTGATACTGTCATATTAATCTTTCTATATACTATTTCTTATCTTGTTCAACATTTTTAATAATTTGTAAAGCTTGTTGAGCCAAACCAATTCGTGTTCTATACAGATCATCTATTAAATCTCTTTTTTGTTCTGGTGTAAACAATGTACCATCTTCTTTAAATTTAGCGTTATATATAGTCTTTATCATTATTGAGACATCTTTCATATCTTTTTCTATGTCTATAACTGCTTTTATATCAAAATTAACTTTACTTTCTTCCTTTAAATAACCTTCTACATTTCCAGTTTTTTCTAAATAATCAACTGTATTCATTATAGTTTTATATTTTTTTGTTTTATCATAATATTCTTGTATTGACTTAGAATATCCATAAACATCTTTAGCTTGAAAAACTCTAATACCTGGTATTTTAGTTAATGGATCTTCTGGTCTAATAGGATCATCTATAATTCCACCTTTAATAGCTATAGCATTTACAGATTCTTTAACCATTCTACCAATACCACCAGTATAAGAATCATATATATTTTCTAAATATATTGGATTTGCAAAATAATTATCTGCTCCAACAATACTTGTTAATTGTTCTGCTAATACTTTTAATGTTGGGTTAGTATATTCTGTTGAGTAATAAGAGTTAAGCATATCTTTGGGAGCTGATGTTGGTAACATTGGAGCTTCTCTAAAAAAACTATAATTCATTAAATTTTCAAGATGAGGTCTAAGAAATGTTGGTATTGGATTATATCCTTTAGCGTGATCTTTTACAAAATCTTTTACATAAACATCAAAATCTTGTTTTTCATTTGTTCTAATATAATCTAAAATTTTTTCAGTAAGATTAGAAAAAAAAGTACCAACTTCAAATCCTTTTGGAAAAAATCTTCCTTTACCATTAACCTTTGTATAATATTTATTATTTTTAATATAATCTGGAAGTTCTTTATAATCTTTATCAAGCTCTCCTTTTTCATTTAAATTGGAAACATAAAATCCAATAGTTGGTAAAACTACAGCAAGTCCAATCATACTATAAAATCTTTTAGGTCTATCTCTAGCTGCTTCATATGCTTTTACAACACCTTGTATTCTAGCATTAAAAAATGGAACACCTTTATTAATTTTTGCACCTACTATTCCTTTTTTTTGGTAATCAAGTAAATCTCTTGATTCAAATCCTGCTCTTTCTAAAGAATCTTTTTCTGATAAACCTTTTTTCTTTGCTTCTTTATAAACTTTTTCACTCATACCAACTCTAGTCATATCTTCTGAAAGTTCTGTTAAATATCTGAATGGTCCTAATACTCCCTTATATTCATTTCTCATAACACCTTTATTTAAAATAGAATGAACATCTGCATCAAACATTGTTCTATCTATTGATCTTAATGTAGATTGTCCTCCACCTGATTTTAAAAATCTTTTATATGCTTCTGTTGCTTTTTTAGGATCTTTAAAAATAACTTGAAATAATCCGCTTATAGAATCTTTAATAGGAATCCATCCTACTTTAGATAAAAAAGTTGCATTTATTGTGTCTTTAAAAAAGTTTGGCAAAGCAAAATCTGGAGTTACAATTGCACCTGTTCTTAAAGTTCTAGTTGGTGCTGTCATCCATTTTACTACCCAATTCATACTTGGATTATCCATAACTCTAAAAGCATTAACTAAATCTTCTCCTACTTCATAAACTTCATATTTACCATTTTTTGAATTTTTAAAAGAAATAGAATTAGCGTCAGGATAAACAGCTTCTTGTCTAAATATAGAAAGTTCTTCCACACCTTTATCTGAAAGTTTATTAAGAGTTTCTTTATCAAAAAACTTTTCTAATTCTTTTCTTTGAACTGTAATTGGTTTTAAATTTCCTTTTTTCTTTTTAATCCAATCAAAAGATATGGGATCTTTTTTTTGAGCTTCTAAAATTGTATTAATAAAATCATTTTTAGTTTTATTAAGTTCTGTCATTCTAAGAATATAATCTGTATTTTTAACTATAGTTTCTAATGGATCTATAATTATTGCCTTAGATCCTTTTAATCTTTTAAATGGATTGCCAGAACCTTTAATAAATCCTGATTGTCCAGGTCTAGGTAATTCTCTAGCCATAGGAACATAATTTTGATTAATTTCTTTGTATGCGTTGTAAGACTCTTTGGTTATAAGTCCACCATCATAAGCATATTTTAAAACACTTTGTTGGTATGTATCTATTTTTTTAGCAGCTTCTTCATAAGTAATAAATTTAACAGGTTGATTGCTTGGATAGCCTGTATCTGGATCTTTAACTTTAATGTTTGCATATTTTTTTAAAAATATTTCTGCATTTAAAATATCAATCCCAGATTCTTTACCCCTTTTAGCAAGACTTACTGCTTGTCTATTTGTTATATATGTACTTAATAATTTTGTTTCAGTTTTATCTTTTACAAATGGTTTAACAATAGACATAAGAGAAGGTCCTGTTTCAGCAAGAGTATTAAAATCAAGAGTTCCAAATTCAATAAAGTGTGCTGATCTTCCTTGCATACCCTCTAATAATCTTAATGATTCATATACATTTAATTTTTCAATACCTGTTTTAGTGTTAATTTTAGCTTCTTTAAGAGCTTCTAATACTGGGTATTTTTGATCTATAGCATTAATAATAAATTTTCTTTTTGTAGTTTTAGCTGACTCTTTAATTGTTTGTTTAACTTGCTCTACAGTAAGAGGAATTTTAATTCCTTCAAAAGAAATGTTTTGTGCTGCTTTGTTTGCAATGGGATCATCAAATATTTCTCTTGTAACTTGAATTTCTTCTTTTGGTATTTCTATTTCTTTACCATCTTTTATCTCATAAGCCTTAACACCTTCAATTTTATCTAATTGATTTTCAAGTTTTTTAACTTGAGATATAATTGGTTCTAATTTTTTATTTGTTCTAGTTGATAATTTTTCTGCAACTGCACGATTTATATCAGCAACAGTAGATTCTGGATTGTTTTTTCTAACTTCTAAAACAGTTTCTTTGTAAATTTTAGATCCAACTTTGTTATCTTTATTATTTTTTTCTCTTTCTTGTTCATAAATTTTTCTATTTTCTTTTTTTAATATTATTATTTTTTGTTCTATTATTTTATTTTTAGGATCAATAACTTTACCCACCTCATAATCTCTAATAATTTTCATATTATCAGATAATAAATCTTCTCTTAGTGTTCTGCTTTTAGATAAATCTAATGCTACATCAGTTGGTTTTTTTCCATAATCAATAAATATTTGTTTTGTTTTTTTAATTCCTTTTGATTTAGGTAATCTAAGATTAAATATAGCAAATAAAGCAGAGGTAAGAGAAAACTCTCTCATATCTGGTATCTCCTCATCAAATACTAAAGCACCTGTTCCCTGATAGCCAACTATTTGAGCTGCTGTTCTTGAAAAATAATTTTGAGCTAAAGGTCCAACACCAGGAATTTTTATTAAAGGTAAACCTACTGCTACTGCAAATTTTGTACCTTCTTTTGCACCTTCCATTAAAGTTTCTTCTATTAATATTTTCATAATATCAGATGGTTTTCCTTCATCTTGATTTTCAAGAACTTTTAATAAAGTTGATCTAGTTGTTGTTGGTATCATTGCTCCTGTAAAACCTGCACCTACAGGTCCACCAGCAAGAAAACCAGGAGTAGCACTTAAAGCATAAAGCGGAGATTCAATAGCAAATGTACCTGCTGCTGTAAGAAATTCCTCTGTCCAAGTATAATCTTTTGGCTGTGGCATATGCAATGCTTCTGGAGTGCCTTCTCCCTTTATTGCTCTTTTTGAAAAATTGTAAAGATTATTACCAAGTATTTGTTCTGCGATATATGCTCCATCAAAATTAGGACCTACTATAGTTTCTTTTAATGATGGCTCAGTAGCTTGTTTTAATTTTGACTGATATAACATCTCATCTTCTGGAGAAACTATTTCTTCAGATAGATAATCTTTAGTTATTTTATTTATATAATCTTTAATTATTTTGTTATCAGGTTGTGCAAATCCATAAGTTTTATTTATTTGATCTTCACTAAATCCTGAAGATTGAGCTGCATTAATTTCATCAGCATAAGAGTTTTGTATCTCTTCATTTGAAAAACCAGCAGTTTTAGCTGCTTCTATTTCTAATTTGATGCTTTCCATACTCTCCATCTTGTTAGCCATTCTAAATGTGATTCACCTTCGTTTCTTTTTGGCTCATTTTCAGATGGTGTATATTCTTTTTCTTTAGCATAATTTAAAAGAGCATTTCTTAAATCTGATTTTTTTGGAGCATAATCTAAAATATCTTTACCAATGTAATCTTCTGATAATGAATCTAATAATTTTGTTATAGGTATATTGTTTTGTAATCCTTCATTAAATTTTTTATACATATCTTGTCTAAAAGAACTTAATCTATTATTATATTTTTCATCAAAGAACTTAGCAGTTGAAGCTCCTTCAATCATGGGAACCACTTTATCTATAAATTGAAAAAATTCTTTATTAGCCTTGTTTAATTCAAGATCATTTTGTCCTGCAAAAATATTATCAAAAAAATTATCATCTTGTAAATTAGTAGATCCATTACCAATTCTTTCTGTAATACTTTTAGCATCTTTTTCACCTACCAATTTAAATTTTTGAAATGGATGTTTAATTTCATTATTTAAAATTTTATTAATAATTTTATCATTTATTGAATAATCATTATCTAAACTTATTTTATTATTAATAACTTTATTGTTTAAATCGTTTGTTTGATTGTCGTATTCTTTATTTCCTGTAGAATAATTATAAAGTTCGCTTGGATTAATTCCAACATAACCATTAGTTTCTCCTTTTAAGGCTTGAGCAATTTCTTTCTTTTTTTTTAATAATGCTGCACCAGTAACAAAACTTACAGTTTTATTTTGAAATTCTGATATTGATCTTAATTCTTTTCTTAAATCTTCTCTTGCATCTCCTGTAATATTTGGATAATTTTTACTATCTTGTAAAAGTGATAATTGTTTAAAAGCATTTGTAACACCACCCTTTTTAACCATTTCAGTTTCTATAAGAGTTGGTAATTGAGTTTTGTATGTATTAAAAGTTTCTTGACTAATAATTCCATCATTAACTAATCCTTGATAATCTTGCTCAACAGATGTGGCTAAAGTTTTAAAAACAAATTTGTTTCCAGAAATAGCAGTTGCTATACTTGATTTAACTTTTTGTTCTACTTGACTTACTCTAGTAGTAACTAAATTAGTTCTTGTTTTATTTAATATGTTATTAACATAAGTGCTTTTATTTTGAGAAAAATTTATACTAAAAAGATTTCCTACATTTCTATTGGGAGCTAAAGATTTATATTTATTTTTTATATCATTAAACTTTTGATTAAAATAAGTTATGCCATCTTCTGGTGTAGATTTTAATTCAGCTTCTTCAGCTGCATTAAAAATTTCTACAGTTGCGTCAGCACCTAATTCTCCAGCTTTTACTTTAGTTTCAATTTCTTTTTCTTTAACATAATAATCTTCTGCAGCTTTACCTAAAGGTCTTAACGCTGCTGCTACACTTTGATTTACATTTACTTTTATATTAGAAACAACACTAGCCGCTTCTGCTGTGGGTCTTGCTGTAGCTGTAAATGTTGGAATTTTTGGCATAATATTAACTGTTCCTTGATCTGTTTGCAGATTTAGATTGTAATCTTAAATTACTGGTACTGTTGTTTCTAGGGTTTCTATCTTTGTGATCTACATCTCTACCCAATATACTAGAACCATATTTTTTTTTCATTATTCTTCTTGCTCCATTTCTTCCAGCTCTATTTTTCTTTTGTTCTGATTTAGAATGATAATTTGCGTATTCTGATTTATAATCTCTCATTATCCAGCAGTTCCTATTCTAAGTAAACTTTCTCCAGCTTTTGCATAATAACCAAGTTTAGCAATTTCTCCTTCTCTTCTAGCAATTACTCCTTGCATCCTTGCAAAATTTGCTTGTTCCATTTTTTGTGATTGTGCAACTTGAGAGTTATAATCCATAACATCTTTTTGTATTTCTGCTTGTTCAGCATTATATCTTGAAATATTTAAAGCACTTCCTGATCTTTCTACACCAGATTTTGCTACAGCTACTTTTGTTTGACCTACTAATTGTTCAAATTGCTGGTCAAATCTAGCAACATCAAATTCTGTTTGTTTTTTTATAGCTTCAGCTTCTTGTTCTCTAACTAAAGCATTTCTATTTTGAACACTTTGATTATATTTACCAAGTGCGGATGCTTGTTTTCCTGCTGCTATATCAAATACAAAACTCATTAAAATATCCTTGCATATCTATATTGGTCTGAACCATCAAAACCATAGTGTTTCATTAAACCCTCATTCTCTAAACCTAACCATTTAGCAAATCTTAAACCTTTATCAAAATCTACCCTTACAGCAGTTTGTACTCTTTTAATATTATTTTTTTTAGCAACAATAGCAAAATCTTTTTTGATTGCTTTAGCTACTGCTAATGGATGATTCCAAACTTCATGTGTGGCAATGACCCAACCTTCTGCAACTTGACCCCAAATCATTTTCATACCTGCGGCAAAGATAGGTTTGTCATTAACAGTACCTGTAAAAGCTAAATTCTCTTCTACTAAATTTATTGCATCTCCTCCAAACTTAGCATCTTCATCCATTAATTTATGGTTTAATTGACATGATAAAATAAAATTACCATGCTCTGAAGTATAAGGTACTATATGTAGTTTATTATCCATCATTTGTTACTAGCCTTGGGTATAACGATAAAATTGTAAAAGGTAAAGGTTGAGTTTGTCTAACATAGATAAACCCATCTGTCTCGTAATTTCCTCTAAATTCTACCTGTTTGTCTCCTGTAAATGGTGGTATTCCTTCATCCATTAAATCAGCAGAATTTCTAAAAGGTATTCTTTCCATATCAGATAAATTAGATCCAACCTCTACACCAATTGTTTCAAACATTCTTACTGTAATATCATATATTCTTTTAGTCTTACCTTGTGATGTACCATCTTGTGATCCAGCATTTAATCTCATTGTTTGTAATAAAGATGTATAGTTTAATCCTACTTTAACACTTGTTGCAGAACGATCTAAACTAATTGCACCAGAGGTAACAGTTCTATTTGGGTGCGTTGCACCATCTGTTAATACTCCAACCACTTGTCCTTCAAGGTGATCTAAACCAGAAAGAGTTGTAACTGCTGCACCACTATAACTTAAAGCACTATCTAAAAAATTAAATGTAGTCTTATCATTTTTATCAAAGTCAAATACATTTAAGTATTCAACATATCTTCTTGTAATTCCATTAACTGTTCTTTTAACAATTACCCATACTTGATATTCTGTATCGTCAGTTGGAATAACTGCGGCACTTTCAATTTGAGACTTACCTTCATTTACTGTTGTTAATCTTATTGAATCAAAAGTTTTAATTGTTAAATATCCTGTTGATTCATGTGAGGTTTCAGTAACAGTTACAACTGCACTAGCTACTGTTGCAGTAAAATCAGCGTGTGCATTAATAGCTGTTTTTAAATTAGTTGCTGTTGTGTCGTTATTGGTTTCAGTTTTAAATTCATTTGTTCCAGCAGTACCTGTTGTTGATGTAAAGGTAACAGTTGTACCATCTGATTTTGATAAAATTATTTTATTAGCAGTAGCAATGTTTGCATAATCAGAAACTGTAATTGTTGCTATACCAAATCTACCACCAAAAATATGTCTATGCCAAGCGGTTACTTGTTGTTCTCTTTGATAAGTTAAACCTACCATCTCACCATCTCCTCTAACTCCATAAATAATTTGGTTAGGTTCTTGTTGATAAGCTATTTGTGTTAGACCCCCTTCAGTAACGTGTTCTGCAAGAATAGTCATGTCAGGTGCAACATATCCATCTACATCAAAGTTGTAAGCTAGTTCTCTAATTTTTCTTTTAGCACGTTGCAAAAATAATGTGGCGTTACCTACAGCTATAGCATCTACATTTGCAGCACCATGATTAGATTGTTTTTTAATTAGAATGTTAGTTGGTGTAACTGCACTATCTGTACCACCACCAGATACAGTAAATTCACCACCTGCTGTACCTATAATTAAAGTTCTAGTAGATGTCATAAATCTAATGGCATTTACTTGGTTAGATGCAATAGTATAAATGATTGCATCATCATCAGCTATTGTTCCACCAATGTTTGCATCCATGTTTTCATAATCACCAGACCTTGAAAAAAAAATACTTTGTGGTTGATTAGTTGTTCCTGCAAATACTAATCGTTGTTCAAAAAAAGTTACGCAAGAAGGATGACCTGTAGTGTCAGAGAAAGCACCTAAAGACCAATTTGCAGATGCGGTTGATGAACCCATATCTACAATAATTTCCATAGTAAAATTTAAAGTATCTGCAACTGCTGTAATTTTTCCATGACCATCTACAAACTGAATTAATCTTCCAACATCAGTAGACTGAAAACCTGTATCATTGTTAATACCTGTTATAGCTGAAGCTACTACTGTAACTCCTGCTCCTACTGTGTGAGCTGATGGATTTAATGTTGTTACAGTAATGTTTTGATCTAGGTATGGACCATTAGTAAAATCTACATCTGCTAATGTCCAAGAAGTATGACCAGTACGAGATAATTTTTCAACCTCATGTAAAGGATGCGTAATATACATAACATCTGCACTTTGTGCAAATTTAATATCAAATAATTCTGCAGTAGTATAAGGAGAAGCAATTGTATAAACTCTGTTCATAGTTCCTGCTGAACTATAAGTAGTAAAGCTTGTAGTGTTAATTGCTACACCATCTTTATCTTTTAAAGAAAAAGTATTAGCATCTATTTTAACAACTAAAAATCTTTTATTATTAAGCTCTGTCATGCCAACAATAGCAGTAATAAGTATTTCATCTCCAGTTAAATAACCATGTGAACTACAAGTAATTACTCCTGGATTAGCTTTTGTAATTGCTGTTATAGTTTTATCACCTTCTAAAATAGAACCATTATCTTTATAGAATCTTATTTTTAAATTTGAGAACTCCAACATATAAGTTTGTGTTGTTGAAAATTCAAAAGGAATTAATCTTGTTTTATTATCGCTATCTGCAACCTCTGCAACAAATGTTGTACCTGGTCGTCTAGCAGCAGCTCCATGTGGATATACAACTAAGTTTTCTAATGTTGAGCAACCAGAAGAATATTTCGTTAAATCATTTCTGCCATCTAGCCTTGGTGATAATTCACCACCTGTAAAGTTTGTTAGCTCAACTGCAACTCTAGCCATTGATTAAAACCTTGAGTTTATAAAAGTACCTGCGTCTATAACATCTGTCATACCTAGGTCTTGTTCTACATTTTGACCTTCAGTTGAATCTACAAATCTAGCATCTCTTAATTTATCTTTAAACAGTTCATACATATTTTTAGCTGTTTGATTATTAGATGTAACTCCAAAAGCAATGTCAGCACCCAATGATGCAGATATTGTTTCTCTTAATAACTCGTCATATTCATTTGGATCAGTAACTCTTGAAACATATAATATTTTCATAGTCTCACTATTACTTAAAACTTTTCTACCCTCTACTTTATAATTCGTATCGTAATCTAATATTCTAAGTAACCTTAAACAATCTGCTGGTAAGGTATAAGAATATTTAAAACCCCAAGTAGGTGCAGAGGTATCTAAAGCTAACTCTATTCTTTTTTGTAAACAATTCCAAGGGTGTGTTCTAAACAAAGCATCTCTAACTTGAGTGTATCTTGAGTTACAAAGTCTAGCGTTTTTTGAATCTTCTGTTAATGAAAGTATTGTTGTAGCTCCCAGTTGATTTAATGCTCCATTACATATTCCTACTACTGATGCCATATTACTTCCTTATTATATACTTGCGTCTGATTTGTCTATCTTTTTTTAACGCAAAAATTTCTTCTACTGTCTTTTCTTGTTTAGTGTCAAAACCATAATGATTTTTACCATCATTTTGAAATCTGTCTACTAATACATACCTGTAAATGTAATTGTCTTTTTTAAGATGTAATACAGGTTTTAAATCTTTAATTTGTTTCATGCACT
>Ga0222660_1001020_pt1 | contig 11111 bp, 10 predicted proteins | sample AntAcemetagen549_FD_179832 | JGI IMG/M metagenome (GOLD analysis project Ga0222660, IMG submission 179832) | Saline water microbial communities from Ace Lake, Antarctica - #549 | ecosystem: Environmental > Aquatic > Non-marine Saline and Alkaline > Saline | place: Antarctica: Ace Lake...
ACCAGATTCAGTCATAGCTCCACTTTCTGTCGATCTTGACGGTACTACAGTTTCTGTAACCAACTCGGCTACGAGTGGCTACACACAGGATGTTGATGGTACGGCAGCAATGCTTGCGGATGCAATTAACGCCCAAGACATTCCAGGTATCACTGCAACCGTTTCTGCTGGAGTGATTACTCTTGCCAAAGGAAACTTCGACATCACTACGGTTGCTGGAGCACAAGCTGCAATTACCGCAATTGATGCGGCAATTGGGACTGTTAACACCCAGCGTGCAAACCTTGGTGCTATTTCAAACCGCCTTGACAACACAGTTAGCAACCTGACCAACGTTAACACTAACCTCGAAGGTGGCCGTGGCCGTATCGAAGACGCTGACTTTGCGGCGGAAAGCACTGCATTGTCCAAAGCGCAGATCCTGCAGCAAGCCTCCACCGCGATGCTGGCGCAGGCCAATGCCTCCAAGCAAAGCGTGCTGAGCCTGCTGCAAGGCTAAGCGCACCACTACACGAAACACAGGCCCGGGTTACTCCGGGCCTGTTGTGATTGGACCACAGCCATGACCCGACGTGCCATTGCCTTGACGATCCTTGCCGCCGTTGTGGCCCTTGGGCTGGTCAAGCTTTTGCTTCCCATCGTCCAGGATGCGCTGCACAGCGGCGATGGCGCTGTGATCCGTGCCGAGGTGCGATTGATCAACCAATGCCCGCTTGCCGACAGCAGCTTTGCTGTGCGCAATACGGATACCGGCCGCAGCATCCCGTTTTCCAACGGCAGGGCGCAGATCGAGGGTGCCCAAGGCACGTACCTGCAGATCGTGCTGGCCAACCGCTTTGACAGCGTGACCTTCAGCGGCGAAAAGCAACGCATCAAACCGCAGATGACCTTGACCGCCGATTGCGCCAGCGGCGAGCGGATGCGCGGCGTGATGGACGGGATCGGCGATAAATTCGGCAATTGAGCTGTGTTGATGTGCTCATCTTGTGCACATTTCGTGGACTTGTGCGCAAACGCAGTGTCAGTAACTTGCCAGATCAAACAATCTGATCTCACACCATTCTATACCAGCGTTACTATGCCAGTCTGTCATGTGCGCAGTGGATAAATGGTTCTGCTATATTTAACTTAAATTTGCTCAAAAAACCCCATGCAGTGCGCTTTTGGTGGTGTTAGCTAACTTGTGGATATCACGGTCCCATTACGACATTCTCGGTAGCTTTTAATACATTGGCACGTGCAACCAGCGCAGGGCGCTTGCACAGTCAATTTCTGCGCATGCAGAAAGCAACCATTGCGTGTATTGACTACTGGACCTGCGCCCCACACCGCAATAAGAAAAGGCCAGATATTGTTGTGACATCGTCATGAGAGGCGCGATTGCGATGAAGATTGCCATGATCGGTACCGGATATGTCGGGCTGGTATCTGGGGTCTGCCTTGCAGATTTCGGCCACCAGATCGTCTGCATCGACAATGACGAGGCCAAGCTTGCCTTGCTGCGCGACGGCAAGACCCCGATTTTCGAGCCGGGTCTGGACGCCTTGCTAGCCCGTAACATGGCAGCAGGGCGGCTGTCATTTACCAGTGATCTGCGCGCCGCGATCGACGGGGTTCAGGTGGTGTTCATCGCCGTCGGCACGCCAAGCCGGCGCGGCGACGGGCATGCCGACCTCAGCTATGTTTTTGCTGCCGTGCAGGAACTGGCGGGGGTGCTGACCGACCATGTGGTGATCGTGACCAAATCGACCGTGCCGGTCGGCACCAGCCGCAAGGTGGCGGATCTCATGCGCGCGACCAATCCCGCGCTGGATTTCGACGTGGTGTCGAACCCCGAATTCCTGCGCGAAGGTGCGGCGATTGACGATTTCATGCATCCCGACCGTGTTGTCGTCGGCGTGCAGACCGACCGTGCCGCCGCTGTCATGCAGGCGATCTATCGCCCGCTGACCGACCGTGGCTTTCCGATGCTGGTCGCCGATCTGGAAACCGCCGAAATGGTCAAATATGCGGCCAATGCGTTTCTGGCGACCAAGGTGACATTCATCAACGAAATGGCGCTTTTGTGCGAAAGAACCGGCGCCGATGTCAAAGCGGTCGCCAATGGCATGGGGTTCGACCAGCGGATCGGCCCCAAGTTTCTGCAGGCTGGTCCCGGCTATGGCGGGTCATGTTTTCCCAAGGATACCCGCGCGCTGGCACGGATCGGGCAGGACCATGCAGCGCCCCTGCAAATCGTCGAAACCGTCATCAAGGTCAATGAAGAGGTCAAGCGCGTCATGATCGACAAGATCATCGACCTGTGCGACGGCCATGTCCGCAAAAGGGCGATTGCGGTGCTGGGTCTGACCTTCAAGCCCGGCACCGATGACATGCGCGATGCGCCGTCGCTGACAATCGTGCCCGCGCTGGTCGGACAGGGGGCTGATGTGCGCGTCGTAGACCCGCAGGCGTTCCGCGAGGCGGAAGAGCTTTTGCCCGGTGTCACATGGCATGACGATGCCTATACCGCCGTGCAAGGCGCTGATCTGGTGGTGATCCTGACCGAGTGGGACGACTTCCGCACGCTCGACCTTGCCCGTCTGGCAGGCAGCATGGCCGAACCGCGCATGGCCGATCTGCGCAATGTCTATCATTGCGATACTGCGTTGGCGGCAGGCTTCAGCTATTACACCGGCATCGGCCGCAAAAGCGTCATGCCGCCGGTCTGATCCACGGTCAGGCTTGCGCGACGTCCAGCGCGGCAAGTGCGGCGCGCAGGTCTGGCGTCGCGCTGTCTGGCATCGGTAGGATCGGGCGCGGCGGCAGGGCTTTCGTCAGCCCCAGCATGTGCGCGATGCCATAGGCCACACGCAGCCCGCCATGCGCCCGAAACAGCGCCCAAAGCGCGTCGAAATCGGCGTTCAGCTTTGCTGTCAGCGCCGCGTCACCCGCCAGTGCCGCCTGCGTCAGGCGCAAGGCCGGTTCCGGCAGGATGCCCGCCACCACGCTGTACCACGTCTGCGCACCGGCCAGCAGGGCCTCGGCGCAGCCCCAGTCACCGCTGTAGCCGATGACGAAATCCGCAGGCAGATGGTTGTTCAGCGCCGCGAAATCATCCGTAACAGTGCCTTGCGCCGGCAGCGGCATCTTGACAGCAGTGATCGTCGGGGTCGCGGCAAGCCGGACCAGCAGGTCGATACTGAAAGTGAAATGCGTTGTGCCGGGGGTGTTGTAGATGCTCAGCGGCAGATCGGTCGCCCCCGCGACCGCCAGAAAATGCTGATAGACCTCTTCCTGCGTCAGCGGTGTATAGGACACAGGTGCCATCAGCAGGCCATCCGCACCCGCCTTGGCCGCATCCTGCGCCAGTGCCACGGCGGCATCGGTGCGCAAGGCACCCACGCTGACGATCAAGGGCACATCGCCCGCCAATGTCTCGGCGGCGATGCTGACCGCGTCCCGCCGCACGCTGCGGTCCAGATAGGCATAGGTGCCGGTGCTGCCCAACAGGCCGACCGAATCCACGCGCGCCGACTGCAGCCGCAGCAACATGCGCGCAAGGTCATCCGCGATGATCTGTCCGTCCGGCGTCGCGGGTGTGATCGGAAAGGCGGACAGGCCGTGGAACAGGGTCATTGCACGTTCCTTACAGTTTTCCGGTCTGGAACAGCCAGACCTTCAGCCCGCCATGCGGCACGGGCGCGCCTTTGGATTTGAACGGCAGTCCGGTCGCATTGGCAAGGGCTGCATCACTGGTCACGATGCCGACACGCCAGCCTGAAAACTGCGCCTTCAGCGTCTGCCCAAGCGTCGCATAAAGCCCGAACAGCAGCTTCGGATTACCGATCCGGTCGCCGTAAGGCGGGTTGCAAATCACCAGACCGGGCGGGCCGTCGGGCCGCATCAGCGCATCGACGGGCAGCGTGTCGAATGTGGTCAGGTCCGTCACACCCGCGCGGTCGGCGTTCTCACGGCTCATGCGGATCGCACCGGCATCGCGGTCGCTGCCGCAAAAGCGCAGGTCGGTCGGCGTCGGGCTGTGCTGGCGCATCGCGTCCCATGCAGCAGGATCGAAACTGGCAAGCTGTTCAAACGCAAAGCTGCGGCTGCGTCCAGGGTAGAGCCCTGCCGCGATTTCGGCGGCCTCGATCACAAAGGTGCCAGACCCGCACATCGGATCGAGCACAGGTTCGGTGCCCTGATAGCCACAATCGCGTAGGAACAACGACGCCAGCGTTTCGCGCATGGGTGCCTTGCCCACGCCTTGCTTGTGCCCGCGTTTATGCAGGCTTTCGCCGGATGTATCCACGCTGATCGTCACACGGTTGTCGTCGATCCGCAGTTTCACGACCAGTTCCGCCTCGGCGCTGATCTGATAGCCGTTCGCCTTCAGCGCGGTCTCGATCCGCTGGGTGGCGGCACCGGCGTGATAAATCTTGGACTTGCGGTTGGTCGTGACCTCGACCCGCAGGGGGATATCGGTGCGCAGCACATCTGCCCACGGGAATTTATGCGCCCGTTTGTCCAGCTGCGCCAGATGGAATGCCATGAAACTGCCGATCCGCACCAGCACGCGGGTCGCGCCGCGCAGCACCAGATTGGCGCGCCAGACATCGGGCCAGCCGCCTGTCATGGTGACGCCGCCTTGGGTTAGCTCACCGATAAGGCCCGCTGCCTCCGCCTCGGCCAGCAGGGCGGATTCGAATCCGGGCGTTGCGGTCAAAAAAATCTCGAATGTTTGTGTCATCCTCTCCGCTTAGGGCCTTTGGCGCGGACAGGCAAATATCAAACTAGTCTGACGTGCGCGCCGATTCCGGTTTGGGCTGCGGTGCGGTGATCCCTTCCAGCGCCTTAAGGGGGCGGCGCACAGCCTCTTTCAGCCCGGGCCGTGTTGGGGCGGCGGATTGTTTGGTGACTTCGACCATCAACACACCGCCCGCCGCGATCACCGGTATTTTGGGACCAACCCGTTCGAACATGGCTGCCGACCTGCGCCAGAACCGGCTGCGTGACGGTGGTTGAAACAGGGTAGATAGGGTCCGTTCGGTGACAAACCGATGCTTGCGCAATTGCGCATCAAGCTGGGTCAGCGAATAGGGGCGGCCATAGCCAAAGGGGGTCTTGTCTGTCCGCGACCATAGGCCCGCGCGGTTTGGCACCACAACGACCGCGCGCCCACCCGGCCCCAGCACGCGCCACATCTCATCCAGCAGGGCGGTGGGGTGTTCGGATGTTTCCAGCCCGTGCATCACGACTAGCTTGTCGATATGCCCCGTCTCGATTGGCCAGAGCGTGTCTTCGCATAGAATACTGACATTGCGGCCTTCGGGTGGCCAGGGCATCACGCCCTGTGGACCCGGCATCAACCCGATCACGCGCCGCGCGTCTTTGAGATAGGGGCGCAACAATGGCACGGCGAAACCGAACCCCGCCACGACCTGCCCCTTTGCCTCGGGCCAGAGCGCGACAAGCTCGTCACGGATCACCTGTTGCGCCGCGCGTCCCAGCGCGCTGCGATAGTAAAAGTTTCGCAGGTCCAGCACATCAAGGTGCATTGCGGTTCAGACCTCCTTGGACGACACTTTGCAAACAATACCAAGGAAAGGACGGTTTGCCATGACAAACGCAGCATCCCCTGTCGAACTGGTCACCGTCGCCTGTCTGCGCGACAATTATGCCTTTGTGCTGCACAATGCCGCAACTGGGCAAACCGCCCTGATCGACGCACCAGAGGCATCGCCGATCAAGGCTGTGCTTGCGCAGCGGGGCTGGCAGCTGACCGATATCCTGCTGACGCATCACCACGACGACCATGTCGGCGGGCTGCAAAGCCTGCGTGGCGACGCAAGGGTGATCGGTGCGCGGGCAGATGCGCACCGTCTGCCGCCGCTGGATCTGGCCGTTGCAGAAGGGGATATGCTGCATATCTGCGGGCAGGCCACCCATGTGATCGACGTGTCGGGACATACTATCGGGCATATCGCCTTCCACATGCCGGATGCCGGGTTGGTCTTTACCGGCGACAGCCTGATGGCGCTGGGCTGCGGACGCCTGTTCGAAGGCACGCCTGCGCAGATGTGGAAAAGCCTGCTGAAATTGCGGGCGCTGCCCCAGCAAACCATAGTCTGTTCAGGGCATGAATACACGGAATCGAACGCGCGCTTTGCGGTGTCCCTTGACCCCGACAATGCAGACCTTAGGTTACGGGTCGGGGCGATTGAAATGGCGCGTGCGGCAGGCAGGCCGACAGTGCCATCCGGGCTTGACGAAGAACGGCGCACCAACCCCTTTCTGCGCGCCGATGATGCGGGTCTAAAGGCGCATCTGGGCATGCAGAACCAGCCCGACGTAGACGTGTTTGCGCAGATCCGCGCAAGCAAGGACAGATTTTAACCACGAATAGACCGGTACGTGACGAAAACCGGGCGTTGTTTCGATCTTCACGCGATTTGTGAAGACCAGAATAAAAAAAGTCCTTGAAGGTTGGGAAATAAAACCAAACTTTAAGAGTTAGAGGCCAAGGTTGGACCAGCGCATGTTGGCCGACCCCGATGTGAAGGAGCACAGACGTGCCATCATTTTCAACGACACTCGAGCAGTCGATCCACGGTGCGCTGGCGCTGGCCAACGAACGCAAGCACGAATTGGCCACGCTGGAACATTTGCTGCTGGCCCTGATCGATGAACCGGACGCTGCGCGCGTCATGCGCGCCTGTTCGGTCGATCTGGACGACCTGCGCAAGGATCTGGAAGATTTCATCGACGATGACCTGTCCACTTTGGTCACAGATGTCGAAGGGTCCGAAGCCGTGCCAACGGCAGCCTTTCAGCGCGTGATCCAGCGTGCGGCGATCCATGTGCAATCCTCTGGCCGGTCAGAGGTGACAGGCGCGAATGTACTGGTCGCAATATTTGCCGAACGCGAAAGCAATGCTGCATTTTTCCTGCAAGAACAGGATATGACCCGCTATGACGCGGTGAATTTCATTGCCCATGGGGTAGCCAAAGACCCCGCATTTGGCGAAACCCGTCCTGTGACAGGTGCTGCCGACGAGACTGAACAAACCACCGGCGCAGACCCCGAAAAAGAAAGCGCGCTGGCGAAATATTGCGTCGATCTGAACGCCAAGTCGAAAAAGGGCGATGTTGATCCCCTGATCGGCCGCGCGCATGAGGTTGAACGCTGCATTCAGGTCCTGTGCCGCCGCCGCAAGAACAACCCGCTGCTGGTAGGTGATCCGGGCGTGGGCAAAACGGCGATTGCCGAAGGTTTGGCCTATAAGATCGTCAACAAGGACGTGCCGGATGTTTTGGCCGGTGCCACGATCTATTCGCTCGACATGGGCGCGCTGCTGGCAGGGACGCGGTATCGCGGTGATTTCGAAGAACGGCTGAAGGCCGTGATGACCGAAATGGAAAATCACAAGGATGCCGTCCTGTTCATCGACGAAATCCACACGGTGATCGGTGCCGGTGCCACATCGGGCGGTGCGATGGATGCGTCCAATTTGCTGAAACCCGCCTTGCAGGGTGGTAAACTGCGCTGCATGGGGTCAACGACCTATAAGGAATTCCGTCAGCATTTCGAAAAAGACCGCGCCTTGGCGCGCCGGTTCCAGAAAATCGATGTGAACGAACCGTCCGTGCCGGATTCGATCAAGATTTTGATGGGGCTGAAACCCTATTTCGAAGAACATCACCACATCAAATACACAGCCGAGGCGATCAAGACCGCCGTGGAATTGTCCGCGCGCTATATCAACGACCGCAAATTGCCCGACAAGGCGATCGACGTCATCGACGAGGCAGGTGCAGCCCAACATCTGGTCGCCGAAAGCAAGCGGCGCAAGACCATCGGCACCAAAGAGATCGAGGCCGTCGTGGCGAAAATCGCCCGTATTCCGCCCAAAAACGTGTCCAAAGATGATGCTGAAGTGCTAAAAGACCTTGAGAAGAGCCTGAAACGGGTCGTGTTCGGTCAGGACAAGGCGATCGAGGCGCTGTCATCAGCGATCAAACTGGCCCGCGCCGGTCTGCGTGAACCCGAAAAGCCGATTGGCAACTACCTGTTCGCCGGTCCGACAGGCGTCGGCAAGACTGAGGTCGCAAAACAACTGGCCGATACGCTGGGTGTGGAACTACTGCGCTTTGACATGTCCGAATACATGGAAAAGCACGCAGTTTCGCGGCTGATCGGTGCGCCTCCGGGCTATGTTGGTTTTGATCAGGGTGGCATGCTGACCGATGGTGTCGACCAGAATCCGCATTGCGTGCTGCTGCTCGACGAAATGGAAAAGGCGCATCCGGATGTCTATAACATACTGCTGCAGGTCATGGACCATGGCAAGCTGACGGACCATAACGGCCGCACCACGGATTTCCGCAATGTGATCCTGATCATGACATCGAACGCCGGTGCCGCTGAAATGTCCAAGAATGCGCTTGGTTTTGGCCGTGAGGCCCGGACAGGTGAAGACACCGCTGCAATCGAACGGATTTTCACGCCGGAATTCCGCAACCGTCTGGATGCGATCATTAGCTTTGGTGCTTTGCCGAAAGAAGTGATCATGCAGGTCGTGGAAAAATTCGTACTGCAACTCGAAGCGCAGCTGATCGACCGCAACGTGCATATCGAACTGACGCAGGCTGCCACCGAATGGCTGGCCGACAAGGGGTATGATGCAAATATGGGCGCGCGACCGCTGGGTCGTGTGATTCAGGAACACATCAAGAAACCTCTGGCCGAGGAATTGCTGTTTGGTACCCTTGTCAAAGGCGGCATCGTCAAGGTCGGCGTCAAGAACGGCGAACTGGACCTGACTTTTGAGGCCCCACAGCAAGGCCGCATCACCGGCAGCAACAAACCACCGCTGCTGACGGCGGAATGACAGTTTCATCTGGCCCCGCCGATCACCGTGGGGCCAGATGCATTGCAATCACGCTGCGCGATCTTGCATGTGTGCCGTTGTTCAAACCACACCCGCCGATTGGCGCGTGCCGGACCAGTGGGCCTTCTGTCGGATGACTGGCCAGCGGCAGCGTGAGCGGCACAACGGCCCGAAAGAAACGAAAATTTGCGACGGTTAGATGCGACGGGCGCATTTTGGTTTCATGCCTAAGAACTGCACATGCTGGCGTTGCAACCTGAATATACCCATAGGGCTGAAGCAAATCTGAGGGTCATGGTACCCAGGAGAGGGCGTGGTGCGTCTATAACTATCGAGCAGATATAGAAGCTTAGCGATTACTTTCCGATTGGAAATCGTACTGAAAGCGGTCCCGATTTTGGGCATCATACGTCCTGAGTGAGGTGCCCCCCGAAAACTGGAAACTGACATAAGCTCTAATTTGCTGTCTGCTGATCTTCACCACGAAGGAGATCGAAGATGTCGAAACGAAAGCAGCATGCGCCTGAGTTCAAGGCCAAGGTGGCACTCGAGGCGCTGAAGGGCGAGGCGACCGTGTCGGAACTGGCGAGCCGGTTCGGTGTGCATCCAACAATGATCAACCAATGGAAACGTGCGCTGCTGGATGGCGCGTCCGGTGTCTTTGAACGGGGCAGCCGCAAAGCGGCGGTGATCGATGAAGACCAGGTCCGGGATTTGCATGCCAAGATCGGAGAGCTGGCGGTGGCCAACTCTTTTTTGGAAAGAAAGCTCAAGCCTTGGGGCGGGAAGTGAGGCGCGGGATGATCGAACGCGACCATCCGGACCTGTCCATCGGCCAGCAGTGTGCGCTGCTATCAATCCCGCGGTCGTCTTTCTATTACACGCCGAAGGGCGAGGCGCAGGAGAACCTCGATCTGATGCGGTTGATTGATGTCCAGTTTCTGGAGACGCCATTCTTCGGCGTGCGTCAGATGACCTGGCACCTGCGCAACGATAGCCATGCGGTGAACGAGAAGCGCATTCGTCGGCTCATGCGGCTGATGGGCCTTATGCCGATCTACCAGAAACCCAACACAAGCAAGCCGACGAAAGGGCATAAGACTTACCCCTATCTGTTGCGCGGGCTGCGTGTGGACAGACCGAACCAGGTCTGGTGCGTGGACATCACCTATCTGCCGATGCGTCGCGGGTTCCTTTATCTGGTGGCGATCATGGACTGGCATACCCGGAGGGTTCTGTCGTGGCGGATCTCGAACACGCTGGAGGCCGACTTCTGCGTCGAAGCACTGAACGAGGCGATCTATCGGTTCGGACCGCCCGACATCATGACCAGCGATCAAGGATCCCAGTTCACGTCGTTTGCCTGGACAGATTGCCTGCGCAGGTCCGGCATCCGCATCTCGATGGACGGCAAGGGTCGTTATTTGGACAACATCTTCATCGAACGCCTGTGGCGCACTTTGAAATATGAGTGCGTCTATCTGCACGCTTGGGACACCGGATCGCAGGCACGCGCCGGTATCCGCAACTGGATGGAGTTCTACAATAACCGCCGCCCGCACAAAGCACTTGGCGGCCGACCACCGGCAGTGGTCTACTCACTGCAAGTCGAAGCAACGCAACCCGATCAGCAGGAGCAAATCAGAGCTTGAAATACGCCAGATCCTGTCCAAGGAATGGGGAGCACCTCACTTGTCCACGCACGTTGGAAAGCTTGCGCCTGATCTTCCGATAAAAGCTCATTGCTTTTGCGCAGGATTAAGTCGGGCATGGCGTCTAATGGAACGCTCAGATGTGTAATATCCAAGTCAAAGACACCTGCGCAATCCTGCAGCATGCCCCAGTAACAATGCTGATCGGCAAGACGTCTTACCTCCTCATCCAACAGCTTGGGCAGGTGGCTGAGTTCAATTTCTAGCGTCTCCATCACTTACCTCCCGCAGTTTTATGAGTAGCGCAGGGCGCGGACATGGGCTGTGTCGGCACTGTTGTAAGCTTGGTCATCATACGCTGCAGACGAAACACATAGTCCTCCATCCAGTCATTCAGACTGCGCCCACTGCCCACAAATCCCGTTAGCAGCGTTTGCGCCTGTGCAGCCGTTATCGGAATTCCCTCCGCACCTAGCACAGACACCACACGCGGCACCCATTGCGCAACAGTGGGATAATCCACAAGCACCGTTCGAAAGCGGTCTTTGAGCGGACCATCGATGAGATGCAGATTGTTGGTAGTGGCAAT
>Ga0222660_1001035_pt1 | contig 10988 bp, 10 predicted proteins | sample AntAcemetagen549_FD_179832 | JGI IMG/M metagenome (GOLD analysis project Ga0222660, IMG submission 179832) | Saline water microbial communities from Ace Lake, Antarctica - #549 | ecosystem: Environmental > Aquatic > Non-marine Saline and Alkaline > Saline | place: Antarctica: Ace Lake...
AAAGGAGGGATTAAAAAGCAGCTGCGTTGCTAAACTTATCCACAGTTGCTGATGCACAAATCAGCAATCCGCCCTGGGTCAAATTTCAATCGGCAGGGTGGGTCAATTTTCCATCAGCGCCAACAATCTGATTTCTCCCTTTCGCTTCCTGGCCCACCTGCCGCAGCACCTGCCGCGTGTGCCGCGCATGTTGCGTGGCCTGTATTACGCCGGCATCCGCAACCGCGAGAAGAACCTGTCGCTGGCCTGGGCCCTGCAACGCGCCGCCGAACGCCACCCCGAGCGCCCGGCGCTGATGGATGAAAACCGCCAGCTCAGCTATCGCGCCTTCAATGCCTGAGCCAACCGCCTGGCCTGGGCGTTCAAGGCCGAGGGCGTCGGCCATGGCGACGTGGTCGCGGTGATGCTGGAGAACCGCCTGGAGCTGCTGGCGATCCTCGCTGCCCTGAGCAAGCTCGGGGCGGTCGGCGCGCTGATCAACACCACGCAGCGCGGCAAGGTGCTGGCGCACAGTTTCAACCTGGTCAAACCCGGCTTCCTGGTGATCGGCGACGAACTGCGCGTCGCCTTCGACGAAATCGCCGAACAGCTGAACGACCCAAATGCCCTACGCTACTGGATCGCCGATCAGGATTGCCTGGCCGATGCCGGCCAGGCACCGGAGGGCTGGCTCAACCTCATGCTACTAGCCGCCGGTCAGGCCGAGGACAACCCGCCAGACAGCCAGTGCGTGCGCATGAAGGACGCCTGCTTCCTGATCTACACCTCCGGCACCACCGGCCTGCCCAAGGCCTCGATCATGAGCCATGGCAAGTGGATCAAGGCCTATGGCGGCTTCGGTCATTCCGGCCTGACGCTGAACGAACGCGACGTGCTCTACCTCACCCTGCCCTGCTACCACAACAACGCCGTCACCGTGTGCTGGAGCGCAGCCCTGGCCGGCGGCGCGGCCATCGCCCTACGCCGCAAGTTCTCCGCCAGCGCCTTCTGGAGCGACGTGGCACACTACCAGGCCACCTGCTTCGGTTACATCGGCGAGCTGTGCCGCTACCTGCTCAACCAGCCCGTGCACCCGGCCGAGCAGAGCAACAGCCTGCGCTGCATGATCGGTAACGGCCTGCGCCCGTCGATCTGGGCCGAGTTCAAGCAGCGCTTCGGCGTCGAGCAGATCACCGAGTTCTACGCCTCCAGCGAGGGCAATATCGGCTTCACCAACGTCTTTAACTTCGACAACACCGTCGGCTATACCCCGGCCACCTACGCCATCGTCCGCTACGACCTGGAAAACGACCACCCCGTGCGCGCCAACAACGGCTTCCTGCAGAAGGCCGACAAGGGCGAAGCGGGTCTGCTGATCAGCGAGATCAGTGCCAAGTGGCCGTTCGACGGCTACACCGACCCGGCCAAGAGCGAGGCGGCGATCCTGCGCGACGTGTTCAAGAAGGGCGACGCCTGGTTCAACACCGGCGACCTGATGCGCGACATCGGCTGCAAGCACGCGCAGTTCGTCGACCGCCTCGGCGACACCTTCCGCTGGAAAGGCGAGAACGTTTCAACCACCGAGGTGGAAAACGTGCTCGGCGCCTTCCCCGGCGTGGAAGATGCGGTGGTCTACGGCGTGGAGATTCCCGGCACCAATGGCCGCTGCGGCATGGCTGCGCTGCGCCTGGCGCCCGATTGCAAGCTGGACGGTGCCGCGCTGGCCGCGCACCTGGATACCGAACTGCCGGCCTATGCCGCTCCGCTGTTCATCCGCCTGCTTGGCGAGGTGGAGACCACCGGCACCTTCAAGTACAAGAAAACCGACCTCAAGCAGGTCGGCTACGACCCGAGCAAGGTCCATGGTCCGCTCTACGTGCGCCTGCCAGGCTCGGACAGCTTCCAGCCGCTAAGTCGCGAAACCCATGCGGCCATCGAGCAGCAGCGTTACCGCTTTTGAGCTAGCGCTTGAACTCGAACTGCAGCTCAGCGCCTTCGATGGAGTCCCAGTAGTCGTCGACCCGTTCGTTGCTGATCAGCCGACCACTGATCTGGAACGGGCTCTGGACTTCGGGTTTCTCGCCAAACAGCGGCGGCAGCAAGGGAGAGAGATCCTCGCGGGTTTCGCTTTCCAGCGCCTGCTCGAACAGCTCCTGCGGCACGCTCAGATCCAATGCCAGTTTCGATTCAGGCTCTACCGGCTTGGGCTGTGGCGCTACAACAGGCTTGGGCTTGGCGACGACGGGCGGTTTGGCGGCGGGCACGGGCTTGCTTTCGACCATCTTGGCAGGCGGTGCTGGTTCGACAGGCCCTGGCTTGGCGACCTCGGCAACGGGCGCAGTTGCTGTGACCACTGCCGGCGCTGGCTCGGGCTGCTGTGCAACGGGTTCCGGCTCACGCTCACAGGCGCTCAGCCAACCCAGGCACAGCAATAGAAGAATGGACTTACGCATCATGGGACAAGGGTAGCTCGATCAGTAACACGCCCATGCTCCTCCGCCTGGGCGCGCCTGACAAGCCGACTTACACGACTTTTACCTCGTGCCTCATTCACTCGGCGACTCGGTGGCCAGATGAGCGAGCTCAGCCTCGATATCCAGGTGTGGATAGTCGGCCTTTAGCTGCTCCAGCAACCGCTGCGCCTCCTCCTGCTCACCCGCCTTGCGCAGCTCCAGCAGACGCAGCAGCGCCTCGCGTGGTTCGCTCTGGATCACCAGTTCGGCCATGGGCGCCAGCGCAGCGCTACTGGCCATCGGTGCCTCAGCCATATCGGCAGACGGCGCCTGGCGTGCCATGGCCTGACTTCTCATGCGTTCCTGCGGGGCAGCCATAGGCGCAATCGCCTCCTGCTCTGGCGCACGCTTAGCCGCTATCGGCGCCGGTGCGGCGGGGCTCATGGCCACGCTGGGCGGCACGGCATCGAAGGCCTCCGGCGTCTGCTCCAGCGTGCGCCAGGTCAGGCTGACGCCGATCCCGACACAAGCCAGCCCGGCCACGGCCACCGACCAGCGCTGGCGGCCACTGCCGAACAGCCATTGGTGCAGGCGCTGCGCCCATCCGGCGTTGTCGCTGTCGATCTGGGCCTGCTGCGTTTCACGGGCAGTCGCACTTGCCGCCGCCAAGATGCGCGCATCCAGCTCGGCCGAGGGTTCGCCGCTGCCATGGGCACGGAAATGCGCCAGCAGCGCCTGCTCGTGATCCAGAGGTTCTCGTTGATCTTTCATGCGGACAACTCCTCGGTGGCCAGCAGCCGGCGCAGCTTCTGCAGGGCATAGCGCAGACGGCTCTTGACCGTCTCAGCCGGCGTGCGGGTCAACTCGGCAATCTCGTTCAATTCCAGGTCGCCATGGGCGCGCAGCAGGAACACTTCGCGCTGATCTTCCGGCAAATCGGCCAGCGCTGCTTGCAGCCGCTCACTGTCGCGACTCAGGCCCCATTGCTGCTCCGGGCCGGGTTGCGGATCGGCCTGGGCATGCTGGCCTTCATCGTATTCGTCATGCCCGGCCTGATGGCGGCCCGTCTTGCGCCAGTGGTCGATCAGGCGGTTACGCGCGATCTGGTATAGCCAGGTCTTGAACAGCACCGCCTCGCGCTGTTCGCTCTGGCTGCGCACCAGGCTCATCCAGGTTTCCTGGAACACTTCTTCGGCCAGGGCGTGATCGCCGCACAGGCCGAGCAGAAAGCGAAACAGGCCCAGCCGATGGCGCTGGTAGAGCGCATTGAAGGCCGCGGCATCGCCGCGGCGGTAACGCCGCAACAAAGCGGCGTCGTCATCCGTGAGAGGTGCGTTCACTGCTGAGCTCGTACAGGGGTGGAGCCGGAAGTGTGCAGGCTCTGGGCGATTTCGGCCAGCTGGATGAACTCGCCACGCAGACCGAAACGATCCTCGCCCTTGCCCGAGCGCGCCAGCGCGATGCTCTGCGCCAGGTCGAAGTCGCCGGTGTAGCGGCCGTCCTTGAGCTGCTGGGCGAATGCGGCTACCGCAGCGGCGAAGCGCAGATCCTCGCTGGCGGCGTTCATCGGCTTGGCCTCGGCACGTGCGATAGGCCGCTCCAGCAGGCGGCTGGCCGCCTCGCCTGGGGCCTTGTAGCGAATCCGCAACCAGGCCAGCTCGCCACTCTTGCTCGCGGGTTGGGCAGTGGCCTGATAACGCAGTGGCTCCAGCCAGCCTTTACCGCCCGCTGGGACGATCTCGTAGAGCGCGGTGACGGTGTGCCCGGCGCCAATATCACCGGCATCGACCTTGTCGTTACTGAAGTCCTCGCGCTTGAGCGCACGGTTTTCGTAGCCCAGCAGGCGGTACTCGCTGACCTCGCTCGGGTTGAATTCCAGTTGCAGTTTCACGTCGCTGGCCACGGTGGCCAGGGTCGAGCCGAGCTGATCGACCAGCACCTTGCGTGCCTCGCGCAGGTTGTCGATGTAGGCGTAGTTGCCGTTACCGGCGTCGGCCAGCTGCTCCATCAGGCGCTCGTTGTAATTGTCCACGCCAAAACCCAGGGTGGTCAGCGAGACGCCGCTCTTGCGCTTGTCGGCGGCCAGTTGCTTGAGGCTGTCGAAGTCGCTGATGCCGACGTTGAAGTCGCCATCGGTAGCCAGCAGGATGCGATTGATGCCGCCATCGATCAGGTGCTTGCCCGCCTGCTGGTAGGCCAGCTGGATGCCCGACTCGCCCGCCGTCGAGCCACCGGCTGTCAGTTGATCGATGGCCGCACGAATCTTCGCCTTATCGCTGCCTGGCGCGGAGTCCAGCACCACCTGGCTGTCACCGGCATAGGTGACCAGCGAGACGCGATCCTGCGGGCGCAACTGCTCGACCAGCAATTTCAGGGTGCCCTGCACCATCGGCAGGCCTTCGCGGCGATGCATCGATCCGGACACATCGACCAGAAACACCAGGTTGGCCGGCGGCAGCTCCTCCACGCTGCGATCCGACGCCTTGATGGCGATGCGCAGCAGGCGCGTTTGCGGATTCCACGGCGTCACCGCCAGTTCAGTGCTGACACCGAAAGGCGCATCGCCCTGCGGCAACGGGTAGGCGTAGGGAAAGTAGTTGACCAGTTCCTCCAGACGCACGGCGTCCTTCGGTGGCAGTTGCCCGCCATTGAGGAAGCGCCGCACGTTGGCGTAGCTACCGGTGTCAACATCGATGCTGAAGGTGGACACCGGCGTCTCGGCGACAGCGAACACCGGGTTGTCGGCATAGGCCTGGTACTGCTCGCGCGACTCGTCACGGTAGCCCGGCGGCACGACATCGGCGATGGGAGACGGTGCGTGAGCCAGGGTCGCCAGACGCTTGTGGCTAGCCTCGGCCGCCGCGGGCGCAGCCAGGCGCTCGCGTACGAGCGGTGACGCCGGGGCCGGGCTAGCCTGTACTTCCGGCTCCGGGCTGGAGGCGCTGCAAGCGGCGAGCAGCAGCAAGGCGCTGGCCGAAAAACCGACGGCGAACGGACGATCGAGCAACAAGGAACGAGCAGACATGGTGCACCTCCTGAGCAATGGCACGAGACCTTCGCTCAGGTAGACGCAGCACTTCGATGAAACGGGTTAACCCAGGACGTGCTTTCTCAACCTTCCCAGGAACCGCCCGCCTCCTGGCACAGCTGCGTGGCCAGCATCCCAAGGGTCATCAGCGCCCTCTCCGCCTCGCGGTTCCATGGAATGCCACAGTTGAGCCGCACGCAATGATTGAACTGCTCGGTGTTGCTGAAGATCAGCCCCGGTGCGATCGAGATGCCCTGCTGCAGCGCGCGCACGTGCAGATCCTTGGTATTGACCCGCGCCGGCAGGCTGACCCAGAGAATGAAGCCGCCCTTGGGCCGGGTCATCTGCGTGCCGACCGGAAAGTACTGCTGCACCGCCAGCTGGAAGGCATTGAGGTTCTTGCGGTACTCCTGGCGAATATGCCGCAGATGGCGGTCATAGCCCCCGTTCTCCAGATAAGCCGCCACGGCCATCTGGGTGACGCTGCACGCCGAATGGGTGGAAAAGGTCTGCAGCCGCTGGATCTCGTCCTGATACTTGCCGGCGACGATCCAGCCAATACGCACACCGGGCGACAGCGTCTTGGAGAAACTCGAGCAATAGATCACCCGGCTGTCGCGATCATGCGACTTCAATGCTTTGGTCGGCCCCTGTTCGAACATCAGCTCGCCGTAGATATCGTCTTCGACGATCTGGAAATCGTAGTCGCCGGCCAGGCGCAACAACTGACGCTGACGCTCCTCGGGGATGGTGCCACCCAGCGGGTTGGATAGCCGCGCAGTCAGCACCAGCGCCTTGATCGGCCACTGGTTGGCCGCCAGTTGCAGCGCTTCAAGGCTGATGCCGGTAGTCGGGTCGCAGGGAATCTCGATGACCTTGAGCCCAAGCAGATCGGCCAACTGCAGCAGACCGTAGTAGGTCGGCGACTCTACCGCGATGAGATCGCCCGGCTTGGTCAGCACACGCAGGCTCATCTGCAGCGCATCGACGCAGCCATGGGTGATCACCACCTCGGACGGATCGACCACTACACCAGCATCGCGCATGCGGATCGCCACCTGGCGGCGCAACGGCTCGAAGCCGGGGCTGAACATGTAGCTAAAGGCGCGCGGGCTGTGAAAACGGGTGACCTTGGCCAGTTGCTGGTGCAATGCGCGCACCGGCAGGTAATCGACATGCGGCACCGCGGCGCCCAGCGGAAATACGCCCTCGCGGCGAGACTCGGTGAGCACCTGATTGATGATGCTGGCGCGAGTGACCAGGCCTGGTCGCTCGACCTTGGCGATGTCCGGCGTCGGCGCGGTCAGCGCTGGTGTCTGGTGCACGTAGAAGCCGGATTGCGGGCGTGCACGAATCAACCCCTGATCTTCGAGGTTGGCGTAGGCCTGCAACACCGTGGCGTGGCTGACATTGAGCTGAGCGCTCATCTTGCGCACCGAAGGCACGCGCTCGCCAGGCTGGTAGACACCGCGACGAATATCTTCGGCCAACTGCTGGGCGATACGTTGATAGAGCAGCAGATTGGTCATGGCGATATCCTCCGTGGTCATTGGAGCATAACAGTAACCTATTGCTACACAATTGTACCGGCACAGATACGATCTGTTTTCCCCTTACGTCATTGCTTGCCAAGCATGCACGGCATCGTCGCCATTTTCAGTGCATAAAAAACCCCGGACTCTGCCGGGGTTCTGTCAGGCATTTCGCTCAGCGCTCGGCACCAAGCTGGCCTCGCTCGTCAGAAAAGACGATCTCCACTCGCCGATTCTGCGCCCGACCACGTGCTGACGCATTTTCCGCAACCGGGAAGTCGACACCGTAACCGGCGACCTGAATACGCTTGGCTTCCACGCCCAGATCCACCAGCAGATCGGCCACAGCCTGTGCGCGCGCGCGCGACAGTTCAAGATTCTCGGCGGCATCACCGGTATTGTCGGTGTAGCCCTCGATGCGCACGCGGCGCTGCGGATTGATCTGCAGGAACTGCACGAGCTTGAGTACCGTACGGTTGGCTGCTGGTTGCAGATCGGCGCGACCAGCGTCGAACAACATATCGCCCAGGGTCATTACCAGGCCCCGCTCGGTCTCGTTGGTGGCGAGGCTGACCATCTGCTCTTCCAACCAGCCGTTGTGCTGCTGCACGCTCATCAGCTTGGCTTCGCGCAGGGTCAACTGCAGACGCTGGCGTTCCAGTTCGAGCTTGGCTGCGCGTTCCTGGTTAAGACTGATATCGCTGTGTTGCCGGGCGATCTCGGCATAGCGCTGGCTGAGGTAGGCGTAATGACGCACATCGTCGCCACTGCCCCAGTAATTGGACAGGCGCTCGGCACGGCCCAGCGATTCGCCTGCGCGAATCACGTCCTTGGGTGCGGCACGCAGCACGCTGGGATCTTCCTTGACCGACTGGAAACTCAGACGCGCTTCTTCCAGAGCCTGCTCACTCGCCAGCTGACTGGACGCACAACCACTCAACAGCGTACCGACCAACATCAGGCCGCCCAGATGACCAAAAGCCTTCATCACATGGCTCCCAATTGCTGGCGCAGACGGCCGATGCGTTGATTGAGTTCGGTCAGTTGCTCCCGCCCTTTGGCATTGAGGTGCTCGGCCTCGGCCAGGCGCGCATCTAGCTCGGCCTGCTCGGCCAGCAGGCGCGCCTGCTTGTTTTCACCGTCCTGCATGGCCGCCTGGGCCTGCGCGAACTTCTCTTCAGCCTGGCGAAGTGACGCGGACTGTTCGCTGACCACCCCCAGGGATTTGGTCTGCGCCAACGCCTGTTCGGTCAGCCGCATCTGCTCGGTCGGAGCAGGATCGCTGGCACAGGCCGTCAGGCCCAGCGCCAGCAGCAAGGGAAGGGTTCGATTGATCACGAAAATTTCCTACTGAGTGACGTCGCCAACCGGATCAGGTTGCATCTGCTGTGCCTTCCATAGTTCCAGATTGCGTTGCAGGAACTGCTCAGGCAGCCCGGCGGCGACCATTTCTGCCATATTTCGCGCCAGCTGGCCGCGTAGCCAGGGCTCGTTGCACGCCGAATTATGCGACAGGGTAAGGTAGAGGCCTTCGCTGGAAATCGGCGGGTCCAGCACCTCCAGATCATCTTCCATGCCCAGCGTCTCGGCGAGCGCCAAGCCTGGGTAGCGCTCGTAGAGCACATAGTCGGTGCGGCCAAGCAGCAACTTCTGGAACGCCTGAGTCAAGCTGGAGACACCCTCGAGCTTCAGGTTCTGCTTGGCGAAGGTATCGAACTGCTGACCAAAACTGTTGCCCACCAGGGTGTCGCCAGTATGCCCCTGCAAGTCGATCCAGCTGCCGTAGGGAAATGCTTCGCCCTTGCGCACCCAAACCACGCTGGGCGTATAGAAGAACGCAGGGTGCACGTAATCCATGTGCTCCAACCGCGGCAGAGTGATGAAAGCCCCAGCGATCAGGTCGACACGCCCGGTACGCACCTCATCCTGCGCTCGCGACCAGGGTCCGGTGTAGATCACGTCAACCACCACACCGAGTTCTTTTGCCAGGTGTTTGAGCAGATCGGCATTGGCGCCGATCAGCTGCTGCGGATTCTGCGGATCACGCCAGAGATAGGGGGGATATTCCGGATTACCGGTCGCCACCAGGCGCTCGCATTTACCAACGGCCAGGGCTGCAGTCGGCATAACGACCAAGGCGCACCACAGCAACAGCGACTTAAACAGACAACGCTCAGGCATTGGCTACTCTCGGTTTATGCGTTGATTGGCAGGATGAGCTTGGCACCCCGGCACCCTCTGTGTTCATGCTAGCTTAGTGGCGCCGCCAGTTCGCGATAAGGACGCGCCATGAAAAAACTGCTGCTCGCTTTGCTGCTACTGCTTCTCGCCGCCTCAGCAACGCTGTACTTCTTTCCCGCCGCTCAGTTGACCAGCCTGCGCCTGATAGAACAACAGCGCGCCGGGCTCAGTCACGAGCGACTATCTGTCCGCGATCTTAACATCCATTACTATCAGGGAGGACCGGCGAGTGGCGAAACCCTGGTGTTGCTCCACGGTTTCGCTGCAGACAAGGATAACTGGCTGCGTTTTTCTCGCCACCTGACCAAGGACTACCGTGTCATCGCATTGGACCTGCCCGGCTTCGGCGACAGCGACCTGCCACCCGGCAGCTACGATGTCGGCACCCAGGCTGAACGGCTGGCGGATATTCTCGATGCCATGGGCATTCAGCAGGCTCATCTGCTGGGCAATTCGATGGGTGGACACATTGCCGCACTCTTCGCGGCACGCTACCCGGATCGTGTTCGTTCGCTGGCGCTATTGGCCAACGCCGGAATCGACAGCCCGCACAAGAGCGAACTGTATCGATTGCTGACCAGTGGTGCGCCCAATCCACTGGTGGTCAAGCAACCGCAGGATTTCGACAATCTGCTGCAGTTCATCTTCGTCGAACCACCCTATCTGCCCGAGTCGCTCAAGCGATATCTGGGCGAGCGCTCCATGGCCAAGGCTGCGCACTATGAACGGGTATTCAAGCAACTGGTGGAGCGCGCCATCCCATTGGAGCCCGAGCTGGCGAAAATCCAGGCCCCCACTCTACTGCTCTGGGGTAAACAGGACCGGGTGCTGGACGTATCCAGCATCGAGGTCATGCAACCGCTGCTAGGCAAATCCAGCGTGGTGATCATGGACAACGTCGGCCACGCCCCCATGCTCGAGCGCCCCGAGGAAAGCGCCCTGCTCTACCGGCAGTTTCTAGAAGGCCTGAAGTGACACTGCGCACAAGCAGGCAATAAAAAAGCTCTTCGCATAGTTTGGGGAAAGTGCGAGTTGACACCGGACTGGCAATTACGTGTTAGCTGTCGATGAGTCGGCACTATCCATTAGCGCGTCGTCTGGCCTGATGGGTTTCGCCCCTTACGGGCGAGTCACTTTCTCTTGCTTGCCCAAGAGAAAGTAACCAAAGAGAAGGGCACCCCACCATCCGGCCCCGGCTGCGCCGGGGTTCCCTCGCTCCATCACCGTTACAGGGGCACGCCGTGAAGGGCCATCCTTGGCCCATCACGGCTCTCGCGACATCCATGTCGCTCAACCCCTTCCACGGCGATTCCACTCGGCCTCCTGAAGGGGACTTAGACGTCGTCTGTGAGATCGCGCTTTAAGAGCAAAAGCCAAACGCTACCGACTTTGATCTTCCGGAGATTTCGCAAGCTCGCGGCCCGGTCCCCTTCAGGAGGCCGAGCGGAGGTGTTGCGTAGGGGGACGAGCCGCATGGATGCGGCGAGAGGCTTAAAGGGCCAGGGACGGCCCTTGTAAGCCGGCCCCCGGAGCAGCACCGGAGCGAGGGAAGTTTCGCGCAGCGAAACCCGGAAGTCGGGGTGCCCTTCTTTGGCACACCTTTCTTGGGCAAGCAAGAAAGGTGTGGCGCCCGTAAGGGGCGCAACCCAAACGTTCAGCGGACGCGGTGATGGATAGTGCTAAGTCAGCAAGCGATACGCACACAAACTTGCCAGTCCGGTGTCAAGCGTATCCTCCCCGCGAGAATGCGAAGAA
>Ga0222660_1001045_pt1 | contig 10955 bp, 15 predicted proteins | sample AntAcemetagen549_FD_179832 | JGI IMG/M metagenome (GOLD analysis project Ga0222660, IMG submission 179832) | Saline water microbial communities from Ace Lake, Antarctica - #549 | ecosystem: Environmental > Aquatic > Non-marine Saline and Alkaline > Saline | place: Antarctica: Ace Lake...
ACCGAAATTTTCCGGTAAGTTGATTTTCCTACAAAAATTAATTTCTGGCACCGACCATTCATGCCACGACCTCCAACCCAAGGGTTTGGCAAGTTGCTCTCATCAACTCGATGAGGACCGCCATGGATCAAGACCAAACCCTACTGAGCACGAAGCTCTTGTCCCGGCGCTGGAATATTGCGCCGCGCACACTGGAACGCTGGCGCGCCGAGGGCCGGGGGCCACAGTTCATGCGAATTGGTCGGCACGTGCGCTATCGCCAGACAGATATCCAAGCTTTTGAGGCAAGGCATATTGAGGCTGGGGACTCTGAACAGCCCCTGACTGTCATCCGGTGCGCCGCATGAGTGCCCGCCTTTCAGTCACGCAAGCAGCAGTGTCGGAAATCACGCTGATGGCTTGGGTCGATGTGGCCGAGCCCGGGGCACGTCTCGTTTATCACCGCGGCTTTCTAGTGGTCGACACGACACCCAATGTCTCGATGCTTGGAAAACCCGCGCTTGAAGATCTGCGCGCCACCGCCAACGCAGCGTACCGGCTTTCCGAACTTGGCCGCATCCACCTCGTGCAGGAACGCCTTGGGTCAGATCGGTTTGCCTATCTCGCCATCGCCCGCCCGCAAAAGGTCGCTGTTCGAACTGCCGCTGTGAAGCAGCTCGCCGTGGCCGCCTGATCCCTCCACCCAGAAAGGAACCCCCATGACTTATCCAGAAAACACCCCGAGCGTGGATGACATGCTCAACATGCCGACCGGCGAACTGGCGCAGATGCCGGTCGAATTGCTGGCAGCGCTACAAGGCGAACTTGATCACGCCAGCAGACAGCTGAAGGCCGCCACTGCGCGGTTCAGCACCGCTCTTGAAGTGCGCTACGCCACCCGCGCCACTGAGGCGCGCCGGGCCTGTGGCAAGGATACGGGCACCGTTCGCCTCGCAGATGGTAATTACACCATCGTGGCCGATCTGCCGAAACGCGTCGACTGGGACCAGGAAAAGTTGGCGCAGATTGCAGCCAACATCGCGGGTAGTGGCGAAGATCCGGCCGAGTTCATCGACACCAAGTTGACCGTCTCGGAGCGCAAATACGGCGCGCTGCCTGAGGCTTGGCGCAAGGGGTTCGAGCCCGCCCGCACCGTTGGTTTCGGCAAAGCCAGCTTCAAGCTTGAGCCCGTAAACACGCCCTGAATACGGCGGCGGGGACGCCCTGACCGCAAGGCTGGGCAGGCTCCCCTTCGGCGCCCGGTCACCCCCCGCCGCTGTTGATCCCTGAACCATAACAAGGAGAGTGCCATGTCATTGCGCATTATCACTGCGGACGAACGATTGTCCGCTTCAGAAAACAAGACCTCGCTGGCGGTGTTCGGCCCCCCCGGCGTCGGCAAGACCACGCTGATCAAGACGCTGCCCGCGGACAAGGCGGTGTGCTTCGATCTCGAGGCTGGCATGAAATCCGTGCAGGACTGGCACGGGCCAAGCATCCCGATCCGCAGCTTTCCCGATTTTCGGGATCTCGTGATCCTGATCGGTGGCCCGGACCCGGCACAACACCCGGGCAGCTATTACGGGGTCGAATACCATGCCCATGTGCAACGTGAATATGCCGAAAGTGGGCTGGAAGTCTTTCTGAAGGACCGTTCCATCATCTTCGTGGACAGCATCACTGATCTGACGCGACAGGCCATGGCCTATGCCAAGCAGCAGCCTGAGGCCTTCTCGGATCGCACTGGCAAACCGGATGTGCGCGGTGCTTACGGGCTTCTGGGCCGCGAGGTCATTCAGGCGCTGAAGCATCTGCAGCATGCCCGCGGCAAAACTGTGATCTTCGTGGGCGTTCTGGAAAAAATCATCGACGAATTTGGGACGTCTTCATGGGTGCCGCAGATGGAGGGCACCAAAGCGGGCCGCGAACTGCCAGGCATTGTCGACCAAGTTCTCTCCATGCAACTTTTTAGCAAGGATGCCGAAGGGGCCTGGACGCTGGACGAGAAATCTACCAACCGCCGCCTTGTCTGCCAATCCGGCAACCCTTGGGGACTGCCCGCGAAAGATCGCTCCGGCCGTCTCGATATGACCGAACCGCCAGACCTCGCAGCCCTGCTGGCCAAGATCGACGGTCGTTCTGCACCGATCCTCCCAATCACCCCCAACACTACCTCTGTCTGAACAGGAAAGGACATATCCCATGAATTTTGATCTCAACGACGCTGGTCCGCAAATGGCTCCGATGGGTGAGCTGATCCCCGATGGCACCTTTGCCAAGGTGATGATGAAGCTTCGCCCCGGCGGTGCCAACGGTGCCAGTGAAATGGATGCGGGGCTCTTGAAAGCCTCGCCGCACAGCGACGCGAAAATGCTCGACTGTGAATTCACCGTGACCGAAGGGCCCTATGCTCGGCGTAAGTTCTGGCAAAACTTCACCGTGGCGGGCGGAAAGTTGGACGAAAAGGGCCAGTCGAAGGGCTGGAACATCTCGAAAAGCGTCTTCCGGGCAATGATCGACAGCGCCCTTGGGCTAAAACCTGAGGATCTGAGCGAGGCGGCGCGGGCCAAGCGTGTGATCGGTGGGTTGAAACAGCTCGATGGCATCACGTTTGCGGCGCGGATTATGGTCGATGTCTCGGACAACCCGAACTACCGCGACAGCAACAAGATTGCGAACGTTGTGCTGCCGAATGAGCCAGCCTATGCGGCAACTATGCGCGGAGAGGCGGTGGCGCCTGAGCCGGTGAATGCACCACCGCGCAAATCGGCAGCAGCGGTGCCTGCCGCATGGAATGCACAGGCCCCGGCACAGGCTGGCTGGTCCAACGCGCCGCAAGCTCCGGCCACGCAAGCGCAGCCCGGCTCGCCCGCAACCGCGGTAACACCCGGCGGCGCTCCGGCCTGGTTGAACAGCTGAGCCCATGACCTCGGATGAATGGCAGGCGCATGTCACGCGCGAAGCGGCAAAGGAGATCGGCAAATGGCTCGAGGCCTGCGGAAGACTGGATCGGCCTATCGCAAGCCTCCAACTCACGGACCTCGACGCCATGGCCTCGGTGGCCATCAGCCGCTTCGTCGTTCTGGCGTCGCACAAGATCCGGGAAGACCCGGGGGCGCATCCGGAACTCGAAAACCTGCTGATGGGGTGAGCCGCGTCTGCGCGATTTGCGGCCGGGAAGCCCGAGGCTTCGGCTTCTGCCTGCGCCTCCTGTCGTCGCAGTTTCCATTCTACCAATTCTGTTCGCGCCGGTGCCAGGACATCGGCGCGGACCTCGCCCAGAGGAGCCACGGAATGATTGATAAAACCGCACGCGAGGCACAGGCCATCCGCGACGCACGCAGGGATTTCGCAGAAGCACTGACAGCACTTGGCCTGATGGCTCCGTTTTTCGACCGCACGGCAGCTGAGATCGACCAGCTCATCGAGGCGGCGGTCACCGGCTACATCGACAGCATGCAAACCCAAGGTGCCCAGCCTGAACGCGATGGCTGCCTGCCTGAAGACCCCATTCCTTTTTAGAGGTGCATCATGATTGACCTGAACCATGGGTCTGGCGCGCAATATGCGCCATCACGACCCACGCCCGACATCACTGCGGCCCTGAGCGCCGCGATCGACATTGGTCTTAGCGCCCGGCAGCAGACTGAGCGTCCGCGCAGCTATGTCAGCTCGTCCGGGTTGGGCCGCGCCTGTCTGCGCCAGATCCAGTATGATTATCTGGCCGTGCCCAAGGACGATGGCCAGGACTTCGCTCCGAAAACGCTCCGCATTTTTGAGGCTGGCCACCGCGGCGAGGATCTGGTGGCCAGCTGGCTGCGGCTTGCAGGGTTCGATTTGCGCACGGAGCGCGACGATGGGCGCCAGTTTGGCTTTACCGCTCTGGGAGGTCGGTTCAAGGGACACATCGATGGCTGCCTCGTCGGCGGGCCGGTCGAGATGGCTTATCCCGCGCTCTGGGAAACAAAAGCCCTTGGGGTCTCGAGCTGGAGGGACACGGTGAAGCGCGGTGTGGCTGTCTCAAAACCCGTCTATGCTGCGCAGATCGCGCTCTATCAGGCCTATCTGGACCTGCCCAATCCTGCGCTCTTTACCGCGATCAATCGTGACACGATGGAAATCTACGCGGAACTGATGCCGTTCGATGCGGCCCTCGCGCAGCAGATGAGTGATCGCGCTGTTGCGGTGGTGCAGGCGTCCGATGCTCAGGAATTGCTCCCCCGAGAGGCGGCCGCGCCCACGTCCGTGGTTTGCAAGGGCGGAATGGCCGCGGGTCATTGGCATCCACCTTGTGCTTGGGCGCAGCGCTGCTGGAGGGCAAAATCATGATCCCGTACGCCTATGAATTCAAAAGGCTCGCGCCGCAATTACGCATGAAGTCCACATACGGCTTCTTTCTGGAGAGTGTAGAGGCCGCCCCGGTCTATTACTTTGCCGATCAGGCTGCGTTCGATAGCGACGACCTCAACGCTTTGAGCCGCCTGATAATGGCCGAGCCTCTAAAGCTGCCACACCCTGCGGTCATCTTCGAGGTGAGGGACCGGGATCCGCAGCGTGCAGCCTTGCTGGTGTATGCCCGTCAGTTTGAGGATCGGGTTGAAGCCGCGCTCTTCTCGCGGGACAGAAAACGTCTGCGCTGGACGGATTGTCTGGCCCATGCTGTGTTTGCCCAGCCCGGTTGGGCCGAGGTCACTGCTCATCCTAAAATCTCGCAAGATCAGGCGCAGATGTACCATGACGCCGTCTCGGGTATGGTCTGGCGTGCGCTCAGCATCTTGGCCTTCGCGGGCGACGACAAGCCACGCAAGGTGATGCAAGGCCTGCGCCGCAAATATGCCAAGGCCGGCGTGCGCGGTTGGACGTGGCACCAAATCACCATTGATGTAGAGCGCGCCCGAGCGAAAAGTTTGGAACTCGGCGGCACCCATGCCAGCCCGCGGTGGCATATCCGCCGCGGTCACTGGCGTCAGCTCGCAGACGGCCGCCGTGTCTTTGTGCGCCAATGCCAGGTCGGCGATCCCGCGCACGGTGGGGTGGTCAAGGATTACATTGTCAAAGGACGCGCCGCATGACCAGCATCACACCCTCCAACAGCCAGGCGGCAGCTATTCGCGCAATCAAGACCTGGTTTGAAACCCGCACGGCAGAGCAACAGGTATTCCGCCTGTTCGGCTATGCCGGGTCAGGAAAATCCACGGTGCTTAAGTTTGCACTCGATGAACTGGGCTTGTCCCCACATCGCAGCGCGCGAGAGGGGTCCTGTGTGCCGGGCGTTGTCACCGCAACATTCACGGGCAAGGCGGCGCTGGTTTTGAGTCGCAAGGGCACGCCTGCGCGCACCATCCACAGCCTGATCTATTCGGTAACCGAGGCCACAGAGGAAGAAGTCGAGGCCGCCGCCAAAAAAGTACGCGAGGCGGAAATCAGCGTCAGATCCCTAACTGGGTTTGATCGCACTGCGGCTGAGGCCGGGATTGAAGCGATGCGCCAGGCGCTGTCAGCGATGAAAAAACCGCGTTTTGCGCTGAACCCGCAAAGCGATGCATCGGATGCGAAGCTGATCGTGCTCGATGAGGTCTCGATGGTGGGTGAGGACATGGCGCGGGATTTGTTAAGCTTCAAAAAGCCTATCCTTGTACTGGGCGATCCGGGCCAGCTGCCGCCGATTAAGGGCGAAGGGGCCTTCACCAATGTCGTCCCGGACATCATGCTGACCGAGATCCATCGACAGGCAGCCGAGAGCGCGATCATTCGCCTGGCCACAATGGCACGCGAGGGCCAGCCGATCGGCTTTGGCAGCTATGATGACCACGTTGCGAAGATGCCCAAGGGTGACATCACGCCGGATCAGGCGCTGCGGGGTGGGCAGCTGATCTGCGGGATGAACGCGACGCGGCTGCAGTTGAACAACGCGATGCGCGCGGCTGCGGGCTTGGCGGGAGGCATCCTGCCGTCAGGTGCTGCTGAAAAAATCATCTGTCTGAAGAACCAGAATGACCTAGGGCTGATCAACGGTATGTTCCTGACACTTGAGGATATCGTGGATGAGGGCAGCCTCTACTTCTCGGCGGTGGTCACAGATGAGGATGGCCGGCGTGTTGGGGCGCCGGACCATAATGGAAAACCCGGCCGTCTGCGCCTCTATAAGGGGCATTTCGAAGATCACATCGGTTTTGATCGCACGCGCCATGACCGCGACTGGAAGGAGAAAAAGCACCTGACAGAGGCGACGTTTGGCTGGGCCATCACCGCACATAAGGCGCAGGGATCGCAATGGCAGAATGTCATCGTCTGGGATGATGGGCTTGGGCGCAGTGATCTTGACCGCCGCCGCTGGCTCTACACGGCGATCACCCGCGCTGAGCGCGGCCTTGTTCTTCTGGCCTGAGGTGTATCCCATGATTGACCTCAATGATGTATTCATCCCTGCCGCCCGTCATGATTTGAGTGCTATCAAGGCGCGGCTGGCGGATACGGCTCGTGATTGGCTGCCATCGCTCTTCCCTGAGGCGCAGCTGACCCACGACAAGCGATCGCTGCGCTGTGCAGATCTCTCCGGTCGCCGGGCACGCGGTGAGGGCTCGTGCATCATCCATCTTGACGGGCCCTACGCGGGTTGGGGCTTCGATTTTGCCACCGGCGAACGTGCGGGGCCGATTGACATGATCTACCACGCCACTGGCATGAGCGACGGGCGGCTTTTTGATGAGGCGGCTCGACTTGCCCATATGGAACGCGAAAAAGCTGCGCGGCCGCGTCCTGTGGCCTCAGTGCGCCCTGATCACAGTCTGGAAATCCGCCGTATTCTTGATGGGTGCGAACCGCTGGGGGGCAGCTTGGCCGAGGCCTATCTGTGCTCACGTGGGCTGAAGGCACCGGATACGCCAGACCTGCGCTACCATCCCGACCTCACGGATTACGACAGCCGCCGTGGCTGGCCGGGGATGGTTGCGATCCCGCGTTTGGCAAATGGTGAAACAGTCGGTGGCATCCATCGCACCTTCCTGCTCGATGATGGCAGTGGCAAGGCGCCGGCAGGAAAGAAGATGTTGGGCATGATCGCCGAGGCGGCGGTGCGGCTGTTTCCGATGCCGGAAGATGGTCATCTTGGCGTCGCTGAGGGCATCGAGACCGCGCTGGCCGCGCAGGCAATTTTTGGCACGCCGGTCTGGGCGGCGCTGTCGGCAGATGGGATGGCACGGTTCAAATGGCCCGAGGGCACACATCGCGTCACCATCTATGCTGATGCGGGTGATGCAGGGCGTCAGGCCGCCGCCACGCTGTCGGACCGGTTGAACATGGCCTATATCCCAAACCGGATCGTGGTCCCGTTGCATGGTGATGATTTCAACGACGATCTGCTGAAAGGGGCCGCGAGGGCAGATTACGACAGTGCGGAAATCACGTCTGAGGGCTCGTCCACCGCTGATAACACCGCAACGGCAACCTCCACCACGGATCCGGAAAGTGCCACCGATGCTCTGGCCACCGCGACCGAGGCGCTGACCAACCCGCCCGATCTTACCAAGTTGGGCACGCTGCTGGGGCGCATCGTGAAGGCGCGGCTCGAGCCCATGGAAGAGCGCCATGTGCTGTCGCTGATCAAGGCACGCACCGGCATTGCTATGTCGATCCTCGACAAACAGCTTGGCGTTCTACGCCGCCGCCTGAGCAGTACTGGCGATCTCATGAAGCCTACGGCCCGCCCTGCTTGGGCGAACCGGCTGCGGCTTGACCTGTCGGGTACGCCTGAGCGCAACGAGGCCAATGTCATCACGGCCCTGAGTTCAGACCCGGCTTTTGCGGGCACCATCGCGTTCGATGAATTCCGCCAGGAAGTGGTCGTGCTACGCCCCGCGCCATGGGACGATGCAGACGTGGACCATCCACGCCCTTGGGAGGACGGTGACGACATTCGCCTCGCTGAATGGCTGCAGCACCGCGAGGTCAATGTCGCGCCGCTCGTTGTGGGTCGGTCGGTCGGTGCCGTCGCGCGTGAGACCCGCATTCATCCAGTGCGCTCCTATCTGGAAAGCCTGCGATGGGACGGCACGCCGCGCCTTGAGACTTGGATAAGTCGTTACCTCGGTGCCGACCCAACCAACCTCATTCATGCCATGGGCAGCCTGTGGCTGATCTCGGCCGTTGCGCGCATCTATCGCCCTGGCGTCAAGGCTGACCACATGCTGATCCTTGAAGGTGAGCAAGGCGCACGCAAATCGACCGCGCTGAAAATCCTGGCAGGCGAGGACTGGTTTACAGACGAGTTGCCCGACCTCGGCTCCAAAGACGCAGCCATTCACCTGCAGGGCGTCTGGATTGTCGAGATCGCTGAACTCGACGCAATTGGTCGCGCTGAAGTCTCGCGGATCAAAGCGTTCCTGACGCGCACCACGGACCGGTTCCGCCCGCCTTATGGCCGCCACACCGTCGAGATTAAACGCCAATGTGTGTTTGCCGGCACTGTAAACCCGGACACCTATTTACGCGATGAAACTGGCAACCGTCGGTTCTGGCCGATCCGCTGTGGTGCCATCGACATTGACGCCTTTGCTTGCGATCGCGACCAGCTATGGGCCGAGGCCGTGGCCCGGTTCAAAGATGGGGCCATCTGGTGGATCGAGGACAAGGAACTGCTGAAGTCTGCGCGCGATGAGCAGGACAAGCGCTACCAGTCCGACGCATGGGACGGGCTGATCGAGCATTGGCTGACACACGAGGTCCGCATTGTTGGCGATAGCTATGCGTCCTTTGATCCGCCCCGGCGCGAAAGTGTGCAACGCCGCGAACCACTGAGCGATGTGTCTGTTGGGGAGATTTTGGAGGAGGCCATTGGCGCTGAGCCAACAAGGTGGTCTCGGATTGATCAGATGCGGGTTTCTGGATACCTCAAGAAAAGCGGGTGGGAACGCTATCAGCGTCGTGAAGATGGCGCGAGAGAATGGCGATATCGTAGGCCGGCAGACTAACGCCAACAAAGCGTTTCACGCACGATTGGAAAGGGCATCTTGATGGATGCCCTTTTTATTTGTCACCAACCTGCGACTGTCACCAACCTTAGGCATGGATGGTGACAGAAAAAAGTTATTGAAATCAATCGTGTCACCATTGTCACCAACCTAACGGCGAACTTCTTTCCTTATACATATACATATGTGTTTTGAGCCGAGTAACACCTTTCTCATACATACAAAGAATTTGGTTGGTGACGTTGGTGACAATGGTGACAGCGTTGTTTTTGTTAAGATATTCCTGTCACCAACCCCCTGAGAGGTTGGTGACAGGTTGGTGACAGGCAACCGCAACCTGCCCACTGGCGAATTTTCTTGTTCCCCCGAGTCAGGCGGGGTATTTTTGCGCTGACCAAAGCCGAAGGCCCACTCGAATTCGTGAGCCTTCACCATGACCGCACAAGACCTGATCCCGACCCCGTCGCTGCCAGAAACCATTGGTGGCGCGAAGACGATGCTTGCTCTCGACCTTGGCACCACCACCGGCTGGGCCATCCGTGGCTTTGACGGGCTCATCACCAGTGGCACTGTCAGCTTCAAGCCCAGCCGCTACGACGGCGGTGGCATGCGCTATCTGCGGTTCACCAACTGGCTGACGGAGATCGACCGGCTCTCCGGACCGATCGCAGCAATCTATTTCGAAGAAGTGCGTCGCCACGCAGGCACCGACGCAGCCCATGTCTTTGGGGGGCTGTTGGCTGTTCTCACCAGCTGGGGCGAGTTGCGCGGTGTGCCGTACCAAGGCGTGCCGGTTGGAACCATCAAGAAATTCCTGACGGGCCAGGGCAACGCGAACAAGCAAGCCATGATTGACGCTGCGCGTGCCGAGGGTTTCAGCCCGGCCGATGATAACGAGGCCGACGCGATCGCAATCCTGCTCTGGGCCATCGAGACGCAGGGAGGTGTCGCATGAACCGCCATCGTCAAATTGGTCTGGAACAGCGCGATGGTGATGATGTCGGCCGTGATCCGCGCCGCATGTCGGCGGACGAGTTGACGCAACTTGGCCATAGCCGCGTCTCGCCTTTGCGGGCCTTGAGGCTTAAATGCTTGGATTGCTGCAATGAATCCTCGCAAGAGGTGCGGCTCTGTACGGCGGTCGAATGCCCAAGCTGGCCGTTTCGGATGGCAAAGAACCCGTGGCGTAGGAAGCTTGATCCTCAGGAACGAGCCGCCTTGCAGGCTCGACTGGTCCCCAATGGTACATCGGAGTCAACGGCGGCCCAGAAAACAGGGAGCGAAATCGCAGCCTCGGGTTTTGATAGGCTAAGGGTGCCCAACGACATATCCGTCGATTTACCCTCTTCAAAACTGGGTGTCGCAGAGGGAGGTGCGGCATGAGTTGCATGCGGTTCATACCAAAGGGGTATGGCGGCAACCGCCGTGACCCCGAGCAGGTCAAGCGCGATGGCTGGCATGAGCAGGGCGTGTTGGCTGTCAGCGTCCATGATGACCGTCTGACATGGCCTGAGCGTGCACTGGTTGAGCAGCTAGGCGCGAAACTATACGGGCCACGCCAACAGGTCAGGGAGGTGCGCAATGGCCGATGACTGGACACGCGCGATGGTGGCGGACCGGCTGGACCTCGCGGCGGACGTCATGCGCAGCCTGCCGCCGGTGCGGTCGCAAGGCTATGTTAGTGCCTGGCCCGAATACGTGCATGGCTTTGCCGATCAGGTGGGCCAAGAGCCCTGGATGAGAAAACCTCTGCCATCACCGCGGATGATCACGCAGGCCGATGAGGCGATGCTCTGGCTGCGGTGGGTAGACAAGGATATCGGCCATATCCTCTGGGCGCGGGCTAACCGCAAGGCCTGGAAGGGGATCTGCTGGCAGCACGGGATCAGTCGTGCCACAGCCAGCCGACGCTTTGAGTATGGGCTTGCCGTGATTGTTTGGCGATTGAATGGCAGGGCAGTGCCGCGCAAGCGGTCGATGGAGTATGTTCTCCAGCGCACCGCTTGA
>Ga0222660_1001046_pt1 | contig 10950 bp, 11 predicted proteins | sample AntAcemetagen549_FD_179832 | JGI IMG/M metagenome (GOLD analysis project Ga0222660, IMG submission 179832) | Saline water microbial communities from Ace Lake, Antarctica - #549 | ecosystem: Environmental > Aquatic > Non-marine Saline and Alkaline > Saline | place: Antarctica: Ace Lake...
GTGCGAATTGTTCGGCGTGCAGATATCGATCGCGTCGATATCGTCGCGTTTCACCATCTCGCGCCAGTCGGTTTCGTACGAGGCATATCCCCACTTCTCAGCGAAGGCTTTGACCTTTTCTTCATCACGGCCGCAGACCGCCTGACGGACGGGCACGTGCTCGGTGTCGAAGAAGTGATCGATCTGGGAGTATGCGTTCGAATGCGTCCGGCCCATGAAGCCGTAGCCGATGAGTCCGATTCTAATTTCTTTTTTAGCCATAGGTATTTGAGTGATTCGGGTTTGTTTGGATCAGACGGCTTTATCGACATCGACCATTGCTTTGAGGATCGCGTTCCATGTGGATGGATCTTCGAGGACTGAATTGTCGAACATACACCCATCCCAGCAGATATGCTTGATGCCACGCTCGGCGGCTCCTTCAAGCCAGTAGGTCGAGCACTTCGCGATATCCATTTTGCCGTTCGGATCGTCCGCAGGGCAATGACGACCGGTCTTGTCGTGCGAGCCTGTTCCGTGCACGGAACCGTCGTTCTGCGCGACATGGAAGTCGATCGTCCAAGGCCGTAGGGCATCGGTCATGATCTTGTAAGCGGCCCAGAACTCGTCGTCGCTGTAGCCTTCTTTCAGGAGTACTGCCTCGGGAGCGTTATACCCCATCAGGTAAAGATAAGTGTGGGCGAGGTCAGCTTGGAAACCAACGACACCTGGCATTGCAGTTGCTTCGAGGGTATTCATCGCGGCTTTCCATGAGTGGAAACCACCCCAGCAGATCTCTCCCTCAGCCGCGATGCGCTCGCCGTATTGCTCAGCGATCTTACCCGCTTCGCGGAACGTCGCGGCAACCTTGGCAGTATTACCCGCGATATCCTTTGCGAAATCCTCGGTACCACCGGCCGTATCGACACGGATGATTCCGGATTTACGGACACCGTGTTCGTTGAGAATTTTTGCAACACGGCAGGTCTTCTCGACAGCGAGCACGAAGTTCTTGCGGTCCTCATCTGATCCGAAAGCCGGACCACCGACCGTGCCGGGCCAGACTGGAGCGACGATCGAACCGACCGAGAGACCTTTCGATGCGATCTTGTCCGCCATTTTCCGAATCTCGTCATCCGAGGCATCGGGGTCTGTGTGCGGATGAAAATTGAACAGATCGACACCATCATACTTGCGTCCGTCAACCTCGGCGGCAGCCGTCAGGTCGAGCATATGTTCCAGTGAAATTGGCGGATGGTCCGTATCGGGTTCTTTGCCGACCAGACCTGGCCACATTGCGTTGTGTAATTTTAGAGAACTCATGGGTGGAGAAGTTTTTGCCGTCTATGACCCCACTTGTCAAACAAGTAGGACAAATCCGAAGAAAAAGACACAGAAACGGAAATCTCAACGTGAGATCCAAGCATTCAGGACTAGCCCATAAACCTTGGACCTCGGAACCTTGATACGCTCTTCGAGCCTTGAAAATAACGCCCCATCCATCATCCGAAGCGTTTCCTCGGCGAGCATCGCCGGTAGCACGCTCGCGACTCGCAGACGCTTCTTCGCAAGCTTGTTCGAGTATTCTTGCCCCGTTGCGACCTTCTTCACGGCCCTCCCGCGCCATCTGGAAAACTCCTTCATCAAGCCCACTTTATCTTCCGTATTTGTCACCGGCAGGTAACACCTTCCCGCTTTCAGATCCTCCGGTAGATCACGGAGAATGTTCACAATTTGCAGGCCCTTGCCATACTCGATGCCAAGTTCAACTAGTTCTGCCTCCGGAGAATCCGAGAAACCTTTCCCCAGCGTCTGGAATCCAAGCTTTGTCCAGAAACTCCCGACGCAACCCGCAACCCGCCACGTGTAATCATCCAACGCCGCCTCATCAGAAAGACAAACGACGTTTTCATCGTCCGCTTCGCCGAAACGTTCCAGATCCAGCTTCTGCCCTCCGATGATCGTTTCCAGAACCTCGCGGACCAATACCTGTTCCCCACCCGATAGCGTTTCCAGCGCAGAAATCACCTCCCCACTCCTCAACAGCAAAATCCGCTCCGCTTCATCGCAGACACCCTCTGCCAATTCCCACGGAAGCTTCCCCACATCTCCCCTCACCTGCCGGGAAAAATCATCCAGAAAATTGATACGGTCCTGAGCCGGGACAGACACAGAGTCAGCTATCGTATCGCTTGCGCGCGCCAGTAGATAGGCAATCCCTGCTGGCCTACGCATCGGGCCGGGAAGAAACCGGAGACTCAGATAAAATGAACGCGATACCGCTTTCAGGACATCCGTTTCCAGTTCAACGCCCATCACTCACTCGTCCATCGAAAGTATCCGACCACAGTTCTCACATTGCGTGATTTCCTTCTCTTGATGAACCGCGATCTCGGTCGAGGCGATAACTTTCATGTGGCAGCCAGTGCATTGACCGGCGCGCAAGGTCGCGATGGCCATCCCGTCTTTCGATTTCATCAATTTATCATAGAGTGGCAAAAGATCCTCGGAGACATCGGCGAGCAGTTTCTCGCGCTCCGCTTCAGTCTCTTTCAACTGTTCCTCCATGTTGGCGTGACGTTCCTTGATGGAAGCCAGATCCGCCTCAACTACCTTCTGACTCTTAGCCAAACACTCCTGCCCTTCCTTTTCCTTTTGACGGAAAGTATCGACCTCTTCCATCGCTTCGAGCTCTTTTGTCTCAAATGCGTCGACGTCTTTTTTATATCGGACGATCTCGTTGCCGAGCGCGTTGTATTCGTCGTTCTTCTTCGTTTCGAATTGCTGGGTTTGCAGGCGCTTGATCGTTGTTCGGCGCGTTTCCGCATCCATCTCGATCTGCTTCACCTTTAGCTCGGCAACTTTCAGTTCGTCGTGGGCTTTCTTCAAAACCTCCGTATCACCCGCCAGTTTCGCCTTCGCCCGCGCCTCTTCCTGCGGATGTCTCGCCAGCTCCTTCCGGAGTTTCATCAGGCGCTGGTCCCTATCCTGCAAAATCAATAAACTCCGGATCTCATCCAACATGCCGAATGTTTATCTCCCGCCCGCCCGCTCCGCAAGCCCTGCTTGCTTCTCATTTCTTATTCGCCGTATCGCATCCGCCGCATAGAGAGCGATCGCCAACCAGATCAGCCCGAAGGACATCAGCCGCACCGATGTCATCGGCTCGCCATACATTTTCCAACCGATGAAAAACTGCATGGTCGGCCCGATGAACTGCAGCATCCCCAGAGTGCTCAGGCGGATATTCCGGCTCGCAAAACCAAATAACAACAATGGAATCGCAGTCACCACCCCGGTGCCGATCAGTAGCGCGGCGCTCACCCAATCCCCCCCGAACGCCTCCGGCACACTCGCATGCTGCCAAAGCAACCATCCCAATGCCACAGGCACCAGGATACTGGACTCAACCGTGAGCCCGCTCAGCGCACCAAGTGGCGAGCGTTTCCTCACCACCCCGTAGAGGGAAAAACTCAACCCCAACGAGATCGCCACCCACGGAAAATGGCCGACTCCCGGGATCTGCACCATCACTCCCGCGAATGCCGTCACAATCGCCACCATCTGCAAACGGTTCTGTCTTTCCCCGAACCAGATCGCCCCGAACAGCATATTGAGGAACGGATTGATGTAATACCCCAGTGCCCCTTCGATCATACGATCATTCACCGTCGCCCAAACATACAGCACCCAGTTCGCACCGATCAGAATTCCTGAAACCAAATGCCACGCAAGAATCTTCGGATCATGGCTAATCTTCGTTTTCCGCAGCCACAGCAGCGGCCAAAGCATCAGGCAGGTCCATATCGTACGCTGCGCGACGATGCTCGCCGGATTGAAGGACTCCAGATGCTTCCAATAGATCGGCAAGATTCCCCACAGCCCGAAAGCCAGCACTCCCGCCATAGTTCCCCGCGCGTTCCCCGTCACAAGCATTTCCTAAATCACTCAGCACTTCCAAGCAACTCCCGCCCGATCTTTTCTTACTTGGAGTTTAAAGTTTAAAATTTAAAGTTTCCAGCGTGTCCGAACCCCGCCTCAGCATCCCACGTTACGCCATGGCGCTCGCCCACGTCGCCAGCCTCCGCTCCGAGGACCCATTCCGGAAAGTCGGCGCCGCCGCCCTGGACCACGACAATCGAGTGATCGCCACCGCCTACAACGGCCTCGCCCCCGGCTTCGATGCTCCCGCCGATTTCTGGAACGACCGCGACGCCCGGCAGAAGTTCATGCTACATGCCGAGATCAATCTCTGCTCACTATTCAAACGCGGCGAAGTCAAGATCGTCGCCACCACCACCATGCCCTGCACCGCCTGCATGCAGACCCTCTGCGCCTACGGAATTAAGGAGATATATTTCGAGGAAATTTATAAAGCCTCCGACGCACCCGAGATCGCCAAGCTCTACGGCATCCACCTCGAGCGGGTGAACGATTTTCCGAGATCTTGAAGCATCTGAGGGGACCGCACGCGCCACCGCGTGCTGATTCCGGCGCCCTCGCCGGAATCGTGGCTCGAACAACCAATTCCTGTCGACTACCAGAAAGAGCCGGAGCCACATATTCTTTCCAGCCGCCGGGCAGCGAGAGCGCAGCCCGGTGCACGCGGTGGCGCGTGCGCTCCCCGTCCGGCTTCGCCGCTGCATTCACGGCCCGCATCGTCCGGATGGGAAATGGTTCCTCGCATTTTCCCGCAGTATCCTGAGGGCAACGGCCAGGGACTCACCGAGGACGAAGCCGTGGAATCCCTCAGGGGTGCCATCATCCTTCTCATTGAGGATCGCCGTGAGGACGCACGCGCCAACCTCCAAACCGGGGAGAAACTGATACCGCTCGCCCTCGCATGAAGCGCAGGGGTGCAACTGAAAGTGGTGGGCAGGGATGGACCTCCGGGCCGTCCGGGAAAGGTGGCGGCACGATGTGCCTGATGGTCGAAAGCTCTCGCCCCCAATGTCGGATCATTTCGAGCGGAAGGGGTGGTTCGTGGGTTTGATGCCGAGGAGAGCTGATAGATCCGGACCGCTCGGAGAGACGGTCCCTGCCTTGCGCGGGTATGGACACATGGCGTGGGTTGTAGTTTTTTGGGAATCGCCACCGCCTTTCTCCACGCGAGATGGGCGCCGTAGATGAGTACATGCAGTCCTTCAGGGAGCTTAAGCAAATCTCCTTCATCCCAGAGGAAACCCAGTTGCTTCACACCTTAAGCCTCCGTTAACCGGACAACCAAGGTGTACCTTGGCCTAGTTTTGTCTCTTCCTTCCGCAATTCCTCTCCATTGAAAGTTGAGAGTTGGAGGTTGAAAGTTCACCCGACTCCCGTTACAGCCTGCGCATGGCAAAGAAACCAGTAGTGCTCATCATCCGCGATGGTTGGGGAACCAACCCAGGCGGGAAGGAAACCGCGGAAAAGGACGGCAACGCCGTAATCCTCGCAAATACACCTTTCGCCGACGAAACCCTGACCCGCTACCCACACAGCTTCCTCTCCGCCTCCGGCATGGATGTCGGCCTGCCGGACGGGCAAATGGGCAACTCCGAAGTCGGACACCTCAATCTCGGCGCGGGCCGCATCGTTTATCAGGATTTCACGCGAATCAACAAAGCCATCGAAGACGGCTCCATCGCCAAAAACGAAGTCTTCAAAAAAGCCCTTGAGAAAGCCAAGTCCGGTCGCCTCCACTTCGTCGGCCTCGTCTCGGACGGCGGCGTGCATTCCCATCAGGACCAACTCATCGCCATGACCAAAATGGCCGCCGACGCCGGCGTGAAAGATATCTTCATCCACGCGATCACCGACGGACGCGATACCTCCCCCACAGGCGGTGCCGGTTATCTCTCCAAAGTCGAAGACGAGACCGCCAAATCCGGCGCGAAGATCGCCACGGTCGTCGGCCGCTACTTCGCCATGGATCGCGACAAACGCTGGGACCGCGTCAAACTCGCATGGGACGCCATCGTCCACGGAATCGGCGCAAAAAAAGACATACTTGCTTCAGAAGCAGTCGCCGAGGTGTATGCAGACGAAAGCAAAACCGATGAGTTCATGCCCGCCATGGTCTTCACCGAGCCCGATACCCAACGCGTCCGCGACGGCGACGTCGTACTCTTCTTCAACTTCCGCGCCGACCGCGCCCGCGAGCTCTCCCAGGCTTTCTTACTAAGAGACTTCGATGGCTTCGACCGCGGCCAGGTGCCTGACGTCCACTACGTCACCCTAACCGTCTACGACGAAACCTACCCATGCGAGGCGATCTTCACCCCGCAGACACTTGAAATGACCCTAGGCGAAACCGTCGCCAACGCTGGTTTCAAGCAAATGCGCATCGCCGAAACCGAAAAATACCCCCACGTCACCTATTTCTTCAACGGCGGAGTCGAGCAGGAAAACAAAGGCGAAAAACGCTTCATCATCCCCTCCCCGAAAGACGTACCCACCTACGACTTCAAACCGGAGATGTCCGCCGCTGAAGTCACCCAGACGGTGCTCGATAACCTCAAAGAATTCGACCTGGTCATCCTCAACTTCGCCAACCCCGACATGGTCGGCCACACCGGCGTCGTCGAAGCCGCCAAAAAAGCGGTCGAAACCATCGACGCCTCGGTCCAATCCATCGTCGAGCAAACCCTCCGCCTCGGTGGCAAACTCCTCATCACCGCCGACCACGGCAACTGCGAATACATGCGCAACCCCGACGGCTCCCCCAACACCGCCCACACCACCAACCTCGTCGAGATCATCTATGTCGCCGACGACGCCTCTTCCAAACACATGCGCGACGGTATCCTGGCCGACGTCGCCCCCACACTCCTGGAAATGCTCGACCTGAAACAACCCGAGCAAATGACCGGTACCTCTCTACTCAAATAACCAAGGAGAGGCGGACGCAGATCTGCCCGGCAAGCCCCCACCCAACCACTCCTTGGGTTCACTTCGTCCAAACCCCCGCCAATTTGCATTGCGCGGTGGTGGGTGGTGGGATGGGATTGGTGGTGGTTGATCCTGAGCCATGGGCGGGGACTTTGTCGTCAACGGCGGTGGTCCAGTCGCTCAGGTCGGTGCTGCTGCGGATCTCAAAGGCGGTGCCCGGCTGAGGTGGCCAGGTGAGATGGGGCGATCCGTCCGGCTGCCGGTTACCATTGAGAAAGAAGTTGCTGTTGGGATCGAGCGGATCGGGGCCGATCCGTAGCTCATTTCCATCGCGGGTGTTGTAGCCGTCTGAGTTGTCGTTGTCGGGGTGGGTTTCCCCTGCATCGACCAGGCCGTTCAGGTTAGTATCCTCGTCGCGATCGTCGATGCGGTCATTGTTGGGGATCGAGACGGCATTTCCAGCCGGAGGGAACTGATGGTCGGCAGCATGGGCTCACACGATCATTGAGGATGACAAAATGACAGTCACGATAGATTTTTTCATTTTGTGTTTTTGGTCGGTGTTTTCAGATGTGGGAAGACTTGTGCCGGGCGGCGAATGCTATGTAGGAGAGATTTGACAAGCCTTCAAAAGCCTTGGCATATCAAAGCCCATGTCCACTCGAAATCCGACCCAAGTCCGATGGCCATTCCGAAAACTCTGGAATCATCCGCATCTCGGGACACTGACCAACGACCTAGAGATCGAATCCAAAAATGTCTGCGCGGGCTGGGGATACAGGCCAAGCGGAAAATCAGCTCAGGAGCGTGCTCTGAAATCCAATGGACAAATGCTTTTGCTCGAAGACGCATTTGTCCGCTCAATGAAACCCGGAATCGGGCAAGTCTATGGGTTGGTTTCCGATTCCCGCGGTATTTACTACGATGCCAGTGGTCAAAGTGATCTCATTGAGTCCCTAAACACTGACAAATTGTCCGGTTGGATGCGAAATACTCCCGGCCACAAGTCAGTCGAAATACTTGCCCAGATTTCTCGCTTCAAGGATTCCAAGGTCTCGAAATACAATTGGTATCCAGGAGATTTTGTTTCCAGACGCCCCTCGGAAATAGGAATCATGGTTGTCGACCAAACAAAAGGCGATACATCGCTTGGCTATGGCGGAGTCAATGAATCCGATTTTGATCGCATGGTCAAAAACGCACTCGACGAACACCCTGATAAACCAATCTATCTTCGATCACATCCCGACCACGCTTATCGCGGCAAGCATTCTTGCTTCTCGCCATGGATTTTCGAAGAGGAACGGGTGAAAATTCTACCCTCCGATATATCGCCTGCCGAATGCTTTGAATTCTGCGACGAAGTCTATACCGCGACCTCACTCATGGGTATGGAGGCACTGCTGCATGGTAGAAAAGTTAAGACATACGGCTGGAATTTTTATGCAGGATGGGGACTTACTGAAGACCGTTGTAAGAATCCGCACCAGCACAGAGACCGGAAAATCAGCCTCGAGAGGCTCTTTGAGGCAGCATACCTTCAATATTCTCATTACTTCGACCCTGATACGGGGGCTGCTTGCGGTCTGGACCGCATCGTGGATCACGTGAGCCTCCAGCGAGAAATTGCTGCGCAAAATTCTGGAACCAGGGTCTCCGTTTCATGGGTTCCTTGGAACCGGACTTTGGCAGATAGCTTTTTCAGTTCTCCCGGTTGTAATCTGATACACACCGACAATATTACCGAGCTTGAGAGCGAACTTTCTGAAAATTCCGACGCAAAACTCCTCCTCTGGGGTTTGCAACCCACCCCACCCTCCAACAAATATCCCGTTGTCCGAATTGAAGACGGCTTCCTTAGATCAAGCGGGCTTGGAGCAACTTTTCATCGTCCCCTCTCGTGGGTATTCGACGATGAAGGTATTTATTTTGACCCTACGAATCCCAGTCGACTTGAGAGCATACTCCAAAATGGAGATTTTTCTGAAACTGATCTGAACCACACCAATGAAATTTCCGATTTTCTTAAAAAGAATCGTCTGTCTAAATACAATTTAGCGCAATCCAAAGTCACTTGGAGTAAATCTCAGGCGAGCGGCAGAAAAATAATCCTAATTCCCGGCCAAGTGGAACTGGATGCCTCCATTAAGGCTGGTAGCCCAGAAATCAAAACAAACGGTGAACTGCTCCGGCGTGTTCGAAAAGAACAACCTGATGCCTATCTGATATTCAAATGCCATCCAGACCTCGTTGCCGGTGCACGCCATGGCAAACTTTTACCCGATGGAGCCGAAGAAGTCTCCGACCTTGTAGTCACCAGCGGGAATATTATCGAATGGTTGGAACTTTGCGACGAAGTTTACACCATGACTTCGACAGTGGGCTTTGAAGCTATATTGCGCGGTATTCCCGTCAGAACCTATGGCATGCCTTTCTACGCTGGATGGGGCCTCAGTCGAGATCTCCTGACATGCCCCCGCAGAACCCGTCAACTTACGGTAGCCGAACTGGTTTGTGGTGCTCTCATCCGCTACCCCCGATACTTGAACCCGATCAACAACGAATTCACAACCGCGCTCCAGATTGCCAAACTTCTCGCACCCGGAAAGAACGTTGGACAGCGCAGAGCATGGTATTTGCGAATTGTTTCGATTTTGAAGGGACTATGGGTAAAAATGAATCGCAGGTAGTTAACCATTGAATCCTTCCCACACAGACTCTCCTCTCAAAATCGAAGTCGTCACGGACACGTATTTGCCAGATATCAATGGCGTTGCAATTTCTCTGGGCAGCCTTGTGGGTGGCCTTCGGAAGCTCGGTCACGAGGTAACAATTCTCCGGTCAGGCAAGGCTGTGGGTCCGGGAGAATCAGCAATATTTTCGTGGCCACTTCCTGGTTACTGGGAAGTCAATGTAGGGGCACCATTTTTTGGCCAGATCAAACGAAGGTGGCAAACAGCCCCCCCGGATATCGTATATATCGCTATCGAAACACCGCTGGGATTTTCAGCTATGACTGCTGCCCGCAAGTTGGGCATCCCGCTGGTGGGGGGATTTCACACGAATTTTAAAGAATATCTGGTTGATTATGGTCTGGGACTGATCGCAAAGCCTGTCGGACTCTACCAAAAATGGTTTCATAGCAAGTTACTCAAGACCTTGGTTCCATCGCCTGGGATGCATAAAAAACTCGACTCCGAGGGATTTTCAAATATCGAAATCCTGGGTCGAGGTGTCGATACCGACCTGTATTCTCCAGAGAAAAGGAGTGCTTCGCTAAGAGCCAAATGGGGAGTCAACGACGACACACCAATAGCGTTGGTGGTAGGCAGAGTCTCGGGTGAAAAAAATATCGAACTGGCTATCAAGTCCTTCAAAAGCATGCGCAAAATCTGCCCGGAAATGGTAGCGATCGTTGTGGGTGACGGCCCGGTTTGTAAAAAGCTCGCGAAAGCCAATCCTGAAGTCCGCTTCCCCGGCTACCTCACCGGAGAAACACTCGCCGAATGCTACGCATCATGTGACATGTTATTTTTTCCCAGTGAAACCGAGACTTTCGGAAATGTCACACTTGAAGCGATGGCTTCGGGATTAGCCATACTCGCATACGACTATGCAGCAGCAGGTTGGCACGGCACCAACGGGGTGAATTGCCTGAAAGTGCCCAAAGGTGATGAAGACGCGTTCATTTCAGCAGCAGAATCGATGTTGGATACCAATTTGAGGAAACGCATCGGTTCCCAAGCGAGAGTTACAGCTGAAAAGCTGGGATGGAAGGCAGTTGTAGCTGATTTCGAGGCTATCCTGAAGCATGCGGTCGCTTCATCATCCTGAGCTTAAAACACAATTAGAGTCCCTACACTACGGATAGAAATTTTTCAAGGTAGTCGGTTCTGCTTGCGGCACGAAGTTCGCGCTTGGGCAGGCTTTTGGGTTTCTTCCCCTCGAAGGGCATTCAGCACACATTCCGCACCTTATCCGCACCGTTCTCCGTCTAATTCGCGGTTTGGATTTTGTTAGGGGCGACGCTGGGTTTCGCTTCTTTTGGGTGGGATGGTGTAGATGGTTTCATCAAATCCCAGTGCTTTCAAATACTCCATACCT
>Ga0222660_1001050_pt1 | contig 10917 bp, 10 predicted proteins | sample AntAcemetagen549_FD_179832 | JGI IMG/M metagenome (GOLD analysis project Ga0222660, IMG submission 179832) | Saline water microbial communities from Ace Lake, Antarctica - #549 | ecosystem: Environmental > Aquatic > Non-marine Saline and Alkaline > Saline | place: Antarctica: Ace Lake...
CCCTATGTGCCAGGCTATCTGTCGCCTCTTTTTGATTCCCCAAAATACTAACAGGGCGCAAAGAGAGATTGAATTATGTCGCGATATTCTATTGAGTTTAAAGAGTCGGTTGTCAAAAAGATGATGCCACCCAATGCCACTTCCGTTCGTGCCGTTTGCGAGGAAACAGGCGTCAGTGCTGTTACTCTGTACAAATGGAGAACAGAGTTCAGAAACAAGGGGTTTGCCGTGCCAGGTGATCAAAGTCGTCCTGATAGCTGGGCAGCTCAGGATAAGTTAGCCGTCGTCACCGAGACGGCAGCATTGAATGCGTTAGAGCTGTCAAAGTACTGCCGTGAAAAAGGTTTGTATCCGGAGCAGGTTGTCAGTTGGCGTGACGCTGCACTGAAGGGCTACGCGCTGGATGAGCAAATGCAGCAGCAACAAACGAGCACCCGCAAAGAAGATCGGCGCAAGATTAAGACACTTGAAGCGGAACTCAGGCGTAAGGATAAAGCCCTGGCTGAAACAGCGGCTTTGCTGGTGTTGTCAAAAAAGTCACGGGCCATCTGGGGGGATCCCGAGGACGATTAATTTCGTTGTCGGACCGACAGATGGCAAGACAGTTGATTGAAGAAGCTGTTCACCATGGTGCAACTAAAACCCGTGCCTGTGAAGTGATAGGCGTATCCGTTCGAAGCTTACAACGTTGGTCTCATCAAATGGCTGATGGGCGACAAGATCGCGAACAAAACCCGCAGAATCGGCTCAGTGCTGAAGAGCGCCGCGCTGTGCTTGAATGCTGCCATCAGCCTGCCCACCAGAGTCTGTCGCCGAAACAGATCGTGCCAAGGCTAGCGGATGAAGGTGAATACCTGGCGTCTGAGTCGACCTTCTACCGCATCTTAAAAGAGGCGCAACAGCTGCATCGACGAGGCCGTGAGGCGCAGGCAGTCAAGCGCGAGAAGCCAGCTGAATACATGGCCACGGGGCCGGGCGAAGTACTGTCATGGGATATCACTTACTTGCGCTCACCGATTAGAGGCTCGTTTTTTTACCTGTATTTGTTCATGGATTTGTATAGCCGAAGGATTGTTGGTTGGGAAATCCTGGAACAAGAATCTTCTGAGTCGGCGGCAGCCTTGCTACAAAAGATCTCGCTAAAAGAGCGGTTAAAACCAGGCCAGACGGTATTACACTCTGATAACGGTAGCCCTATGAAAGGTGCAACCATGTTGGCCACCTTGCAACGTCTGGGTGTGGTGGCATCCTTCAGTCGCCCTGCTGTCAGCAATGACAATGCCTACTCTGAGGCTTTGTTCAAGACGATGAAGTATGTGCCGTCTTATCCGAGTCAGCCCTTTGGTTCGCTAGACGAAGCACGGCAATGGGTGAATAAGTTTGTCCTCTGGTACAACCAGGAACATCGTCACAGTGAGATCCAATACGTGACGCCTGATCAGCGACATCGCGGCGAAGACGGTAAGATCCTAGCGAAACGAAAGCAGGTGTATGAAGCTGCCAGGGCACGGAATCCACTTCGCTGGTCAGGCGACACGAGAAACTGGCAACCGGTCAAAAGCGTCACACTAAACCCTAACAATCACAGCGATGAGGAGGTGAAACAGGCAGCATAAAATTACACCAAGAGGCGACACTTAGCTTGAAACCTACCGCTTGATCGCATTAATTATTAACCCGGCCTAATTGTTGATCGAAACACTCAAATTTGGTGGTTGTTCAAATTCATACCCATACGTAAAAAAAACCGAATAGCGATAAAAAATAATTAGTGCCGAATTTAGTCCTCAAGCCTATAACATTGGAATTCACCAGTTGGGTTAGAGCCTTTACGAACTTCCATGGTGCCCTCATTCAGATCCATAACAATCGTCGAGACCGTACCCACCTTAATACCACCGAAGTTCACGTAGCTGGCGCATATTTTATTTTCGGTATCAGATGTATCACTTAGGATTCTTTTCAAATCTGCCGTAGAGGAATTTATTGAGCGTGCCATTAAGTAATTCGCCTTATCGAGGCGAGCTCTGGAATTGTCCCCAAGCAGGCCGGGATCAATATCGAGTAAAAGACTATGATTGGTGTGGGCAAAACCGACATCATCAATCTCCGTTAAGGCGTATTTTTCAACAGCATACTCAATATCAAAGCCGCGAGTCGCCGTGCTCCCTACTAAGACATTGCCACTTTTACTGCCTTGATTGTTCGCTGCAAATAATGCGAGAGTTTTCGCTTCGGTTAATGATCTAGCTTCGAGCATCTTTCTAAGAACTATGTGGATAGGTAAACCTCTTAGTAATCCGGAACTACTAAGAAAATTCAGACAAACCCCTATACCGGCCGATGAGAGGCCGATTTTACCAACGATACCAGGCTCGGTGAGCGTAAGTAGTTTGTGACCGTTCTCCTGTTCGACGTTCAAAATCACGTAGAGGTCTTCAAACAAATCCAGCCAATCCCAAGTCTGCCCAATAATGCCCGTCTCGGGAAAATATACGGATGTGCATTCCGGCACCTCTATGGACATGAGCTCACTACGTGCATTCAGCGCGTAAATCCATTCCTGAGATTGCCCAGAGCCGACAGCGATAGCTTCGATTTCCTCTCCTAATTTTGGAGCGTACTGACGAATAAGTTTTTTGTAAGCCAAAGCCGCCTTAGCCAGCGCTGGTTCACTTAAACTAAAAATATCCCTATATATCCCTATACTTATCGCAATTTTGTCTGCTAGCGCTTCGCCATGTGAATAGCCTATCTCCCTGGGTGTTCCTCTAAGCTTGAGTAATGTCGTCATGTTATCTCGCTCACTAAGCCAATAGAGGATTTTCCGATTAGCCAAAACTATATTAAGTAATTACTTTATTAAAGTCAATTATCACTGCCACCTAATGCAAAACGAAGTCAGCAAGAAATATCAATCACTTTTCTGGCTGCTAACAACACTACGTCGAGGAATACCGAGCAAAGAAAAAACATATAACAGCTCACAAAAAATACGATACCAAACAATTATCTTTGGAAGACCAAGAAGCTTCAGCGGTCAAGATAGCCCATGGTGTTACCAACAGAACGCAATCAGCGATGGTCAAAGCTTTTTTCGCTGATCAACTGAGTGATGGTCGCCCGTTTAGAATATTAAATTTGATCGATGATTTTCTAGATAAGTCATTGACCAGCTTGTGAGCTTTTCAATATCAGGTCGCCAGGTTGTTCGATTCCTGAATCAAGTAATTAGACTGAGAGGCAAGCCCACCCAGAATGCTTTCGTAGAGAGCTTGAACGGCAAGTTTAGCAAGGAGTGTTTGAACCAACATTGGTTCAGATCCTTAGAAGATGCTAGATCAGAAGTAGGTGCATGGCGACATCAGTACAACCATGATCGTCCTCACAGTTCACTGAATTACTTACCGCCTGTTGTGTTCGCAGAACAGGCGGCATAGGTTATGGAATCTCATCGAGGGCCTGGTACTAAGATGGCGGAAGGTCACTATTTTTTCAATTGGTGCTTGTGTGATCTAAAGCGGATGAAATGGCTGCCTAGAGATTAAACACTCGAAAATCACATATAGAAAATCACAGAAAACCCAATACAGGACTGTAACTAAAAATTCTTACTGACCAGAGAGACAAAAATTTAGCTCGATAGTCGACTTCAATTTACAGCATTAGCTCATTCAGCTATTTCTCATTAAATAGCGAAAATAAAGTTGTGCCCACCCCCTGCAAGCTATGTTGCCAAAGGAGCGTAATTCGAGGCGATGTACCTGAAATTATCAGATTTTCCATCTTCACTTTTCTCATCAGATAGGTACCAAGAAACAGACCGGAAAAACGAACTTGTATGATGCGGTTGGCATCAATTGCGAGCAATAATATCTAGAATGTAATGAGCCTGCTCTAGCGATACAAAATGATTTGTATTTTGTGTCTTAACCACCTGAAGCCCGCTGTTCAGCTTCGCTCCCTCAAGGGCACTAGCCTCAATGGCCATATTGTCCAACACGTCATCACGCTCACCCTGAACAATAAAAACAAACTGAAATTTTTCATAAAGACTATACGTCTGGCACTCTTGCCAGTTCGTAATATTATTGATGTTAGCGACATAGACCCAGTAATGTTTTGGTGATTTGAAATTTGTCATCATCACTTGTATTTTCAAACTATTGGTCGGTTTCATTATCGAAGATCTACTTAAACTCTTTTCAGATGAAAATCTGTATAACCAAAATACCAGCGGTATAAAATAGGATGCTATAGCCCTGGCCGCCGAGTTATCACTGGTACCAAGTGTTTTTCCTTTGGGAACAACTGGCGTCTCCAGAATCGCGGTAATGGTTTTACCTTTACTGCGTGTAATGCTTGGATATTGACGGCCGGCATCCAAAATCACTGCCGCGCCTCTAGAGTGTCCGTGCAAAAATATATCGGAATGAGTCGCAAAGTCCTGAATTATCCTTGCCAAATAGAACCCGTCATGTTCTATCGTGGCTTGCTCATAAGGATTCGCATCCCAACTCAGCATCGTGCAACCGCTTACATCGAACGGACAATGATAGAGACAATTATTGACGAGAATTAGCTCGCAGTCCTGCTCCTTATAGAGTTCGACAAAATAGCTCATAGTCTCGGTAAAGCCCGGAAAGCAGACCACTGTCTTTGAAGTACTTTCTCCGCCATGACGTATCGCGAAGACAGTCTCACCTACACAAAAGATGTCCGCTTTAAAATTGATTGGATTGGGCGCTGGAAGCAATATTCTTGAGATTCTTAGGAGCCACAGATGAAACACAATAATGATAAAGAAAATGGTTACTATAGTTGTCACGGTTTACATCAACTCCCAATCTTGTATGAGTGACCATCATCCGACAACTGATAAGAAGTAGCTTTCTAAAAGCTGCGGGTGCTCACCGACGTCCTAAACAAAGTGTACAGCAAAGGGCTTTATTAAGTATGTACTTGATTACATTCCAGAACCACTCAATGCCCTGTTACGCTTTTAGACGATTAACTGCGCACGACAACGCGTAGAAGGAGAGCCTAAAGACTTCCGTAAAAGTGTATCTTCTACACAACTGTCTACTCACTGTTATAGATCTAGACCGACACTTTTATCGATTAACAGCTTGGTCAAATACAAAAAACTTAAGGTGGTGTGAGTTCAGCCGGTAGATGCAACGGAAGCGGTATCCTTGCCGCCAACCTTCACGAGTATAGTGTAGCGAGATTGACGCTCGACCAGTGTCGCTAGATGCGTGTTGCTGGAACCTGCAAAGAGATCCCCTTCACAGTGGCCAGGGACAGCTCTGTCTTCTACCTCTGGTAGACGTTCACTAATTGAGACCAGGTCTCTTATGCTGCCTCGTACCAGACCCTTTACCTTTCGGTGCTTTGATTATCGAAACAATCTGCGTGAACGCAAATGCTGTAAAATTTCCCGTTTTAGAACGCCACGAGCCTGTATGTAAAGGCTGCGATAAATTGATTCGTGTGTGATCTGCATAGGCCCATTATCGGAATACTGAGTCTTCAGCCAACCTGCGATTTGTTCGGACGCCCACTCGATTGACAGTTTCTGAGCAACAATCTTTCTCAAACGTTCATTCTGCGCTAAGTGACATAGCTTGGACCGTCTAGCCAGATCCCAAGTTCTAGCATCCGCTTCTGTCGTTCGATAACGGGCAATGCCACCACGACGGTTAATCTCGCGACAAATGGTAGATGCAGACCGGTCTAACTGATTGGTGATGTTGCGCATCGTAAAACCTACTGTAATCCCTCCTTGAAGCCTTAATATGCCAAAGATTGAATCTGGGTCCTTGTTGATGGCTCTTCCAATGCTGCTTAGAGATTTTCCGGATCTCTAACTCTGGGTTATCAGGTTTTCATCGACGCCAATATTCAGTATTAGATTGCTTTTTCGAGTACTACAGCCGAACAAGACCACACAGACACAACCAAAGAATAAGCCCGAATAGAGCTCACAGGCACTATACAGTTAGCCACTAAACCGCAGCCAATTTTACTTGACCACGACAAAGTCAACTCAATCTCGGCGGGCAATGTCGCCATTACTACCTAAAGGTGCACTGGCCAGGGTTACTCAGACAGACATAAATGCCAGGACCATAGCCATACTTTTTCAACATCAGATAACCAACTTGCAGGAGAAAAAAACGAAACATAGAGCAATACAGTATTACTCAAGTTATTACTTGATATATAATTTTGAAAGGAATAAAATCGTATGCTTGAGTTTTGGTCAATCTGACGCAATAAGGGCGCGAAGGGTCCGGTTATATGACGCTCAGATTATTAACAATTTAGGAAGATATAGCATGAAAATACTGGCGCTCGGTGGATGCGGTGCAATGGGGAAGGTAGCAGTAGAAACCGCTCTGGATTTAGATCCAACTATAGAAATTATTATAGCTGACCTCGATGGAGAGGCCGCTAAGGATTTCTCAAATTCGTTCTCGGACAATGTCACAGCTGTCCAGGCGAATGCACTGGATTCCGCTCAACTCGATGATCTAATGCGACCGTGCGATATTGTCGTTTCTACAATTGGACCATTCTATATGTTTGGCAGCGCAGTGCTTGAAGCCGCTATTAGAACCAAAACACATTACATAGACATCTGTGATGACCCCGAACCGACACAGGCAATGCTATCGTTCAACGAAAAGGCTAAGCAGGCCGGAATAACGGCCATTATTGGCGCGGGCTCAAGCCCAGGTACTTCAAATTTGCTTGCCGCAACAGCCTTAGCTCTATTTGAAAGCCCAAAAGAGGCTTATACCTTTTGGGGCACAGGAGGACCTCTAGACGCATCAGACGACGATGACATGGATCTGTCCGACGAACGCGGAAACCCCACTGCTGCTACAGTTCACTGGATGGAACAGCTCACTGGGTCCGTCGATGTTCTTGAAAATGGCGAGCTCACTTCAAAAGCACCTCTCAGCGCAGTAACCATGGACTTCCCTGGCATCGGCAGTGACACATCCTATGTTTGTGGACATCCTGAACCGATGACTTTACATCGATATTACCCATCGCTTCAAACCAGCTACAACTTGATGAATATGCCAGGCTACATTATCTATGCACTAAAAAAAGCCACGAAAAATGTCCGCGGCGGTGCTCAGGTTGATGTTAAGGCTGCAAGCCAGAAATTGGGTAATATATTGTCTGAAAAATCTATGGGCGTGATCGATACAGCGAAATATATTGGTCACATGCTCAAAGACAAAAATAGAACTTTTTTCCCCGACCTTGCCGCTCTCGTAATCGGAGATGACTCCGATGGAAACCGTATGTCCGTCGGCGTACATCTTGAAGGTAAAATGAAGGTAGACGATATGGCCCACTCAACATGCGTTCCTACGGCCATTATTTTAAATATGATGACCAGTGGTGCAATCGTCAAACATGGTGTTTTCGCCCCCGAAGCGTGCGTCGATCCAGACCTGTACTTCAAACAACTTGGGCCATACATGACAATCAACGAAGGGTTCGATGAAAAGACAATACTAAGGATTACAAAACACCACGGCTAAAATTGCCGCCAGATTGAGCTCGTACTCCTAATCTGGTGCCAATAAATTTTCGCGCCGGTTTAAAATTACAAGGTGTACTAGATAACTCATATAGCTTCCAATGCGTTATGTTTCGTGGTCGCAGTACTGACCCTATTTGACAGCGTACACCTTCCAGCATCTGAGATTCTTGACGCGCTGCTAAGAGGAAATCTCCTGGTCAACAATAGCTACGCAGCTTTCCGAAGGCCGCCCGCTAGCTTATATCCTATGTGCGGCTCCTCAGATTCACGCCTATTCTGCTCATGATTCAGCCTAGGAGAAAACTAAGCTATAGAGGTAGTAAGATTTTGTAGTTGAAAAATCTCACTATCCTTATGTGCCAAACTATATGCCACGCAGAGGCACGCTGATTGAGTCTCCATGTATCTGACCACCCAGCTCTTATGCTAAACTGCAACGCAGGTAAACAACCCTTACAATTAAAATAAAATCTATGAGAAATATCAATTTGGAACTGGAGAACTTCTCGTATTACGAACCTACGCAAGCGAGAGCAAAGCTTACGTTTAAACGTATCTTGAAGACCTCCATGCAGATTATCGAGAAAGAAGGCATTGATGCGCTAAACACCAATCGAGTTGCGGACGATTGCAATATCAATATCTCAACGCTCTATCACTATTTTTCAAACAAAGATACGATCGTATATGCGCTGCATAAAACATGGTTTGACAGTGTCGCAGCAGTTGCTGAAAAGCACCGTGCGGGCTTCAAGGCTGGACTTAGTCGCAAGAAATTTTATCGCGATCTGATCGTTGATATACTGAATGTCGATGGGTTCAATCCCAAGGCTGCGGTAGCACTCGAGCAAGCGACGAAGGTTCGAACCGAGCTCGCTGAATATGATCGATTAATCACTGAAGCCAGTATTTCTGGTTACGTTGAAGACCTCCAAATGTTCGGAGCAACAGACAGATCTGATTTTCTGATTCTGCCTGCGGCACATATTTTAACAACAGTTTGGGGCGCAATCAGTATAGCCTCAAGTTACCCTAAGGATGAATACCTTCAAGTTGCTGAGTACTCGGCTGAAATGATTGCTGCGGTAATAAAGCGTGCTGTCTAAATTGTGCTCCTTGCGAGCCGCAATAAGATAATCAGAACTTGTTTGAAGTAAGAAATGTATTAACGAAAGGCACCGTTTTACATTCTGACAGCAGCCAGTCAATGCGAAGCTTTACTAGGCAGACCAAAATGCACGATTTAGGCGTCGCCATGGCGATCATCCATGATCTCCATCAGACCATGTCGATGTGCAGCTTCAAGTGATTCCAAACCCCAGTCATCAATTAGCAGGACTTACGTTTTCGCCAACTGCTTCAGCAGTTTTTGATAGCTGCCGTCCGCCTTGGCCTGGGTCATCTGTAACAATCGCGACAAGCGATAGTAGCGCGCACTGTAGCAGCGCAAACAGGCGTTGCGGCCCACAGCACAAGCAAGATAGGTTTTACCGCGGCCGCAAGGTCCCCTGTGTGTCACACCTGATCCCAGTCACTCACTGTTTGAGATAACATAGTTTTCAGGGTAATAATTTAGGAATTATTGCAATGCCAACAACCCCTTCAGAAACCAATAGCACCCAGATTGCTCCGCAACCGGCACTGGAGAGGATGCTCGTTAAAAGAATAGAGATGATAGATGCAGCGAAATATCTGTTTTACCTAATCTGACGCAGAGATGGAATCGTTTTTGCGCTCTCGCCGCACCTCCAATAAAGGATCTTTCCCACGACAATAGTGCGTAAATCTATCCACATCAGAAAGAAAAAATAAATGCTGAAAGCATCGTTCATTTGCCAACTGTTGTTCCACAGACAATTCCCAGTTATGGACTACCGCTCAAAAGTCAAAAAGAATTTTACGTGTCTGAGGCCTGGGTCAGCGCTAACCTACTTTTCTAACAGATTACTTTCTGTTTACAAACACGTGAAGGGTATGGTGAAACACTTATGCTCACTATTCGAAAACTGTTAGGTTGTAAACACGCCCTTTCAATTTCGCTCTATAACCTGCCATCTCGACTTTCATTTCGCTGCTCTTAAAGCCCGTAAGGTATTCGAAGTATCTCAGGCAGGTTATGACGAGTTGTTCTTCATCGTTGCGATTCTGGCACTGCTTGACAGTGTGACTCACTCAAATGTTCGAAACATTTTATATGCACTAAAGAAAGAGAATTCCATTGCTACTTGCGATTCCATTTTTCACAGCAGTTGGTGAGATTTGAACCGCACAAACCTTTAAATCAAGTATACATATTCGTACTCACATACCTTTCATTTTACCACGCACCGATGAGCATAATGATTATTATCAGGTTAGTGTCATGCCAGGCTAACGACCCTTTTTTTCCGGCCCTAAGAACGACAGCAGGCTCCATCGAGCGATACTATAGCTCTTTGGCACTAGAGCTTATTAGCGCTTATCTCGTACTATCCGGGCTGCACTACTTAGCATTGCCTTACTTAAAATCCTGCAAAATGGCGACGCTTGTTACGGACTCCCCCTGTCAGCATAGATGTCGCGTCTACTTTTTAGTCCATAACAATATCAGGGGACTGCATTCGAGTGATTTATGCCTAGATACAGTGAAGGATTTAAAGAGCAAGCCATTCAGAAGATGATGCCACCGAACGCAGTAACAGTAGTGCAGATCAGCCGAGACTTCGGCGTCGCAAAACAAACCCTATACAATTGGCGAAATCGGATTAGCCAAGGACGTAAAGCAGTGCCTGCAGACCCGATGGACCCTAAAAATCGGAGCGGGAAAGTGAGCTCACCTTTGTGATTGAATCAGCAGCGCTGAATGAAGTTGCGCTGGCAGAGTATTGCCGCAAGAAAGATTTTTGTGTCGAGCAAATAACAACGCTGGAGTGAAGATGCCATGGCCGAGACAGACGCGCCTCGACTGCTGAGCTTGGCTGAACGCCGAGAGCTACAAAAGGGCAATTCGCAAGCTCGAAAATGAGCTCAAGCGCAAAGACCGTGTGCTCGTCGCAGCAGCTGCGCTGACAATTGCCGATCATGTCTAGTGCCGGTAATGCTAATTTACTTACAATGCTTTGGTCGGTTTTTAAGGCCAAGCTGCTACTACCAGTCAGTAACCATATTTTTATTCGCAATTAGCATTACCGAGCTGTCGCGTCGATAATTAGGTCGTAAGTAACCGAGTGAGGTTTCTAAAATCGTGTTCCAATGGTGACATTGAGATTACGGGGTTCTAGTAAGAATAGGTCGGTGGCTAAACCCGCTTCGGGACCACGTAGCTCTAATCCGGTGGTGTAGTCGTTATTTAGTATATTAGATATGCCGAA
>Ga0222660_1001054_pt1 | contig 10895 bp, 15 predicted proteins | sample AntAcemetagen549_FD_179832 | JGI IMG/M metagenome (GOLD analysis project Ga0222660, IMG submission 179832) | Saline water microbial communities from Ace Lake, Antarctica - #549 | ecosystem: Environmental > Aquatic > Non-marine Saline and Alkaline > Saline | place: Antarctica: Ace Lake...
GCGCGGTCGTTTCTGTCCCCGAAAGCACACCTCGCACCACAGGCATTCTTACCGGCGCGGGCGAAGCGGACTTTTTCACTGAGGAGAGCCTAGTCGCCGTTGCGCCCGCCCTTGCGACGCGGGCGCGGGTCGATGTGCTTGGTTATGTGAACGGCGCAAGCCCGCGCGTCCGCCTCGCATGGCCGACAATGGCAATTCTGCAAACCGGGCAGACTGTCGCGCCGCCGCTTCAAAGGGGTTTTGACGCGGCGCCAGGATCAGACGTCACCGGAGACAATACCGCCTCAGCAATTGACGGGCAGGGCGCATTAGCAACGCTTAATCAGGCCACATGGGCAACGCAGATAACCGGCACCGGCAAGCCATCGGATTTCGCGAACGTCTCGCGCGTTTTCAGATCCTCGACCGCCCCGGTGGAGCCCAATCTCAACGACCTTTGGGTCGTGCTGGCCGGGGGTGTCCCCATCGCTGTAAGGGCATGGGACGGTTCATCGTGGATCACCGGCGCTGACCTAACCTCGTTGAACACCGCCGCGGCCATCGCTGGGCAAGGATGGGGCGCGACTGCGGCGGAGGCGGCGGCCAGTAACGCGCAGGTTGCAATCGGCGCGAACGCAATCGGCAATAGCGAATTTTATGCGGGCGTTGACGGGTGGAGTAAATCAGCGGGAAGCGGCAACACTGGCGCGCTATCGCTTCGCGCCGCTGGGACAAGCTGGGCGACGCCTTATCGCGGAACGCTTATGGTTTACCAACCCGACGCGGGCGCAACCGGATATACAGATATTCGATGGCGGCCGCAGCGAAACGGCGTGACCGGCTTTCCGCTCAAAGTGCAGCCGGGCGACAAGGTCGCCATGCGCGCGAACGTCTCGGCGCATCGCTGTTTAATACGCTCATATATTCAATGGAGAGATGCCGCCGGTCTCGTTTTAAGTTATACGGTGGGACCGACGAACAACGCGATTTTGTCATCATCTACGGAGCCTGACGTTTGGCCACTTTTATCGGTTGTCGGAACCGCGCCAGCGAGTGCCGCATGGGCTGAAATAATGTTTCGGAAAGAGGCGACGTCAAGCGGCGCAAATAGCTATATGTTTTTGCACAAACCCATGCTGGCACTCCTCGCGCCCGGCTCGGTTGTTGTGCCTCAATACGCGCCCGGCGTTCCGCTGGATATTTACGGAGGGGCCGATGTCACCGGTGACAACACAGCCGGAAGCGTCGTCGGTCAAGGCGCGCTTGCGACACTCAACCAGGTTGGAACATCAAACCTTTCAGCCAGCGCGGTGACTGACACAGCCGCGGATTCCACGGACGCCGCCGCGTCGCTGGCTAACAACACATGGACGACTGTGGCCACGGTTTCTGTGACTGCGGCGTCAGGCGCTGACCTGCTGATAACCGGTAGCGCGTTTCATCTGGCTAGCTATAGCGGGGCCGGATCATATACAGGGTCAATCGCCTGTGATCTGAGGCTGCGTCGGGATTCGACTGTTCTGCGCACACAGGACGCCACAACGAACGTGCTAATAGCAGGCGGACCGGGCTCTATTCTGTCGACGACCCGGGGGCCCAGCACAATCCAGGATGTGGATTTGTCGGTGTCTGCGGGCACATATTCCTATACGCTGCAGGCAAATATAGATCTTAAACAGGTGGGCGGTTCCGGTCTGGTGAGAAATATCTCGAACCGCCTCCTAATCGTTACACAGCTCAAGAGGTAATTATGAAACGCGCTATTGTAGCATTCGCCGGCCTATCATTGTCTGCCTGCGTGTCTGGTGGCCAGAAACAGGCGGCCTTCTGGCACAAGCAGTGTGACCCTGCGCAGGTGCGGCTTTCTGTTGGAGAGGTCAATCCTGGCGCGGTCACGCGATATTGCTCCCCAAAGCACACCGTCTTGACTGGGGAGGTGATTACTCGGTTTGGAAGTTTTCCCCATCCGCAGGTGTCTGATGTCTATTATTCTGGTGATGGTATGATCTGGCTCAATCCAGATGACCCTCGTAGCGATGATTTACGCAAATCACTGAAGCCCGCAGTTTTTCCCTACAGCAGCGAGAAGGATGTTCCCGCTAACCAGCGATGAGCGTTGATGACGGAGAAGTCGTCGGGATAATTTTAAGCGTCGGACCTGAGCGACCGGACGGATTTAAGCCCGTCTTCGTTCAGCCGACAGAGGCAATTAGAAAGCAGATGGAAGAAAAGTGATGACCTACCCAAATTCTATTCCCGAGTTTCGAGACGCGCTGCTGGCCTATGAGCCTGACGCAGATCAGTCCGAGGCGATCTATGGCGCACAGGGACAGGGGTCGATTGTCGTGTCCTGCGTCGATACATTCACAGCGCTGCGCTCGGTAGAGGAGATATCTCAGGCCGGGCTGTCGCTACTGCTTGGATCAGCCTACCTGATTGCATCGGGTGGCTGGCATGGCCTCGCAGGTGAGGCGACCACGCTCATAGGTCTTCGGGCCTCGGAACTGATTCCCGAAGATCCAGCGGACCCAGTGGTTCCGGAATGACGCGTTTGACTGCCTAGCGCGCGGGAACGCCGCCTTCGACCTTGCGTGAGAGTGTCCCACTTAATGCTTAAGGCAGGGGCGGAAATTGGTTTTCCACGGCGACAAGAACTTATTGCCTCGCAGGCTACCGCCAGCCGGTGCGCCGACACATTCGCGTGTGTCGTCTCTTCAGTTTCGCGAAATTATCGATCAGGCGCGCCTTCTGTCCGCCCTTCCGAACCTTGCGCCTGACATGATTACGTCTTTTCCCGGCCTCGCCTGGGTCAAGGAATACAAGCCCGAAACCCGCGAGTATTTGATGCTTATACTTTCTGAACAGTACGTGCGCAACCTGCTAGGGCCGAAGGTTCTTCACTATGTGGGAAAGAGTGATTTCTCGTTCTGGCCTGAACCGGTCGCCCTTGCGTTCTATAGTGGGGACGAACGCGCGCGCCTGGACGGCGACGCATGGGTCGAAGAAGAGTTCGCTTCCCCGCTGACAGGGGAGTCGTGCGTCTTCGTCGGCGCGAAATGGTCGTTTAAGTCTGGCGGATCGACCTTCGTCGCAGGCGCGGGAAGGGCGATTATGAACAATGCCTGAAGCTAAGAAAATCGATGAAATATATGATCAGATCGTTTCGGCGTTTCAGTCACTCGACAGTGACCTGATCGAACTTCGATCGCGCGTTCACGAGAACAAGACGGCGATCACTAACGCGCCGAACGAGGAACGTCTCGGCGCCCTTCGCGGGGAAATGATGTCAGCCATTCGAGACACTAGCTCGGCAACCCTTGCCCGAATTGACGAAAAGGTCGGGGCGACGCGCGAAGCAATCCTGTCAGATAATGACCGCGCGCACCGCGACTTCAAGGCTGACATTCGGGCGATGATCTATGAAATTATGAAGTCGGACCTTCCGGCGCACGTCGAAAGGATAATCGCAACGCACGAAGAGAGAAGGGAAGCGGAACGCGAAGTGCGTCTCGACAAGATCAAGCGACGTGCGCAGACCTGGACAAGCATAATTCTGTTTGCGCTGGCGATCCTGTCGATCGCCTTTCAGGCGTCCGGCGTTGCCTTCAATTCGCAAGCGACGCCAGGCGTCCGGTCTGCAATTCACGACGCCGCCCGACACGCTGATCAATTTATTCAATAGGGGCTGACCGAATGAACTTCTTCACCGCGAACTTCCACCTGATCACGCTGGGGCTTTCTGTCCTGATCCTTTGCGCGTCGGCGTTTCTCTTCTTCCGTCGGCGAAAAGCGGCGACCGGTGACGGCGTGTTAGGTCTTCAGCATATCGTTACGCTGAACAGCGGCGGCTGGCTGATCCTGTCGATCGTCGGGGCGGCTGGCGCCTTTGTTATGATCGGTTCGTCAATGGCGATCGGCATAGATTACTGGACCGGCTTGGCGATCAATGCGGACGTGACGGCCGGGCGGATCGATCCGGAGGGGGGCTGGCTTCAGTTCTTGACCGTCGGCGTCGTGTCGTTCTGCGTCCTGGCGTGTTTCTTCGAACTGATGTCTGACCTGGGAACCCCGCTCTCTTCAGGCTTCAGGCAGCGGAAGAACTTCGCGCTGGCGAACTTCGTGATCATCGCGACGATCGGGTGCGTCTTCATGTCCGTAGTGACGAAGTGGGGATATTACGACGACAAGGCGAACGTTCGACGGGTCGAAGGCGCGAAGATCGCTGTTGAAGATGAGGTTTGGATCGCTCAAAAGGCGGAAGCCGAAGCGCAGATCACCGCCCTGAAGGCGACCCCTTCTGAAGACGTGGCAGTCGCGCGGGCGGCAACAGCGAACGCGAAGATCGCATCGCTGAAAACCGAACTTGAAGACGCCAGGGCGGCGCGCGACGCCATACCGGAAAGCCATTCGACGAACCGCCTGGCGGCGGGCCGAGAAGTGTCGCGGATCTCGACAGCCCTGTCAGAAGCGCAAGGCGAAACGATCATCGTCGCGCAGCTGCGCGACGACATCGCCGCGAAGAAGAGGGGCGAAGCTGACCTGGCAGAAGCGAACCGCGAGATCGAAGACAACGCGGGTCTTGTAGGATCAGCGAACGGCGGCGGTCATGAGAAGGCCGGCGATTGGTTCGCTGTCCGCCTGATCCGCGTCGGTTTGCATCAATTTTTGTGCTTTCTGTTCCCGCTGGTCTTTTTCGAAAGCGTCGCGGCCGTCGGTGACGCCCGTCGCAAGGAAGAGGCGAACCGCAAGCGCCGGGAGACACTGAACGACAAGGCGAATACGATTGATGTTGAACCGATCGACCCGCGCGCGGCGACGCCAGCCGAACCAAAGCAATTGACCGCGACCGATTACCACAAGGAACGCCAGGCCGAAGAAGACGTCGAAGTCAAAGAACTGAAGCGGCGACAGCGCAAGCGAGGGGCGGGAACGCCTGTTGCGCCCGGCTATATTAACGGATCGGAAGACGAAGAAGAACGTCCAGCCGACGAAGACGGGGCATTAGATGACGACAGCGATCGCTAACAGCCGCGTTGCGCAGGCGTCCGCCGCCGCCTATGCCGCCTGTAAATCCATTGAAAGCGAAGACGGGATCAATCCCGACCTGAAGGCGTATCACAAGGTCGGCGACATTCCCACGATCGGCTGGGGATATGCCGGGAAAATACGCGACAAGCTGACAGGGCAGCTTCGCCCGATCCGTCTCGGCGATGAAATCACGCGCGAGGAAGCCGACACGCTGTTCGACATGAACGCGGCGCCAGAAGCCGAACGTCGCGTCGACTTCTTCTTCCCGAACATACCGCTGAACCAGGGGCAGCGCGACGCGCTTTTCATGTTCTGCTATAATCTGCGATGGGCTTCCATTCGCGACGCCACGCTTCGCACGATCGTAAACGGCGGGAAGTGGGATCGTGAAGAGCTGATCGAATGGTGGATCAAGTACCGCAACCCGAAGACCCGCTTCGAAGAGGGACTTTACAGGCGCCGGATCGCAGAACTGTGTATCTTGTTCGGGTGCGATCATGAGATCGCGCAGCGCGAGGCATGGGAAGCAGAATTGCGCCGCGACCCGTTCACGAAAGAGATCATCCGACAGACCGACCCCGAACTTATTATTATGCGCGCCGAAACGAAGACCGAAGCGAAGAAGATCGCGATGGAAGAAATTCGCAAGGAGCGCTTAGCGAAGTCTCGGCCGGCTGAAACTGTTCAAGATCAACCCAGCCCCGATAGTGAACAGTCGAAGCCGGTCGGGGCAACCAAGCCGGCCGAAATACAGGTCGAGCCGTTGCCCGAAATCAAGCCGGCCCCGAAGCCCGTCGTAAAGAAGAACCTTCCCGGTCAGCCAGCGACGACGACAACTGAAGACGACGTCAGGAAAAACCCGCAATTCTGGACGATGGTCATTCTAGTGTTCGGTCGTGTCGGCGTTGTCGCGGGCTTCGTGCCAGCTGCATTCACTGAACTGATTACTGACAAGAACTTTCAGGTCGCCCTGGCGGGGATCATTGCAATTTATTTCGCGATGTTCATCGCATGGGAACAAAACCGGTCGGCAGAAAAGAAGGCTCAAAAACGTGCGCTATTGGAAGATGAAGAGGGGGCAGGTGATGGACTGGCTTAGTTCGCTTCAGACGATCCCGGTCGCGGGTGCGATCTTCGGCGTCGTCTTCCTGTTGTTCACGACCTTCGCGAACGGCTGGAAGGAAAAGCGCGAAGGAAAGAAGCTGGGGGTCGACCAGGAACGGCGGCGTCAGGAAGCGGCGGCGGCGAAGAAGGATCGGGAAATCATGGAAAGGGCTAAAGATGTTGAAAAGACAACTGACGCGGTGCGCGATACTGGCAACTATAGCGACGACCGCGTGCGCGACGACGAAGCCAGCCCCTTGCCCGGCTACCACTATCGAGACTAGCGAGATACTGACCGCCGACGCGGTCAAGATGGCCTTCCGCCCGATCCTCTTGTCTCGCCTGGACATGCTGACCGTCGGCACCGCCTCGCAGATCGAAGACCATAATAATCTGTTCTGGTGCCTGTTTGAAGAGACGCGACCGCCTGACTTCAATGCCCAGGTCTGCAACATGCACACCCGACGAAAATAAAACCGGCGGCCTGGGGATCGCCGTCGGCGGCTGGCGCCGTCCCTGATCCCCGCGAGTGCGTTTCGCGCACAAAAAAGCCGCCCTTCACCGGGGCGGCTTTTATCGTTTCAGACTTCGACGAACCAGGGCGTCCGGTATCCTTCAAGGAATGCCGTCATAAGGCCCGCTATGGGGCCGCTACACGCGATCACGCCGTTCTTGATCCTTCTTACCTGAACGTGTCCATTCGCTTCTGACAGGCCCAGGGAGACGGCAAGGGCGCGATCGGACAGTCTTAGGCGCGCTTGCGCGTCTTCGAACGCCTTTGCTGTCATGTAGGTTTCGGACATTATGTAGCTTTCAAGTTCGGCGATGGTTCGCATGTGTGAAACTCCTTTTTCATAAAAAAGGGCGGAACACTCCGAAGAATGCACCGCCCCCGGTTCTAGTTCCTGTCGGCGTCAAACGCCAGCTTCGGTCCGCCCATCTTCGCGGCCCGTGCCGCAACAGCGGCGGCGTCTTTCGCAAGCTTCGCGGAGACTTTCGCCTTCGCCTTAGCTTTCGCGTCCCGTTCAGCCCTTGCGGACTGAAGGCCGGCTTCATATTCGGCGAGAGCCGACCGGTGAACGCTTTCGCGCGCGGCTTCCAGTGCAATCATGCCGACCGCCAGGGCGACCTGAAGCGCGATTGAAAGAAGCCCAATCAATGTCAGATCGAAGATCGATCCGCGCACCGGAACGGCGACGGCTTTGATCTTCGCTTCGTTATCGTCGACAATGGATTGATATTCGGCGCGGGCTTCCTTGAAGGTTACCAGTGCCGCCGCCTTGTTCTGAGGGCCGAACTTGCGACCGTCCGAAAAGGCAGTTTCCAGCTTCACCGCGTCGCGATCGATGATCGCTTTATCGCGAGCCGCTTCAAGCGGCTGAACCTTGTCGGCATATGACGCGAGGGCCTTTTGATGGGCCGGTTCGGTGATCTGCTTTTCAAGGCCGGTGAAGCCCATTGTGACGCCCATGCTGTCAACGAGGCCGAAGACGACGGCGACGAAGAGAAGGCCGGCCAGGGCGGGACCGCGAGCGACTACCAGCTTCGGAACGACTGTCGGTGTGACGATCGCCGAAGCGGCGAACCCGACCGACACGAAGAGCGCAAGAAGCGGGCTTGTGTCGACCAGGCTAAGACCCCAGAACACAACCGCGAAGGCCGCGAAGAAGAGGGCCGCAAGAACCAGCGCGGCGCGAGCGATGAACCATGACGGCTTGCGCGGGCGACGTGTTGTCTTTCGTTTGGAAAAGATCATTTTGAAGTTCCCTATAAGGTGAGCCCGTAGGCTCGTTTGCGAGGCGAAACGCCTCTGAACGACGGCTTCTTAAAGCCGCCGATCGGAACCGTTTCCTTCCCCCCTTGCGGGTGTTTCCCTACCGCCTTCCAGTGCAAGTCTACTAGCTGTCTTCGGGTACCTTCAGGGCCTAAGCCCGTCTATCCTTCCCGACCCTCGCTTTTGACGCTGGCGCGCGATCCGCCGGTTTCACCCGACGCGGCTGATTTGGTTTATGTCTCTTCCGGTTCAGCTTCCGGCGTAGTGCGTATATATAATACGATCCGTATTAAATCAACCCCCTGATTTGTGTGTTTCGGCGTGTTTTCGGGCGATCTCGACCCATAAAAGCCCGCTAGGGTGCGACATATTGTCGTAAAAATAAATCGAGCAAAACGACAGGGAACTGATCGTTTTATATGCCGTGTTCTGTTGCATAAGTCGGCGGACAAGCCCCGCGCACAAAGTGAGCGTTTATTCAAAAGGCGTCAACTTTAACGGTTTTCGGGCAGTTCGACCCCATTCGCCCGAAAACAGGGTCGAAAAACAGCCTTATGAATATCAATATGATGCGTATGGGCTGGCGGGGCGACCGCCTGGGGAACGAAACTCGACGGGTTTTCGACGTGTCAGTCTGGCGGTTCTCGCGACGTTCCGCATTCAGGCGCTTTTCGCGTTCCGGTCTGTTCCACCCTGTCGGGGCCGGATCGCCCGCAGTCATTGGGGTTTGACTGGTGCCGCGAGGGAGAATTGAACTCCCGACCTCGTCATTACCAAGGATGCGGCCGATCGGGAGGGATCGCCCGTCGTTACTCACTTTTTCGCTATCAATCGAAGCCGGTTCGACGTGTTTTCGACGGGTGCCGAAATTTCCGACCATCCGGACGCGATCACTTCTTGACGAAGATTTCGGTCCGCGAGGTGTGCATATCGTTCGACCAGGCGAAGCGATGTCCAGCCGCCGACACGCATCAAAAGAATGTTGTCGCCGTTGACCGCGTTGTGCCAGGTCGCGAAGGTGTGGCGCAAATCGTGCGGCGACATTTCAGGGAAGCCTGCCTTCACACAGGCGCGGCGAAGGGTCTTCGCAAGCGCATTCCTGTCCGACCAGGCTTCGCCCTTCGAATTGCGCAGCGCGCGCCCCTTGCCCGTCCAGATCGTCGGCGCGATCAGTTCTTGCGCGCGCGGTGGAATGGCGACCGTCCGCGATCGTTTACCCTTCGTCCCGTCATACCCCTTCGCGACCGCGCCAGCGTCGCGCCTGGCGGTGCCTAGAACTGTCAGCTGAGACAGGTCGGGGGCGACCTCACTCCCATGAAGGAAGACCGCTTCAGACGCGCGAAGGCCGCACCCGACGTATATCGCCGCAAGCGCCCGGCTTTCCGGTTCGGTCATGACTGACAATATCGCTTCGATCTCGGCCGGGCGTCGCCAGTTCGTCAGCTTCTCGCGTTCAGTGTATCGCTTCCAGCGGCGCAAGGGCGAATGGCCCGCTTCAGCCGACCAGTTCATAATTGCGGACACGGGCGACACGATCCAGCGATTGACGCTGGACGGCTTGGCGTTCGGGTAAATGGACTGGCGAAGGCGATCGACGTCGGCATTCGTGATCGTGTCGACCGGCATGTCGCCCAGATCGGCGATGATCTCTTCAGCAAAGCGGCCGAGATCGCGCCCCGCCTTCATGTAGTCGATCGCGACTTCAGCGAATGTCGGGACAGGCTTTCGCCCTAAGACCTGGCGTTCGAAGATTTCGCGTTCCCACGCTTCGCAGATCGCGAGCGCTTCAGGTCGCGAGCGAGTTCCAGCGCTTCGGTCGACGCTGATCCCGTGATGCGTCCCGCGAATGCGGAAGATGCCGTGCGGGGTCTTATGGGCTTTGAGTGGCATTGGTCCGAACCGCTTTCCAGTCTTGTCGCCTCGCGGATGCGTTCGACGTCGCGGTCGCTGAAGAACCACAACCCGTTGATGCGGTGGCCAATGCCTTCGCGAAGGCATATCGGTCGAAGGGACCGCCAGCCGCACCCGAACCCGACACGCTCGGCAAATTCATACGTCCTGTATTTTGCAGGCCCGGCGGTCATGGTCAATCGACTTTCGATCTTAGCGCTTCGATCTCGGCGCGGTTCTTCTCGCGATATTTGTATTCGAGAAGCCAGGGCGGGAAGCGCGTGAAGCGGTTCTTCGCGCCGACGGCCTGGACCCTTGAAACCGGAAAATCATCCGGCCAGTTCCATTCCGCGTCCCATTCGTCCAGCAATTCGGCGAAGCGCGATTGCCAGTCGTCCGGCATTTCATGCAGCAACGACCGGGGCAGGGTGACCCATGTTTGCCCCCTCGCGAACTCTTCCCATAAATCGGAAGCGCCGCTTGTCGATCGGTCCGCTGGGTCAACCGTGACCCGCACGACCTGACATCCGTCGACGCCTGAAAGATGATCCCATGTCTGACCGGTCAGAATTTCGGACGCGCTGATCGCAAGCCGCTTTGTCCGCATGACGCAGACGTTAGCGCCGTGCCGGTTTCGGATCGCGAACATGCGGGCAGGGCGGGCGCTAGGCATTCTTAGGGCCTTCGTCGGGCAGCTGCAAGCGTTCAAGCGTCCATTCGGGCGCGAGCGCTTCTGTCAGACAGAACAAGTCTTCGGCGTTCATGTAGTGCCCGACCGATCGGCTGGCTCTTTCAGGCTCGCCTTCAGCGCGGCAATCACAGCCGGGAGTAGTTCGACCATCGCGACCTCTGCGGCTGAGCTGCTGTTTTCGAGGCCTGGCTTGATGCGCTCCAGCCGAGCGATGATTTCTTGGGGGGTCATTGGGTTGGCTCCTGTGTCTTCAGGTGACGGTCCTTGGTCAGCATGTGCGCAACGATCAGGGCGGCGCTCTTGTTCAGTGTTGCGTCGGTCATGCCGCAGCCCTCGCCGCTTCAACAAAATCCACGATCCGCAACGCCTCAGCTCGGTAATGCTCGTATGTTGTCGTCTGGCAATGCTCGCGGGCCTGCTCAATTGCAT